>WPCH01310041.1_pt1 | contig 11364 bp, 10 predicted proteins | sample 5399881 | NCBI WGS metagenome assembly WPCH01 (sample SAMN12869468, study PRJNA574797) | sludge metagenome | isolation source: wastewater treatment of pH5 | place: China:Beijing | collected 2019-05-20 | reverse complement strand
CCCGGTGTCCTCGGCGGTCAGGTGCTCGGCGGCCTTCTCGATGCCTTCGGCGAGCAGGTGCAGGTCGGGCAGGACGTCGCGATCGGCGGTCAGGCCAAAGTGCAAGGTGTCCGAACGTCCGGTCGGAGGGACGGGCCGAGTGCTGCTCAGAAGCCCGTGTCGGTTCTCCTTCCCGCCAATTGGGTTGCCGGAGGTCCGCGACGAGGGCGAGGGCGGAGATGGGCTCGAAGTCCCGATGGCTGCCCGGTGGATCGGCGCCGGCTCTGCGGGCAGGTCGTTGTCAGCGGGTGGGGGAGAGCAACTCGATGTCACAGGTGGGTCCGGGCGATCGCGCGAGGCGGGCATCACCGGTGACGAGGGTGCTGTTGAGTGCCTCAGCCAGGGCGACGTAGGCCGCGTCGTACGGAGAGAGGTTGTCGCGCAGCTCCCAGCAGCGACCTAGGAACGGCCGGTGGGGTGCTCGCAGGATCGGGAGTTCTTCGAGATCCGACAGTGCCTGCGCTGCCCGGGTCTCGGTGATCTGGCCGGCTGCGAGCAGCCGTCGGATGACCGACAGGACCTCGAGGTCTATGAGCTCAGGGGCTCCGAGTTCCGAACCGCGGAGGCGGGCGCGTACCACTGCTCCGTCGGCGTCGTCATCGAGGAGGGCGGTCGCCGCGACACTCGCGTCAACGACGATCACGGTCGTCTCGGATGACGCCGGTGGTGTCACTCAGGGGAGCCTGGCCGTCGCTGTGGTGGCCGATGCGGTCCAGCACCTCGTCGAGCGTCGGCCGACTGGCATCGGCGATGAGTCGCGATCGGAGATACTCCTGGAGCGACTGATGGGCCTCAGCGGCGCGTCGCCGGAGCACCTGGTGGGTCTCCTCGGGCACGTTCTTCACTTGAATGGTGGGCATGGCGCCATTCTGGCGCCATGACTTGCGGTGTGCAACCATCAGGCTCGATCATCATTCGGAGGGACGGTCCGAATGTGGCGCGGCGGCTCGATTCGACGGAGCGTCGAATGGGTTCGTTTTTCCCGGTGCGGTTGGCGGGCATGGCCTAGTAGTCGATGTCGCGCTCCTGGAGCTTCAAGTACTGATTGATGGCCCGTTCGAGCTCGCGGCCCAGCCGCCCCTGGTAGCGGGTCGCTAAGTCGAAGGGGCCCTGAAGCACGCCGCGGGCGGCGAGCTCTGTCGCCTGCCCTTGAAGGTCCTCGTCCTTCTGGTGCACCAGACAACGCTCCTCGTCCAGTTCCTCCAGACACTGGTCGCGGTTCTCCCAGTACAAGTGGACGTAGCCCTCCACGGCCTCCGCCCACTCGGCCGGCGAGGACGGATGATGCCCGTCGTCCCAAAGACCGTCGAGCTCCATGGCGTCTCCGTCCCACGTGCGCAGCCAGTGGGCGACCGACGGCACGTCGTCCTCGGTCCCGCCGCCGTTCACGACCAATATCATTAGGTCGAACATTTGTTCTGTTCTGCGAAGGATCCCCGCCGTCGAGAACTTGAACTGGGCGCTGGCAACCGAGTCGAGACGCGAGCCGTCGGCTATCGCCTCCGTGTGTACGCGGTCGAGTCGAGTCTGCTGGAGGTAGAGCCGGGCGATGATCGTGGCTTGGGCTTCCTCGACCGCATCGCGAGGTCCCAGGGCTGAACGCAGCCGGTCCACCTCAGCCATGACCGCCGCCGGATCTTCGGCGAACGGACCTCGGGGCACGGCGACGACTGCCGTGAGGAATGCGCCGTGCGTTACTGCGTTCAGGCGTGACTGCTGCTTGCCCTCGGCGGTGCAGGGTCCGGTGGATTTCTGTGCGTTGGCCTTGTTCGCGTTCCGCTGCCGGCCAGTGGTGACTCGGGTGGTCTTCTTCGGTGTCATCATCTTTCCGTAGGTGCCTTGGGGTCGGTGGTCCCTCCCCCTTCACCCCTTCATGCGGTTCGGACCACGGCAGACACTGTCCGATCCTCAAGAAACCTGGGGGAGGGCCGCGGGCGAGTAGCTGGTCGAGCCGGGCCTGGAGGCTCGCACGGAGCTGGTCTTCGGCCTCGGCCTTCTGCGGGGCTGTGGAGGTCGATCTCGGGCTCGATGATCGGCACCAGGTCGGCGGCCAGGATCTGGCGGGCGATGTCGAACTGTTGGTCGACACGGCCTTGACGCGGGCCTCGTCGGCCTCGTCGGCCAGCTTGGTGACCGAGCGCATCTCGGTGCCGGACGCCCGCTCCTCGGTGGAGCGGGCGAGCAGGTCGTCGTGCCCGCCGATCGGCTTCATGAGCTGCACGCCGTCGGCCGGTCGGGTCACACCAAGGCCGTACCTACAGGGTGACCCGGCGATGGCGTCGGGCGGATGAGGAGCTGCCTGTGTCCCTACTGATCGATCTCGACCTCGAAGTCGGCACCCCGGTGCGCTGTGGTCCGATGAGCCTGTTCCCCCTGGTCAAGCCGGGGCCGACCGAGGCGATCGGCTACTCGTGTGGCCCGTTGGCGGCGGGTGACCTGCTGGTCGACGAGCAGCCGGGCGGGGTCGTGGCCGAACTGATCACCCACAACCAGGGCGACCAGCCCGTGCTGCTCATCGAGGGGGAGACCCTGCTGGGGGCCAAGCAGGACCGGGTCCTGAACGTGTCGGTCTTGCTGGCCGCGGAGCAGGCGACCACGGTGCCGGTGTCCTGTGTCGAGGCCGGCCGCTGGGGCTCGGTCCAGCCCTCCCGCCGGTCGGCCAGCCATGCCCCGACCAGCCTGCGGGCCCGCAAGACCCGCTCGGTCAACGAGTCCGCCCGGACCCGGGGGACCCGCCGCAGCGACCAGGGCGGGGTGTGGGAGGAGGTCGCGACCTACAACCGCCTCTATGCCGCGGCGTCGCCGACCTCGGCCCTGCGGGATGTCCAGGCGGCCGCCGCGCAGCAGGTCGAGTCCGTGCTCCCGGCCACCGGGCCGGCCCCGGGTCAGGTCGGCGTGATCGTCGCGGTGGGAGGACGCCCGACGGTGCTCGAGTTCTTCGATGACCCGGCCACCTTCGAGGCCTACTGGCACAGCCTGGTGAACGGCTACGCCCTCGACGCCGCCCGCTCGGGTCGGACCGACGACACGACGCCGGAGCGAGCCGAGGCGTTGCTCGCCACCGCCCGCAACACGACGTTCGAGGTCCGACCGGGCGTCTCCCTCGGCGAAGAGGTCCAGGCCGAGACCGAAGCGCTCGTGGCGTCCGGCATCACCTGGGAGGGCCGGCTCCTGCACCTGGCCTGCTTCGCCACGGGTTGAGCCCGCGGCGCTCCTCTACGGGTTGGCCGCCGCGATCGGTGTTGGAATGGCGAGCGGCAACGATGGAGACGACGTGACGATGACCGATGACGACCTGGTGGCCCGGGCCCGAGCCTTCGCCGCGGAGGTCCACGAGGGTGACGAGCGCAAGGGCAGTGGACTGCCCTACTTCGACGCTCACCTGGAGCCGGTCGCCGAGCTCGTCCGCCAGAGCGGCGGCAGCGACGTCCAGATCGCGGCGGCGTACCTGCACGACGCCGCCGAGGACCACGGCGGTCAGCCCACGCTCGACCGGATCCGACAGGAGTTCGGCACTGACGTGGCCGACATCGTCAAGGACCTGTCCGACAGCCTCGCCGACACCACCGACGGCTCGGAGAAGGAGCCCTGGCCCATCCGCAAGCAGCGCTATCTCGCCGGCCTGGCCGCCAAGCCCGCTCGGTCTCTCGAGGTCTCGGTCGCCGACAAGCTCCAGAACGCGGAGACCACCCTCGAGGACCTGGAGCGCATCGGCGTCGCCCTCTGGCAGGGCTTCAACGAGAAGCGCCCCGAAGCCCAGCTCTGGTACTACACGACCCTGGCGAGCGTGTTCGAGGACCGGATTTCGGAGCATCCGCTCACCGGCCGGATGACGGCCGTGATCGACGCCATGGAGCGTCAGGTGCTCGCCGAACGGCCCGAGCTGGTCGACCACCGACCCTGGGCCGCTCCGGACGACTCCCCGTGACGCCCTCCCACGACCGCGTCCACCGGGCGATCGGTGCCCTCGTCGGACTCGCCGTCGGTGACGCCCTCGGCGCCCCCTTCGAGTTCCAGCCGGGCGGCACCTATGGGCGCCGCTTTCCCGAGCCCGTGGTTGGCGGCATCGGCGAGATGGTCGGTGGGGGTCCCTGGGGGCCGGGGGAGTTCACCGACGACACCCAGATGGCGGTGATGGTGGCCGAGTCGCTCCTCGAGCGGGACGGCGTCGACCCGGCCGACCTGGGGGAGCGGTTCCGGGCCTGGGTGCAGTCGGGCCCCAAAGACGTGGGCATCGCCACCCGGTCGGTGCTCACCGCCGATGCCGACCCAGTGACGGCGGCGGCCGAGTACTTCGCCCGTAACCGGCACAACGCCGCCGGCAACGGGTCCCTCATGCGCACGATCCCGGCGGCGATCCGATTCGCCGGCGACGGGACCGAGGCGACTATGGCCGCCGCACGCTCCATCTCGGTGGTGACCCACGGTGATCCGGCCGCGGGGGAGGGCTGCGCTATCTACCACGAGCTCGTGCGGCGGGCCCTCGAGGGTGGCGACCCCATCGCCGCCATCCCTCAGGTGCTCGAGCTGGTCGACGACGACCAGCGGGACCGATACGAGGAGTGCCTGGCCGAGGTTTGGCAGCCGACCGACGGGCCGCCCAACGGCTCAGTCTGGGGGGCCCTGGCCACCGCTATCTGGGCTATCCGTCACGCCGACTCCTTCGAGCAGGCGGTGGTGCGCGCCATCGACTGCGGCAACGACGCCGACACCGTGGGGGCGATCACCGGAGGGCTGGCGGGAGCGATCTGGGGCATCGGTCGGATGCCGTCCCGCTGGACGACCTACGTCCACGGCTCCGTCCTCGACTGGACCTTCGGCCTCGCCGACCTCCAGGACCTGGCCCGACGGCTCGTGGGGGCGAAGCCGGTGTCGCTCCAGGCCGACGAGCCCGTGCTCGAGCGGGTCGAGGTCGCCGACGGCGTGTGGGTGGCGAACCTCCCCGGCGCCAGGGGCGCGTCGACAGAGATGGCCGTGGTCTCGCTGTGCCGGCCCAAGGGCTACTTCGCCGACCATCCCGTTCGCCGCGAGGTCTACCTGGTTGACCAGGAGGTCGACCACAACCCCGCCCTCGACGAGGTCGTCGACGACATCATCCGCTCGATGGTGGCGTTTCGCACCGAAGGACGCGACGTCGTCGTCCACTGCCACGGCGGTCGCTCCCGCACCGGCCTCGTCCTCCGGGCCTGGCTCCAACAGCACCACGGCCTCGACTACGACGCCGCGCTGGTCAGGGCCCAGGAGGTCTGGCCCCACACCGCGACCTACAACCAGTCGTTCGAAGACCTTCTCCGGCAGATGGCCAGGCCCTGAAGCACGCCACTCGACGCCGCCACGGTCACACGCCCGTCCGAGCGGGACGCCGGTCCTCTTGATCCACTCCCTGCGTTCCTGGGCCAACGTCACTGTCGAGAGCCTCTCATCCTGCAGGGAGGTACCTCGGGTCCGTGACGCTCGGATCCTGACCCTCCGCATGCCGTCGGGCTGCACCTCGGAGCACCCTGGACTTGAAAGGCGATCTATCTCCCACTTCCTGCTGCGGGCACCTTCTCGGTCGCGCCGTGGACTCCATCTAGCCTTCGTCGGGTGACACCGGGCCACGTCTTCGTCGTCCGGTCAGACCTCACCCGGCTCGCCTGCGACGCCTGGCTGCTACCAACCGATCGATCGCTCACCATCGAGCAGGCATGGATCAACCAGCTCCAGACTCTGGGGGTTCTCGGGGCCAACGGGCCAGAGCCACCCCAAGCCTTCGAGCCGGCACTGCGTACAGGCCGCTGGCTCACCACCGCCGAAGGCACCGACATCTGGGCTACCGACGTCGGCGGATCGGCGGCGACAGATCCAGGGTGGTTCGTCGACGGCGCCGAAGCGTTCGTCACCGCCGCCGCTCCCATCGCACGCGACCGCCGGCCGCTCAACAAGCGGGCTCTGCCCCTTCTGGCCCTTCCGGTGGTTGGTACCGGAGCGGGCGGCGGCGCACAGGCCTTCGGCCAGGTGCTCGAGCAACTCCTTCCCCGCCTCCACGACCTGACCAGAAGCGAGGGGGTTGACATCGTTCTGGTCACGAGAGAAGCAGCCGCCTTCGCGGCAGCACAGGAGCTTCGGTCGACGTGGCCGGATGAGCAGTGGCCGCTCGATGCCCACGAGCTCGCCGAGGCCGACCGGCTCGGCCGCCTCGCTCGTAGCGGCCGACTCGTGTTGTTCCTCGGCGCCGGGGTCTCAATCGGTGCTGGGCTGCCGACGTGGGCCGAACTACTCGACGAACTCGCCGAGCGTCCCAGCATCTCTGATGCCGAACGGGCAGCGCTCCAGGAGATCCCCCCACTGGACCGGGCCCAGCTCCTGGCGGGACGCCTTCAGACTGACGACGCGACGCTGGGACAGGTCATCGCCCGCCGTCTCACCGGCAGCGGCTTCTCGCTGGCCCATGCCCAACTCGCTGCGCTGCCCGTGAATGAAGTCGCGACTACGAACTACGACGACCGCTTCGAGCAGGCCGCCCACGAAGCCGACAGGCCGGTGCGGGTCCTTCCCTATGACCCCGGCGCCAACACCGACCGCTGGCTGCTCAAACTCCATGGGTGCGTAACTCATCCCGAGGACATCGTCCTCACCCGCGCTGACTACCTGCGCTACGCCGATCGTCGTGGCGCTCTGGCCGGAATCGTCCAGGCGATGCTCATCACCAGGCACATGCTCTTCATCGGGTTCTCACTGGCGGACGAGAACTTCCACCAGATCGTTGACGAAGTCCGCAAGGCACTCGATGTCCAGTCCGCCAGCACTCAGCGAGATCCGTTCGGCACGGCATTGCTGCTCGATGCCGATCCCCTTGTACAAGAGCTCTGGCAAGGCGATCTCGCCTGTGACACCTTCGGAGCTCACGGCGACACCCTCGCGATGGCCGCCAGGCAACTCGAGGTCTTCATGGACCGCCTGGCCCTCTGCGCCGTCGACCATTCCACCCACCTGCTCGACGATCGGTTCTCCTCGCTCCTCAACCCATCGGAGGTCCGGCTGAAAGAGCTCTTGGGCGGGCTACAACATGAGCTCGCCCTCCACGACACATCGCCGGCCTGGACGCCCGTCCGCGATCTTCTCAAACGATTCGGTTCGCCTCGGGTAGAGGAGTAGGACAGCGCCGCCCACCCGAGTTGCGAGGTCCTCATGCTTCCTGCTGGGCGACCGCTGCACGCCGACGCCCCCCAAGGACCGGAACGATGCCATCGGACAGTCGAACCGAATGCCCCTCAAGGGGACGGTCCGACTGCGCGTCACGGGAGTGGTCGTCATCTCCGGTGAGCGGACATCAACGGCGTTTGGAAGTCGCAACGCGAGTCGGCAGTCCGGTCCCCGAGGAACCGATATGGGGGTACCGAGTGTCGCCACGAAGGCAACCGGTCCTGTAGTAGCTCGCCGCCGGAGCAATCAGCGGGCCAGGAGCTCTCCGGCCAGGAAGCTCGCGAGGATGTCGAGGACGCCTCGGAGACCGGCGCAGCGGGCATACCCAGAATCTCGCTGCGATGAGGATCGGTCGTCGCCGACGAACAGTGATGGCCGCCTCTCCCAATCCCGTGATCGGCGAGCAGAGATTGCGATACCTGGGCGGGCCCACCGTCCAGCGGACGAGGGTCCTGTGGGTCGAGTGGTCGGGTAGGCGAGAGCCCGGGCGCGGCCTGTTCCAGAATGCAGCCCTGGTGGAAGACTGCGTGCGCGACTGGTCTTGTACTGTCTGCGCCTCGTGGCGCACCGGGGAGATCACCATGTCTTGGTGCTGGAGTCCCGGGAGGTTCCGCGGTCGCCTAACTGGCCGTCCGCCGATCGACTGCTGCTCTCACCGACGGTGGTCGCCGTCGTTGATGGGGCTACAGCTAAACCTTGGCACAGCTCGTCGGTTGGACTCGATGGTGGCGCGGTTGCGCAGGCCTTGGTGGACACGCTTGCGAGCCTCGATCCTCAGCTGAATCTGGAGACGGGTGTGAAGGAGATGTCGGCTGTTGTGAGCAGGGGTGCTTCAGTAGCGGACGCCTCAGCCCTTACTTGCGCTACGTTTGCTGCGGTCAACCTGGAACGCCGCGAGGTGTGGCGAGTCGGCGACCCTTGGGTGATGATCGACGGTGAACTCCACCAGCCACACCGGGGGCCTGAGGAAGAGGTTGCCTCTCACCGGGCCGACGTTCTGCGGCTAGCCCTTGCCCGTGGGGTGCCCGTGTCGAAGCTTCGGGCGGACGACCCGGGGCGGGCGTCGATCATTGGGCGATTGCGGGACTTGGATACACGCCGCAACGACGCCTCGGGCAACGGGCTCGGTGCTGTCGACGGCCGGCCGGTTCCTTCTGCGCATCTCGAGGTGTGGCGATTGCCCGAAGAAGCTTCCGAGGTGGTGCTGGCGACAGATGGGTATCCCCGCCTCGGCATTGACCTCGCCGATTCTGAACGGCTGCTGGCCGAGCGACTTTCCCGAGATCCACTGCTCATAGAGGCACCGGCCCAGACCAAAAGTCACCAGCCCGGCAGCAACAGTTACGACGACCGCACGTATGTGAGAGTTCGAGTTCCAGCACTCGGGGACACGTCTGATGGGTGACTTCCTGGCCGACGTCGCGAACCTTTCGACGGTGATGCTCATCCTCGCCTCGACATCGGCGCTGCTGCTGCGCGGCGTTCGCCCCGTTCGGATGAGGTTGCTTGGCGAGTGTCTTCGTTTGCCATTGGTTGCGCCCAAGCACTGGCACATCATCGGGGTTGAAGCCTTGCTCGGCCTGCCGTCCGAGCGCTGGACCTGGCGGCACCCGATTCGGCGGATCGGCTCCTGGTGGATCCGGCGCCGAAGGGCGCGATGGCTAAGGAGGACGTTCTTTGAACCGATCGCTCGTCGACTCGACGGTGAGGACGTCAACCCATCAGATGTGATCGCCCGCGTGATGGCCTCACCCGCTTTTAGCCGCCGGGCCCCCTGGGACGGCGTCTCGGCGACACTCGCTCAGGTGTGCCGGGCGGCGGGCACCTATAGGTCAACCAGGTTCGTGGTGCGGGTGCTGTATCCCGACGAATCGGTCATGATCCGGAATCTGTTCGCCGAGATGGCGAATCACCTCGATCGGTTCGGTACCGCCCGGCCCGTCTCGCTCGGGCGGTTTCCGAGGCCCGAGGGGCCGCGATCGTTCGGACGTTTCGTCAGCGCGTTGAGCGGTGCTGTGGTGCTGGTGGATTCGGTGGACACTCGCACCAAGTACGTGGACGACGTGCTGGTTTGGCACCGTCAGATGTATCGAGGCGTGGGAACGCCCGAACCTGGGGGCAAGGGTCGGGGGCAGCGGCGGATGACCGATCAGTACGCCGCCGCCCACCCTGACGGTGGGGTGTGCTCCACAGATCTCGACGCGTCACAGCGGTTGATCGGTGACTTCGACCGTCGAGTGCTGACCTTGCGGAGTGCGTGGATGACCGAAGCATCTTCGCGGGGTCGGGTGAGTTTTGTGCTCGAGACCAGTGAGACCTGTTACCTGGCCACCGAGCATGGCGAGGCGATGATCTCTGAGGGCGCGCCGCAGGACGAGCGGGTCGGCTGCAAACACCTGTTTCCCAACGACACGCTCGGAGGAGCACAGCAGTTTGTCGCCGATGCCGATGGCGGCTACCAGATGACGGTGAGTGCCCCGGACAGCGGTCCCACCATGCTGTTGACTTCCTACATCTCGCTCCTCACCAGCGATGGATTCCTGGTCTTGGTTCGTCGCAGTGGCTCGGTGCGCCACGGCACCGGCACGATCAGTGCGATGGCTGGCGGAGTGATCGAGCCCGATGGTGACGGCTCGGCCGGGGATGTCGATCAGTACGGAATGCCGAGTCCACTCGAGTGTGTGATCCGGGAAACCCGTGAGGAGATCGGCCTCGACCTGTCGGGTGTGCCGATCAATCCCGTGTGCGTATTCCTGGTGAACGTTCGAAACCTCAGCGGTAAACGCCGAGGGAGAGGGCAATTAGTGGCGGTCACGCTGTATCTGGCCAGCGTGTCGCACACACGTCAAGAGTTGAATGAGATTGTCAAGTCGGCCGACCCAGCGCTCGGCGGATTCGAAGTGGAGCATCTGGTCTACGTGGATTGCGATACCGATTCGGACGAAGCAAACGCCTTCTCGTCTGCGATGGCCCGCTTTGCGTGGGACCACCGTCAGCAACTCGACCAGCACGGTCTGCTGTCTTGTCTTTACTCGGCGGCGGTGCACGATGGCGCCGGAGCTGCACGGGATGCTTTCGAATCGGCATTCAGCAGCGGTCCGTGGTGGATGCACCCCGGCTATGTGGCGGGAACCGAGGACAACGGAGTACCGGCCGATGTCGTGGTTCCCCGTGTCGTACGAGACCCACGGCAACTAGTGGTCTCGTCGACGGGCAGCTGGCCGGAGCAGATGGCGTCGATGAGCGAGTCCTGGCGACCGTCGTGGGAGGCATTGCCCGACAGCCTGACGGCCGCTCGGGCATCTACCGCTGACGACCTCGGGCAGGACTGTTAGCTGGATCCTGGTTTGGCGCGGCTGACCTGGGCCGCCCAACCGACTGAGGCGCTGGTAGCCCGTCCAGACTCAGTTCCACTTGCGGCCGTCCCCGAACACGTGTTTGATAGGCGGTCGAGCGCGAGGGAGACGGTTGAATGAGTCGAGTGGTGCGCGACGCGCTGGCGATCGCGGTGCAGGTGGGTCAGCCCGTCCTGCTGTGGGGCAATCCCGGTGAGGGCAAGTCCAAGATGATCGAACAGGTCGCGGCGCAACTTGGGCGGTCCTGCGAGGTGGTCGTCGGCAGCGTCCGCGAAGCGTCGGATTTCGCCGGCCTTCCCGTCCGGGTTGGTGATTCGGTGTCGTTCGCGCCTCCCCGTTGGGCGCTCCGGTGCGTCGAGCGGCCGGACACGGTGGTGTTTCTGGACGAGCTCACCACCGCCCAGCCGTCGGTGCAGGCCGCCATGTTGCGTGTGGTCTTGGAGCGTGAGGTCGGGGACCTGGGCCTGCCGGCGTCGGTGGCCTTCGTGGCCGCGGCCAACCCACCGGAGGCATCGGCCGGTGGGGACGATCTCGCGCCCCCTTTGGCCAACCGGTTCTGTCACCTCGACTGGGAGGCGGAGACGGCCCACTGGGTGTCGGGATTGCTGCACGGCTGGGAACCCCCGAGGGTGCCGGTCGTGCCGACGGCGCGGGCCGCGGTCGAAGCCCGGTGGCGGGCGGTGCTGGCCGGGTTCATAACCTCCCGACCGTCGATCGTGCGCCGGCTCCCGGAGGACCTGGTCGCCCAGGGTCGCGCCTGGCCATCGCCGAGGACCTGGGACCA
>WPCH01198751.1_pt1 | contig 11366 bp, 11 predicted proteins | sample 5399881 | NCBI WGS metagenome assembly WPCH01 (sample SAMN12869468, study PRJNA574797) | sludge metagenome | isolation source: wastewater treatment of pH5 | place: China:Beijing | collected 2019-05-20 | reverse complement strand
CCCAGGATTTGATCCGCGCAGGTGTTACTGATTTGAGCAATGTAATTGCCACTAGAGATGACATCATGTCATACTTGATGCTCAAGGGGCTAGAGGCGGGGGATGCCTTTAATATTATGGAGAAGGTTCGTAAGGGCAGGGGAATCTCAGAGGAAGATGAAGCCCTCCTACGGAAGTTTGAGGTGGCAGAATGGTACATCGACTCTTGTAAGAAGATCAGTTACATGTTCCCGAAAGCCCACGCAGTGGCCTATGTCACCATGGCTTTCCGTATTGCTTTCTTTAAAGTGCACTACCCTATGCCCTTCTATGCCGCGCTTTTCTCGCTACGAGCGGGTGAGCTTGATGCTCAGCTCTTAGTGGGAGGCGAGAAGGTGGTCAGAGCCGAGATGGAGGCAATTAACGCCAAAGGTTTCGAAGCGACACCAAAGGAGAAGAGTACCGTTACTCAACTGGAAATTGTGATGGAAGCCCTAGCTCGCGGAGTTGTGTTCTTGCCTGTTGATCTGTACAGGTCCGCGGATCGCCGCTTCCAGATCGAAGATGGGGCATTGCGTCCACCTTTCGCTTCGCTCCAGGGGGTGGGAGTAAGTGCTGCCCATGGTCTCGTTGAAGCCCGCAAGCAGGGCGAGTTTATCTCCATCGAGGACTTGCGGCAACGTTCCGGGATCACCAAGGCCGTCGTGGAAACGTTGCGGGTGCAAGGGTGCCTCGATGGTCTACCTGAGACGAACCAATTGACACTTTTTTAGACAATGTGGTATAATATGTTTATGTTAACTGATGTGCGTGCCGGGAGAGTGGGGTTTTCACCCACTTTTTTGACGTATGGAATAGGAAACAGGGCATAATTTTTGTAAAAGGGGGCGATGCGACCCGTGGGAAGAGTTGATATCGTAGCATTAGTCACAGAATGGGTTGAGAACATTATCGAAGAAAGCAACCTCGAACTAGTGGACGTAGAGTACGTAAAGGAACATACAGGTTGGATTTTGCGGGTGTTTCTGGATAAAACCGAGGGTATTGATCTAGAGGATTGCCAGTGGGTGAGTGGCCTGTTGGACCAGAAACTTGATGATGAAGATCCAATTCCTGGCACCTATTCCCTCGAAGTGTCTTCACCGGGTTTGGAAAGACCGCTGAAAAAAACGACGGATTATGAGAGGTTTGCAGGAAGAAAGGTGCAGTTGCGCACCTACTCAGGCATCTATGGCCACAAACGCTTTGAGGGTATGTTGCTAGGCCTACAAGGTGATCAGGTTTTACTAAAATGGGACGGGGAGACCATAGAGATTCCCCTAGAGCTAGTATCTAAGGCCAATTTGGCCGTAGAGCTCTAATACGGGAGGCCAAGAGGAATGAATTTGGAATTAATTGGAGCGTTGACCGAGCTTGAAAAGGAAAGGGGTATTTCAAAGGACCTGCTTCTTGAGGCCATTGAAACCGCGATCATCTCTGCCTATAAGAAGAACTACGGCGCTAATTCTTCTGCCAGTGCTCGGGTGGAACTAAATGACAAGACAGGAGAAATCCATGTCTACTCCCGGCGTGTTGTGGTTCCCGAAGTGGAAGATGACACGGTGGAGATTTCCCTAGACGATGCGCGAACTCTAGATGCCAATTACAGTCTAGATGACATCGTAGAGCGAGAGGTAACCCCTGCAAATTTCGGACGCATTGCGGCACAGACCGCTAAGCAAGTGGTGATTCAAAAGATCCGCGAGGCGGAACGTTCCATTGTTTACAACGTCTACTCAAACCGCGAGGGAGATGTGGTGAACGGTACGGTGCAAAGGGCAGATCATCGACAAGTTATTGTAGATCTCGGTGATGTTGAAGCCGTTTTGCCCACCAGTGAACAAATCCCCGGTGAGGAATATAAGCATCATATGAAGCTTCGTTTTTACATCAACGAGGTGCGGCAAAGTAGCAAAGGACCGCAGGTGTTCTTGTCTCGAACCCATCCTGGATTATTGCGTGCGTTGTTTGAGTTTGAGGTGCCAGAAATTCAAAGCGGCGAAGTAGAAATCAAGGCAGTGGCTAGAGAAGCCGGCAATCGCTCCAAGATTGCAGTGTATAGCCGCGACCCGAATATCGATCCTGTGGGGGCTTGCGTTGGAGCACGTGGTTCCAGGGTCCAGGCTGTTGTCGCTGAGCTTGGTAATGAAAGAATCGATGTGGTACAGTGGCGGAGCAATTTAGAAGAGTATGTCGCTAACGCCCTCAGCCCCGCGAAAGTCTTGTATGCAATTATTGATGAAGCGGGGAAAGTGGCTCATACAGTAGTACCAAACGATCAGCTGTCCCTGGCCATAGGAAAAGAGGGGCAGAATGCCCGCTTGGCCGCTCGTCTAACCGGTTGGCGCATTGACATTAAGAGCGAAGAACAAGCGGCCGACTTGCCTGATTTCCTACCGAAGGCCGCAGATGAGCCGGAAGAGTTTGTGGTTGAACCAGGGCTCGAGGAACACCTTGAGGAGCAAGTGCCTGCCGAAGTTGAACCGGCACAGCAGGTAGAAGAAGTCGTCTCCGAGGAGAAGGCAATCAAGACCGAAGCCAAGACCAAGACTAAGTCTAAGACGAAGGTCAAAGAAGTAGGTGCAGCGCCAACGGTGCCCGAAATTAGCGAAGAGGACTTGGCTAGTCTCACCAATGTGATTAAACGCAAGAGTTGGCAGGAACGCTTTGGTAGTGTTGAAGTGGATAATGAAGTGAGTACTGGTAAAGAAAAGCAGGATCCGGAGAAGTCCAAAAAGAAAAAGGATAGGGTTATCACAGATCTTTCACAGTTGGATTCAATCGACTTCAACTTTGACGATAAGAAATAGGTGGTAAAAAATGCGTAAGAAGCATGTCCCCATGCGTACTTGCGTGGGATGCCGCTCAACCAAGCCAAAGCGGGATCTCGTTAGGGTGGTTCGTGATCCTGATGGAAAAGTAGGCATAGATTTGACTGGTAAACGTTCTGGGCGCGGGGTCTACCTCTGCGCCGCTGAGGAATGCCTACAGAAGGCGGTTAAGGGGCGACAGTTAGAGAGGTCCCTGGAAACAAAGATCGGTGAGGATATCTTTATTGATTTGAAGAGGGTTCTGGATGAGCAAAGTTTATAGTTACCTCGGTTTAGCTAGGCGTGCAGGTCAAGTCGTTTCGGGAGAACAGGCGGTGTTAGGGGCTGTCAAGAGGGGTCAAGTGGCCCTGGTACTCATTGCCGTTGATGCTTCTTCCAACACATCGCGCAAGTTTAGCTCACTGGCTCAAAATCACAATGTTAGTTGCCTCGTGTATGGCGACAAAGACCTTTACGGTCAAGCAATTGGTCAATCGCCAAGGGCGGTCCTAGGAGTATTAGACCGCAATTTTGCCAACGTGATTCGGGATCATATCAAAGAGCCAGTGGAGGAGAAAAATTAGGAGTGGTGCTGATGAGCAAAATAAGAATCTATGAGTTGGCGAAAGAGCTTGGGTTAGAAAGTAAGGTTGTCGTTGATTTTCTTCATGATCTAGGCGCCGATGTGTCAAATCATATGAGTAGTATAGAAGATGACATTGCCAATATGCTGAGGGAGCATTATGCCCCAGAGGATGAGATCCCTGTGGCGTTGCCGAAGGACGAAGATCCTAAGGTTAAGAAGGTCAAAAAGCGCCCACAAGAAGAACGTAGGGAGAAAGATGCAGCAGCCAGAAATCAGGGCAAGAAAAAGTATAGTGAATCTCGAACTGCCCCGGCTAAACCGGTAACGCCCCCGCCTGCGAAAAAATCCAAAACAATCACGTTAGCGGAACAAGTGTCCGTCAACGAGTTTGCTCAGAAACTCGGAGTTGCTGGAACAGAAGTAATCAAACAGCTAATGAAAATTGGCATTATGGCTTCTTTGAGCCAAAGCATTGATTATGATATTGCAGCCATCGTTGCAGGGGAGTTCGGTGTTACAACAGCACCAGAACAAGACTTGGCGGAGGAGACCTTTGCCGTGATTTGCGAGGACCCGAGTAAGCAAGTGGCGCGGCCACCGGTTGTAACGATTATGGGCCACGTTGACCATGGCAAGACCACCCTCTTGGATTCTATTCGCAAAACGAAGGTTACCGCGACCGAAGCAGGTGGTATTACCCAGCATATTGGGGCCTATCAAGTTGACTACAAGGGCAAGCCAATTACCTTTTTGGATACGCCAGGTCACGAGGCGTTCACCGCTATTCGAGCCAGGGGAGCCAAGGCCACAGACGTGGCAATTTTGGTTGTAGCTGCGAATGACGGGGTTATGCCTCAAACCGTTGAAGCATTGAACCACGCTAAAGCGGCAGGGGTGCCAATTATTGTGGCCATCAATAAGACAGACTTGCATGCAGCTAATCCCGAGCGCGTTAAGCAAGAATTGACAGAACACGGACTAGTAGTTGAGGAGTGGGGTGGCGATACTATAGCTGTGAATGTCTCCGCACTGCAAGACGAAGGAATCGATGATCTCCTGGAGATGATTCTCTTGGTGGCTGAGGTGGAAGATTTAAAGGCTAACCCCCACTGTCCAGCCCGTGGAACGGTCATTGATGCAAAACTCGATAAGGGACGTGGTCCCGTGGCCACCGTCTTAATCTCCACCGGTACTCTGCGTGTTGGGGATGCCTTTGCTGTAGGCGACATGTGTGGCAAAGTGCGGGCGTTGATCAACGACCAAGGAGAAACGATTAGAGAAGCAGGTCCTTCTACTCCCGTTGAGGTTCAAGGAATCAATGATGTGCCCGAGGCTGGTGACATCTTTGTGGTAGTTAAAGATGAGCATACCGCACGGCAGGTAGCATCTATCCAAAGAGAAAAACGGCGTGATCGTGATTTGAGTCGTTTCAGCCGGGTGACCTTGGATGACCTTTTCCAACGGATTCAAGAAGGTGAAGTCAAGGAACTCAATCTAGTAATCAAAGCTGACGTACAAGGATCCGCAGAGGCAGTACGGGCATCTTTAGAAAAACTATCCACAGATGAAGTGCGGGTCAAAGTCATCCATCAAGGCGTAGGCGCCATCTCTGAGTCTGATGTACTTCTGGCAACCGCCTCGGATGCGGTAATTCTTGGATTTAATGTGCGTCCTGAACCCAATGCTCGCAAAGCGGCGGAGAGGGATGGCGTGGACATTCGGGTTTACCGGATCATCTACAATTTATTGGATGATGTGAAGGCTGCCATGGTTGGCTTGCTGGATCCCGAGTTTAAAGAGCAGGTGCTGGGTCGAGCCCAGGTGCGTCAAACCTTCAAGATTCCTGGTGGGGTTATTGCTGGCTGCTATGTTACTGATGGTAAAATCACTCGGTCCTCCGAAGTGCGTGTGCTGCGTGACAATGTCATTGTCCATGAAGGAAAGATCTCCTCACTGAAGCGCTTCAAAGACGATGTCCGCGAAGTGACCCATGGGTATGAATGTGGTATCGGTGTCGATCGATTCAACGATGTAAAAGATGGTGACGTGATTGAAGCCTTCGTCATGGTAAAGGTGGAGCGGAGCCTGTAGGAAGGTGATATGGTATGTCAGAAAGACTAAGACGACTATCTGAAGAAATCAAACGAGAAGTCAGTAGCATCATTTCTAAAGAAGTTAAGGATCCTCGGCTAGGGATGATCAGCATTACCGATGTTCACGTCTCCCGAGACTTATCTTGGGCCAAGGTTTATTACAGCCAGCTCGGCGATGACGAGGAGAGGCGAGCGACCCTCGAAGGCTTGAACAAAGCGAAGGGGTTTGTCCGCACTGAACTTGCCAAGCGGCTGAGGGTAAGGCATACGCCGGAGATTATCTTTCAATTCGATCCCTCTCTGGAGCAGGGTGCAAAAATGGATGCTTTGCTCCGGACTCTCCAACCAGGGAAGGGGGACGAGGGTGGTAATGAATAGCCTGCAAGAGGTGGCCCAGTATCTCGCCGAGCAGGATGACTTTATTGTTGTGGGACATGACAATCCGGATCCGGATTGTCTTGGGTCCATGCTGGGACTCTACTTTGGATTGACACAGCTTGGCAAAACCTGTCGAGTAGTGAGTGCGGATCCGATACCGCAAGATCTTAGCTGGCCAGGTTTGAAGTTAATCGAGCACATTCCTGCAGGATTCGCCCCGGGAGAGAGCTGTGTTATTGTCGTGGATTGTGAACCTAAGCGTACCGGGAGTATTAGCGATGGTGTGCAAAGCGCAAAACGATTGGTTAATATTGATCATCATGTTCGTGGCAGAGGCATCGGAGATCTTGTTTATGTAGAGCCCTCCGAAGCAGCCACCGCTGTGATTATTTATCGCCTCTTGCTCCATTTGGGTGTTGCTTTGGATCAGAACATTGCTACCGCTCTTTATGGCGGGATTCTAGGTGATACAGGCGGTTTTCGCCATGCGAATACTAATAGTGAAGTATTGTTCATTGCGGGGGGGCTTCTGCAATTTGACCTGAACCCTGCCGCCATGGCCCGGGAGATCTTTTCGAGCCAACCCCGGGGATTCTTGATGCTACTAGGAGCTGCGCTTTCGAACTTGCAGACAGCCCAAGCTGGAAAAATAGTCTGGATGACTGTGAGTTACGAGCAGTTTCTCCACTTTGGTGTTGATCCGAATAACAGCGATCATCTAGTAAGTTTTGCCCGCATGCTGGATACGGCGGAAATTTCCCTGGTTTTTAGAGAGACTAAACCTGGGGAGATACGGGTGAGTTTGCGCGCCAATGATACCGATGTGGGTAGTTTAGCGAGACATATCGGCGGCGGCGGACATAGGCTCGCATCGGGAGCAACCATTGTTGGAGACTTAGAAGAGGTGGCGGCCAACGTCATCCGGACAGCGGAACACTTTCTTTTGACAGGTGAACTACATGAATGGCATAGTTAATGTTCTCAAACCTCCCGGCATGAGCTCCCATCAAGTGGTAAGTTTTATGCGCAAACAGTTAAAGATCAGAAAAGTTGGTCATGCGGGAACGCTGGATCCAGGCGCTAGCGGTGTATTGCCCCTTATGATCGGTAACGCAACGCGTTTGTCAAACTATCTGATGAACGCTGAGAAGACATATGTAGCAGAGGTGACTCTCGGAATTTCTACCGATAATCAAGATGCTAGCGGCACCACGATCGAGCTGAAAACAGAATTCTCCCTGTCGCCGCATCAGTTGGCGGATGCCCTGGCTTCGTTGCAGGGAACCATTTGGCAGGTTCCTCCCATGGCTTCAGCAATTCGTGTGGGGGGGAAGAGACTGTATGAACTCGACCGGCAAGGGATTACGGTAGAGCGAGAACCGCGTCGCGTCGAAGTCCATTCAATAAACATCATGGCTATCTGGAAAGAAGAAGAGGAAAAGATCGGATTTGGTACCCGGGTGTTGCTTAGAATATCTTGTTCGAAAGGCACCTATGTTCGGACCCTTTGCCATGATCTAGGAGAAAAACTGGGAGTAGGAGCGCATATGTCGTTTCTGACCCGGGTGGCTAGCGGCCCTTATGGAAGCGCGGCAGCTCTGTCGTTAGAGGAAATTGCCTCATTGGTAGAAATGGGCGATTATAGTTTTCTTCTGCCAATGCAGTCCGCCTTGCCCACATGGACGAAGGTGAAAGTTAACCCTTTGGTGCAGGAACGGATCAAACATGGCAATTTCATATTGCCCGAGCATTTGCTAGATGTCCCTGAAGCATTGACGATAGGTGATGAAGTTGTTCTCCTGAGCCTTGAGGGTGATGTCCTGGCTTTGGCGGAAATAAAGAGGGCGGAGCAACAGCTGATTTGCCAGCCCTTTCGAGTGTTTCAATGAAATGGGTGGGTTAGCTATGGGATTGAATTGGATTAATCGGCAAAACTCCACCGCTCGAAGTATAGCCTTAGGAACCTTTGATGGTGTTCACCGCGGGCACCAGAAATTGCTCGAAGAAACCATAGCACGCAAGCCTATTGGGGGGACGAGTTGTGTCTTAACCTTCGATATACCTCCTGAACAGTATTTTCGGGGTAGCCTGCGCTTGATCAGCTCTTTTGAGCGTAGAGTTGAGTTGTTCCGATCGTTCGGAATTGATGAGGTTGCCTGGCTAACCTTTGGGCCGGAGATGACCACCATGGCCGCGGAGGATTTTGTGGAGAAGATATTGGTAACCGAGGCGGGAGCGAAGGCAGTGATCTGTGGCTATGATTACCGCTTTGGTAGCGGACGCGGCGGTGATGCACGTTATCTACAAAAGCAGGGGGAGAAATACGGTTTTTCTGTCACGGTTGTTCCATCGGTCCAGGGAGATGGTGGAAAAACCATTAGTAGCACGGTGATCCGGCAACTTCTCAGTGAAGGAGAGCTCGAGCAGGCGACGGTATATTTGGGATATTACCCAGTGTACCAGGGGGTGCTAGAATCGGAGCACAGTGCAGCTTTGAATGTGAGAGTTGAGCCTCGTCTGGTGATTCCAGGAGCTGGAATTTATCTTGTGTGGTGTGGTGGCCTACTAAATCAGGGAAGTCCAGCCGTTGCCTGGTCTGGCCCTAATCATAGCATTCGACTTATGTTCATCGATGGCAATTTTGTCCCAGATAGTGGGTTAATGGAGATCCAATTTTTGTACAAGCTGAGGGGCTGTGAGCCCTGCCAACCTACGGATTCAGACCTTGCCAAGGCCCGGGAATTGTTGCCTGGATTTCATTTACAAGATGCAAGAGTTGTGTTAAAATAGCACTGTGACGTGTCTATGACGTCAACATGTGACCCTTTTCTAGGAAAAGCGTAATCTCCGGCGCATTTCTTGGGAAGCGGTTTAATCAAATTTTTTGGAGGTGGCTTTTTTGATTTCTCAAGAATCAAAAGCACAAATTATTGAAAAGTATAGTCGGCATGAAGGGGATACCGGATCCCCGGAAGTTCAGGTAGCTATCCTTACCAAACGTATTCAAGAGCTGACTGAGCACTTGAAAGTCCACAAGAATGACCACCATTCTAGAAGAGGTCTGTATAAGATGATCGGGCAAAGACGTGGTCTTTTGAATTATCTAGAGAAAAAGGATATTGAACGTTACCGCACTCTTATTGGGGATCTAGGTTTGCGTCGATAATGAAAAGAGCGGGTATCACCCGCTCTTTTTGGGCTAAGGTTCCTAGCTATGAGGTGCGGCAGAAAAGGCCATACTAAGTACAACTATCTGATGTACAAGGTATAGCTAATAATGTAGATGGAGGTTGAATTATGCTATCTGAATTTCGAGTGGAACTAGGGGGTCGACCCTTGGTTTTGGAGTTTGGTGAGTTGGCTAAGCAGGCCAATGGCTCTGTCCTAGTTCGTTATGGAGAGACCGTTGTGCTGGCTACCGCTACCATGAGTAAACATCCTAGAGAAGGCATTGACTTTTTCCCCTTACTAGTAGATTACGAAGAACGAATGTATGCTGCTGGCAAGATTCCCGGTGGTTGGGGAAGAAGAGAGGGAAGGCCAAGCGAAGATGCGATTTTATCGGCACGGATGATCGATCGCCCCTTGCGCCCATTGTTTCCCAATGGTTTCCGCAATGACGTGCAAGTCGTGCTCTCCATTTTGTCCGTTGATAAGAGTAATTCTCCCACGATTGCAGCCCTAATTGGTGCTAGTGCAGCGTTACATGTCTCTGACATTCCCTTCGCTGGGCCAGTAGGCGGTGTGAAAGTTGGTCTGGTCGATGGCGAGTTCGTGATTAACCCAACTTTGATGGAACAGGCTAACTCCGACCTAGACCTCACTCTGGCCGGAACAGCGGATGCAGTGATGATGGTGGAGGCTGCAGCAAATGAGGTTCCGGAAGCGGTCGCCCTCGACGCTATTGCCTTTGGGCACCGAGTGATCAAAGAGCTTTGCGAGCTACAAGAGCAAATTCGCGCGAAAATGGGCCGCGATAAGCTGGAAGTAAACGTTTTTGAACCAGAAAAGAAGACAGATCAGTGGGTTCGGGAGCAAGTGACTGCAGATCTAGCCAATGCCGCGATGACCACAGACAAACTCGAAAGACAGCGCCTCATGGATGAGCTACAGGCCAATATACACGATACATATCTTGAGGCTCACGGTGATGTACTGTACGGAGAACATAGCAAAACTCTAGATCGGGTGTTCGACAATGTGTTGAAAGAGGAAGTACGCCGATCTATTACGAAGGATAAGGTTCGTCCCGACGGACGGAAACCTGATGAAATTCGTCCTATTGCATGTAAGGTAGGCTTACTGCCTCGTGTGCATGGAACAGGCTTGTTCACCAGGGGGCAGACACAGGTCTTAACAGCCCTGACGCTCGGTCTCAAGTCCGACGAGCAGCTTCTGGATAATCTGACCGATGATGAGCGTAAGCGCTACATTCATCATTACAATTTCCCACCCTTCAGTGTGGGCGAAACTCGTCCAATGCGGGGTCCTGGCCGCCGAGAAATCGGACATGGAGCCTTAGCGGAGCGTGCGTTATTGCCAGTGATTCCGAAGGAAGACGAATTCCCGTATACCCTACGCCTGGTTTCGGAGGTCCTTGAGTCTAATGGTTCTTCATCCATGGCGAGTATCTGTGGTAGCACTTTATCTCTGATGGATGCTGGAGTTCCGATTAAGAGACCTGTTGCGGGTATTGCCATGGGCCTGATGATGCTCGGTGACGACTTCACAATCCTCACGGACATCCAGGGTATGGAAGATGCCCTAGGTGATATGGACTTCAAGGTGGCGGGGACTAGCGAAGGCATTACTGCTTTGCAAATGGACATCAAAATTGGTGGTGTCAATAAGGAAATCATGGCCCAGGCTTTGGAACAGGCACGTCAAGGACGTCTTTTCATCTTAGACAAGATGGCTGAGGCCATTGCAGAACCACGCAATGACTTATCGCTTCACGCACCAAGGATCATAACCATGGAAATTCCGGTGGATAAAATTCGTGACGTAATTGGACCTGGTGGAAAGATCATTCGCGATATCATTGCCAAGACTGGCGTCTCCATAGATATCGAAGACGATGGTAAAGTTTACATCGCGTCAACCGATGGAGAAGGCGGTATTCAGGCCCAAAGATTAGTTGAACGCTTAATCAAAGATGTCGTGGTTGGCGAGACTTACCTCGGAACCGTGAAGCGCATCATGAACTTCGGTGCTTTTGTAGAAATCCTCCCTGGGAAGGAAGGATTGGTTCATATTTCACAATTAGAGCACCGTAGAGTGAACAAAGTCGAAGATGTGCTAGACATCGGAGATGAAGTATTGGTCAAAGTTGTAGAGATTGACCGCCAAGGAAGAGTTAATCTTTCACGCAAAGATGCACTGCCTCCAGAGAAGGAATCCGAAGTCTAGTAGCGAAATAAAATTAATAGTAATGTAAGAAGCAGGTAGGATACACAACCTGCTTTTTCATTTTTTAACACG
>WPCH01083927.1_pt1 | contig 11395 bp, 10 predicted proteins | sample 5399881 | NCBI WGS metagenome assembly WPCH01 (sample SAMN12869468, study PRJNA574797) | sludge metagenome | isolation source: wastewater treatment of pH5 | place: China:Beijing | collected 2019-05-20 | reverse complement strand
AATATAGGACGCTAAAAGAGACAAATTCTAACCTCAGTTACTTAATAAAACACAATATTTTTTATAAGTAATAAATTTGTTATGTGTGCAGATAATATTTAGAATACATCAAAATGCATACAGCATTAAGGTTCTTTTTTTGGAATATCTCTGCAATAGCTCTTCAGCAGCGTCTTCAGACAGAGAATTTAAAGGAATATCAATAGAAATACGCGTTTTGCAGAAATATATTAATTGAAAAGTGTTTTCAATTATATAAATTCAATCATTTTAAATTATCATATCAGCGAATATATTTTAAAGATGACAGGGTTGGAGATCCTAAAAACAGCGGGTTATCTAATCCTGATGATATTAAAAAAGGGAGAATGAAAAACAAAATTAATAAGAAAAGAAATTGAGAGCAGAAAAATTACATAGCTCTCGAAATAAATCTGGTTAAGTTTATTCTTCCATGTATTTGGGCAGGTTTGTCAGAAGTTCATCGTACTGGCCGCTTGCTTTGACATTTTCAAGGCCTGTGTTGATCTTCTGAAGGAGCTCTGTGTTGCCTGTGCGGACAGCAAACCCATAGGACTCGCTGTTGAGAGGCTCTCCCACAATCTTAATCACGTCTGGCTGGGCTGCAATAAAAGCTTCTGTCACTGGAAGATCATTGATCATTACATCCGCGCCGCCAATCTTGAGTTCTTCGATGGCTTCATTGACGTGAGGGAAGTCTTTGATCTCAGCAATGACTCCGGCTTCTTTGAGTTCTTCTGCTTTCATGAAACCGGTGGATCCAGTCTGGACAGCTACGGTCTTGCCCTGAAGATCATCAACACTCTGGATCTCTTCATTGTTAATGGGTACGGCAAGAGCCAGGCCTGCGGTAATATAAGGCTCGCTGAAATCGACTTCCTGTTCGCGTTCCTCGGTAATTGTCATGCCTGAAGCAATTATGTCAACGTTTCCTGTCTGAAGGGCGGGGATGAGGCCTGCAAAGTCCTGGTCAAGATACTGGACTTTAAAGCCCTGATCTTCAGCAATTGCGTTCAGGAGGTCAACGTCAAAGCCGACCACTTTCCCGCGGGAGTCTACAATCTCAAAGGGGGGGAACTGGGCTTCAGTACCTACGATATAGGTGGGCATATCTTCGCCGGAAGCATTCACTTCAGCGCTTGCTGTTTCTTCAACGGGAGCACTTTCTTCAGCAGTTCCTTCTGCTGCTTCCTCTTCTCCCTGTTCAGCACAGCCGGCTGCAAAGACAACAGTAGCAATTACAAAAAGCATTGCCATGATCTTTAACATTTTTTTCATTAATTTTACCTCTGAAAACTCTTCCTTAATATTGGCTATGTAAGATAATTAAACTTTTATAAATAGTCGGGCAACGGATTAATAGCTTTTGATTTTAAAATATTTTATGTATAAAATAAGATATAAAATTATGATGTAGATGTTGAAAATATATAGAAGAACACGAAACTTATTATAATATTCGAGTTTTTCTGCAGTATTTTTTGAGATAATTAATATGAACAAAAAGTATCTCAAGTAGTGTTCAGAGAACTTTGAGTGTATACTTAGTAAAAAATAAGAGTCTTTCTGTAACTCTCTCGGGACAGGCAGGCTTAAAAAATTAAAACTATTTATTTTTATTTATTTTTGTTAGTTTGATAAAATCCTTTGCACATGAGGAGAGTAAAACGCGAGTATAGCTGAATATAGGTAAAAAATCTTGATTATATTCGAAGAGTGTCTAAGAAAAGTAATAATTATCTCCCGAGGCAGAATAAGAAAAAGTGCTTATGTCATTCCGGCTTTGTCCCGGAGATCTGTATTAATAAAAGAGATATGTAAAAGCTCTATATCTGAGAAAATTTCACCGGACTCAATAATTCCCTGACCTGAAATTTGCCCGAGCATTATACTTATTAATCTGAGCAGAAAAAGAAAAACTTTCCGGGATTAAAGTATATAAAATCCATTATTCAGATTTAAGTGAGGGACTAAACTGTAAATTGGGAATAAATTTCAAAAATAGAAAGATGTAGCCTGAAAAGGCTACGCGCATTGTGACTTAGAATAAACCGCTTAAGAAGTTTCACTCTTATTTAGCTTCTTCAGTAGCTTCTTCTTCAGTAGCTTCTTCTTCAACTACTTCTTCTTCGGCTACTTCTTCTTCAGCTACTTCTTCTTCAGCAGGTACTTCTTCTTCGGTAGCTTCTTCAGCTACTTCTTCTTCGGTAGCTTCTTCAGCTACTTCTTCTTCAACTACTTCTTCAGCCATTTCGTCTTCAGCAGGTGCTTCAGCTACGGGGGTTTCTTCAACAACTTCTTCAGTAGCTCCTTCTTCTGTCTGTTCAGCACAACCGGCTGCAAAGACGACAGTAGCAATTACAAGGAGCATTGCCATGATCTTTAACATTTTTTTCATTAATTTTACCTCTAAAAGTTCTCTTCCTTTTTTACACCTATCTCATACAAATTCATGAGACATTCATATGAGATATTTATGCATGACCAATCAATTAGATTAAAACCTTTCGATTTGGTAAAAAAATACGAGAACGAGGTAGTCCCAGATATTCCAATAAATGGCCCGCTATAAACATATATCTGAATATACCAGGCATATAAATGCTCGATTTTGACATTAGAGGAGAGATAGGATATTAAATATGCTGATGGGGAGCAATAAAAGCAGAATTTGAAAAGTGGCGAGCAGGCGAGCAGCAGAAAAATACTTAAAGATATTAAATTGTTTTCCTGTTGCGCCACTGTAAAACTTTAAAGCCTTAAGTGCAAAAGTAATTAAATAAGAAATATTGAGGCAGAACTCTGAATAATTACAAGACCCTGAAAAGTTCCGGAAAGGCTCAAAAAGAGTTCAAAAACTCTATATTTATCGGGTACGCCAGACATGTAAAAACTGAAACCGAAGCAAAAGCGTTCATAAATGAAATAAAAAAGCTGCATAAAGACGCAAATCATAATGTTTCAGCTTACCTCGTTAAAGAAGAGGGGTCCCTTACGCTCAAATATGACGATGACGGAGAGCCCGCTGGCAGTTCCGGAAAACCTGTTTTTAAGGTAATCGAGTCTAAAGGATTGCATAACACGGTTGTGGTCATGACCCGGTATTTTGGGGGTATAAAGCTGGGCTTTGGAGGGCTTTCAAGGGCTTACAGGGAAACTGCAGTTTCAGCTATTGAAGACGCAGGTGCTGTTGAGGTATTTGAAGAGGTAAGGTTCAGAACTCGCTTCGGATATCCCGATCTCCAGAAGATAAGGAGGCTGGTAGAGGAATACGGGAGAATAGAGCAGGAAAAATACTCGGATACGGTAGAGTTTGAATTTTTCATAAAAAAGGATTTTGAAGAAGAGTTTCATGAAAAACTGGCAAAACTCACAAAGAACAAAATAGAGCTGGAAAAGGTTTAAACGGGAGGTTAAGATTTATCCCGGAGCCAGGTTTACACCAATATCCCATAAAAAAGAAAACACTGAAATTCAGGAAATCGCTAAAAAGTATGGAAGACATTATTGTTAGGGGACTGTTTAAAGGCTTTTCATATATTGAACAATTCCGTGCTGTAAAAGCCTTAAACGAAAAACAGGTTTAACCAATAGTCCTGAGTTGAAAAGCACACTATATTAAAACAACCCGTACTGAAATGCGAGAGGGAATACCGGAAGTGTAACTTTGAAGCGTAACATCTTTTCAATTGGTTTTATTTCAGTTGTTTTATTCATTGTACTGGGCGCATGTGCAGGTCTGGCTGCCAGCGAGGCTTTGCAGGGAAGCGAGCAGGAGATTAACTCGGCTTTTAGCAATCAGATCACCCCTGTAATTTCAGGAGACTATATTGTCTGGCAGGATGAGCGGGACGGAAACTGGGACATCTACATGTATGACATGTCCGCTGGAAGGACGGAAACTTCCCTGTTTAACGGTCCAAAAGATGAAATTGAGCCTGCAATCTCAGGCAGCCGTGTGGTTCTGGCAGATAACAGGAGAGGAAATTATGATATATACATGTATGATATCGCCACTAAAAAGGAAGTTCAGGTTACTTCGGATAAATCCGAGCAGAAAGAGCCTGCAATCTCAGGAGATATAATTGTCTGGACAGACCGAAGGAACCAGAACACAGACATCTACATGTACGATCTCACCACGAAAGAGGAAACCCGGATTACAGATGATAAAGCTGACCAGAGCCAGCCTGCGGTCTGGGGAAATATCATAGTCTGGAAAGATACACGGAATGGGAATGAAGATATTTACATGTACGACATCAGCGCAGGGAAAGAAAGCCCTGTGGTAATGGATTCTGCGGCACAGACAAACCCTGTCATAGAAGGCGATTACATCGTATGGGAGGACAGGCGTGCAGGAAACCTTGACATTTACATGTACGAGATTTCCACCGGAAAAGAAAAACCTGTCTGCACCGACCCCTCCCCGCAGAAAACCCCTGCTATCTCGGACGGAAGGATAGTCTGGGCTGACGGGAGAATTAAAGGGACAAACATCTTTATATATGATATCGCCACAGGGCAGGAAAAGACGGTTTCCACAGCATCCGAATATGAAAGCAACCCCTCAATAGACGGCAACAGGATAGTCTGGCAGGACAAGCGTAAAGGCGCAATGGACATTTTTATGTTTACTGAAGACGCTTCAGAAACCGAATCAACTGCAGGAGAAAAAACAGAAGCTGAAACAGGCTCAAAAGCGCCTCTCGGGATATATCCTGTATCAGCCGGGGTTATAGCGGCATATCTTATGATAAATTCAGGGAAAAAAGGGAAAAGAAAAACATAAGCCTGTAACCCAGATCCTGGAGAGCAGGTAATGCAGAGACTTAATGAATAAATAGAAAGTGAGAATATTAACTGTCATGGGTAAAAGTTCGGAAGACATAAAAAACCTGAAAATCCGAAGAATGAACCGGGAAGAAACCGAATTCGCAATTGAGATGGCAGCTGCCGAAGGCTGGAATCCCGGCATCCATGATGGAGAACTTTTTTACGAGACTGACCCTGAAGGCTTTTTTATTGCAGAACTTGGAGGCAAGCCAGCAGGCTGTGCCTCAGCTGTTGCATATGATGATGAATTTGGTTTTCTCGGGCTTTACGCGGTCAAACCCGAATTCAGGAAAAAAGAAATCGGAATGAAATTAACCGAAAAATGCCTGGAGCACCTGGGAGACAGAAATATAGGGCTTGACGGGGTTGTGGAAAACGAAAAGAAGTACCAGAAAGTTATGAAATTTAAATCCTCTTACAGCAACCTGCGTTTTGAAGGCAGAGGAGGAGGAAAAACCTCTGATGGGCTGGTAGATATCTCGGAAATCCCTTTTGAAAAGCTGCTTGAATACGATAGAAGAATGTTTCCTGCCCCAAGGCAAGGTTTTCTGAAAAAATGGATCAAACAGCCAGACTCTTACGCTTTTGCAGCCCTGGAAGACGGAGATCTTAAAGGGTACGGCGTTATAAGGAAATGCAGACAGGGCTATAAGATAGGCCCCCTTTTTGCGGACGAGCAGAGTACGGCAGAACAAATTTTCAGGGCACTCAGGGCTTCAGTTCCTGAAGAAACCTTTTATTTCGATGTTCCCGAACCAAATAAAAAAGCAATGGAAATAGCGAAGAAATATCACATGAATGTAATGTTCAGAACTATACGCATGTACAGCCGGGAAGAACCCGTAATAGAGCTTGAGAAGATCTATGGGGTTACAAGTTTCGAGCTCGGATAATAGAGGGAGATTGGTTAGAAGGGAAAACAAACAGAGTATAATCAGACAGAATATAATAAATGAGAGAAAAATAAGTGAGAGAGAAAAATAAACTAGAGGGAAAATGGACATAAGACAGAAAAACAAAATTTAATGATTATAGTTCAATATCCCTTATGTGCCTCTCATATCTTTCATCCCATGCCGGAGCTGTTATGCAGATCTGCTTAAGGTTTCCGCGGAACCAGAATCTTTTTCCCGCAGGCACAAACACTACGTCTCCTGCTCTTACTTCAAATTCTCTGTCCTCAATTATCCATGTGCCTGACCCTTCCAGGATATAATAAAGGAAATCACTTTTTTCGTGAACGAATTCTTCCGCATGCCCGGACTCTGTTTCCTGATAAAGGACAGCAGCATTCGGGGAGTCTGCTCTGGTTGTGTAAATCCTCATACGGACCCCGTATTTCTCGATTACCTCTGAATTTTCAGGCCTGAAAACCACACGGGGGAATTCTTTTGAAGCTGCAGGAGGACCACGACAGAGACGGTTTTCATCAGCCATGTTAAGCAAAATCAGATTCTTTTCAAACCCCCCACTTTCCTTTCTCTTTTTCAATCTTACCGATTCAAGGGCTTCTTTAGAAAAGCCTCTGAGTTCTGCAATTCTGTAAATTACTTCAAGAAGGTCAGCAAGCTCTTCAGCCTCTTTGCTTTCAAGATACTCAGCCAGTTCTTCTTCAAGTTTTCTCTCCAGCTCCAGAAGGAATTCAGGATCTGAAATTTCTTTTACGGCAAAATCCCTGCCGGAATCCCTGAGGATATCCGGTATTCTGTCCCTTATCGCTTTATGCCCGTGTTCTGTGAAAGAAGTCAAGAATTGCCTCCCGCCTGTGGACTGCCAGATAATACAAAAGATTACGACAGATTAAAACAGGTTACAGCAAATAAATCATTTCTTTAAACAGAAAAATGTCCAATAAATATATAAGTTCTATACATATACCCATGCAGAATGTTTCATCCATGCAGAATGTTTCTGGAGAGCAAAAAAGCGCACCTGGCAGTCATTATAGGCTGCGTATTTTACAGCATGAACGGGCTTTTTATTTCGCACATCCATGATATGGATATTTCTCCGGTAATATTTTACAGGCTATTTTTTGGAATTCTCTTCCTTTTTATATATATAATCTCAAGAGGAAAAACCCCTGACCTGAGGTTGAAGAAAAGAAAAGGAAGCCTCTTTCTTCAGGGTGTGCTTGTGGTTATGTGCATGTTGCTTTATTTTACCTGCCTGAAGACCACCTGTGTATCCATAGCGATTTTACTCCAGTACACAGCCCCTGTTTACGTGATGCTGGTCTCTCCTTTTCTCCTGAAAGAAAAAATAAGAAAGGAAAGTATAGCTGCACTCTTTATCGCAATTACAGGAGTATTTCTAATGGTCAGACCTGAAGACGGGCTTTCCGGTATTGAACTTACAGGCAGCTATATGATAGGCATAATAGCAGGGCTGCTTTCGGGGGTCGTGTTTGCGGCTCTGATCCTGAACGTGAAAGTTTTAAAAACGGAATATCCCGAACTTGCGATTGTCTTCTGGCCTATGGGGATAGCACTTTTACTGCTCAGCCCTTCTGCATTTGATGTCTCCAGGGACGTACTCTACAGCAACCTGACAGTTCTTGCTGTTTTCGGAATAGTGTCAATAGGTTTCGGAGAAATCTTTACGATTCTTGGGTTTGCCAATCTTAAAGCCCAGACAGGAAGCCTGCTTGCCCTGATAGAACCTGTAAGCGGGGTATTTCTGGACATAGCTGTGCTCGGGATCGCACTGTCACCGGAAACCCTTGCAGGCTGCGCCTTAATTATGGTTTCTGCGTTGATCATAAGCCTTAAGGGGCCCGAGGATATTTCGGAAAAAACAGGAGAAAGAGTTTTTATTTGAAAGAACTCCCCCCTTACCGCAGCCACTAATGAAAGTTCAGAGTGAACAGTACTCGTCTCTTGCCCTGAGAAGTGCTTTTATGTTCCCGAGTGGAGTGTGGGGAGCAAGGCCACAGCCGGGTGCAAGGATATCGATTCCGTCTTCAAGACACGCCCTGGCTTCAATAATAACCTCTTCAGTCCCTTTCATCAACAGGGTATCCGAAGGGGAAACATTTCCTATCAGACGTATTCGGTCGCCCACAATCCTCTTTGCAAAACTGACCTCTACTTTTTCTTCAATACTGATTCCCTCAAATCCTGAGTCTGCAAGAGGATCAAGGACAGCCGTTGCATCTCCACACATATGCAGGATTTTCAAGCCTTTGACTTCTTTGCAGAATTTCCTGTAGAGCGGAAAAACCGAGGTCTCAAACATCTGAGGGGCAATTATATCAGGTCCGGCTTCAGAATCTATCAGGGTCACGGCATCTGCACCTCTTTCAATTAATCCGTTCGCATATTCGATACAGGCTTCCATTACGGTTCCCATGAGCTCTTCAACGACTTCGGGGTTTGTTACAAACCACATGAGGTAGTTTCTCATTCCCGCAAGCATGGAGGCAAGTCCGGCAGGGCCCACAACCCCTGCGACAACAGGAACATTCTCCCCCACACGTTCTTTGAGGATTTCAACCGCGTCCAGCACTACGGATGTCAACCTGCTTTCAAGAAGGGAATCAGGAACTGAGATGTCCTTAACGTCTTTCTTTTTCTTGCAGGGGAAATCTGTTACATAAGGCTGTATATCAACGCTGCCCTCGTCTACCATACATCCCAGAGTTTCAGCAAGCACTGTGGTGCAAAAAGGGCACCGCACATTCTCAAATCCTGCGATCTCGTATCCACCCAGAGCAAGTGCAGCCATTTTAGCTGCATCGTAATTAGCCTGAGGCCAGTATGCTCCAGTCATTTCCATAAGTTCTACCGTGCCAGTCTGGGTAACAGAACAGACAGGAACCATGTCAATAGATTCACCTTTCAGCGCCCGTTTAAATCTCGTGTTCAGGGTTAATTCTCTCATATTTTCACCAGGTATAATCAGATATTGATAGTTCAGTTTCGGCTGCCAGCCTGATAAATAATGTCCTGGAAATATTTGTTATTTTATAATATACCGGGAAACGTATATAAAAAATATAAATCAAAGAAAAAAAAGCAAATTACTTACGCTGCATGATTGGGGCTTTATTTTCATGCTATCAATTGCATACTTCTATGGAACTGGCTCTGCACTCTGTCGGAACTATCCTCCAGTTCCCGGGGGGTACCCTGATTTCAAATCTGGCGCCCTCGCCTTCGATTCCCGTTTCGGCAATTTCCATGCCTGTAATGGAAAGTATTCCCCTGACAAGGAAAAGACCAAGCCCGGTGTTTCTACCAACTGATTTTTCAAAAATAAGCTCTTTCATAGCGGAAGAGATTCCTATTCCGTTGTCCTTTACTTCAATTACGACATTTTCCCCGGCTGTGTGAAAACGGATGTTAATCTCAGTCACACGTTCACCATGGGCTCTTGCATTGTCAAAAAGATTGTAAAAAGCTTTTTTAAGCAGAGGGTCAGCATAGATTTCAAGGCCTTTATCCTCTATAGAAAACTTGATTCCCTGCCCTGAAAAGGCGAATGCTGCCTCTTTTGCAATGCTGCATATAGACTGCCATGTAGGAGAAACGACTCCGAGTTCCTGGTAGTCTTTTGTGAAAATAATCTGGCTATGAATTGTTTCAATTCCTTTGTTGAGATTCCTGAAGTACTTCGCGATCCTGGGGTCTCCCCTTACGTCCAGAGGGAGCATCTCGGAGATCAGTTCTGTATATCCCGAAAGCACGTTTACCTGATTGAGAATATCATGCCTTGTAATATTGCTCATGAGGTTAATTTTTTTATTTGCCTGTTTCAGTGCTTCCTGGTATCTGTGTATCTCCGTGATATCATGGATCATTATCAGTTTACCTTCTGGCTCATTCCTTGCCATAAGGGGGCTGACACTGACAGTAAAAAACTTAATTTCCGAACCGCTTTTAAGTGAAATCTCCCTGCCAAAATCTCCTTCAGGCGTATGACATAGAAGCTCCACTCCTTCTCCGAAAAGGTAAGTTAAGTTTTTTCCCAGTACCTCTTTTCTTGTTTTCCCTGCAAGTTCAAGTACCGCCCTGTTAACGTCCACTATTGAGTTTGAAGTATCCACAACAATATATCCATCGCTCATGGATTCTATAACGTTTTCTCTGGCAACTGGAATAATATTAAGAAACTCATGCTGGATTGTGCCCCAGAAAAGGATCAAACCGGTTATTGCAAGAGAAAATGGAGTAGGGTCAAGGGATTCAAAAGGTCCTACATCTGCGAGATGAAGTATATTCCCAAGAACCGGAACACAGGCTGCGGTAAGAGCGATGCCTGCCTGGGTACCGTAAGGTGCAGTAAGGCGGACAAATTGCTTGAAGAGGAGAAAGATTCCAAGAACCAGTAAAACAAAAGAATAGAGATAAAAAATCCAGAACAACGGTCCATGCTGAATTATAAGGAGAGGAAACTCTCTGGAGTAATCAAGATGAAAAGATTCGAAAAACAGCCCATGGACATTATTCGTGACCATCAACAGAATTACAGAGCAGGGCAAAAGATAGAGCAGCTTTTCATATTTTCGTGCAAATTGAATGCCTATCCCAGAATATTCGGAAGTAAATAAAAACCAGGATACAGGAATAAAGGAGAGACCAAGATACTGGAGGCGGGCAAAGAAATATTTTTGTCCGGGTTCCAGAAACCCAATTTCAAAAGCATAATTTATAGACCAGAGCGTCATGCCGAGCATAACTAACGTAAAATGTTTTACAAAAGGCGATCTGTGGCAATTATAGGCTTTGTATGCCCTGATCGCAAGTAAGGTAGATATGAGCCCTGAAAAAATTAATGCTCCCATAAAGGGAAACGCAGTGGTGTGAATTTGCAGGCTGATAAGACGACCTTCCTTTTTTCAATTGTGGATATGTAAATTTGGAGAGTAAGGAGGTGAAAGTAAAAAAACACCAGACGTTTTAATCATTACATTAATGCTAACTATATAAATTTATATGCCCTGCATAAGGAACGGACAACCTTCTGAGATATAATTCGCAACATATCTGCAGAAAATGAGAGATAAAAAATGTGCAAATACTCTCACAAAAAACAGGCAAATTTTGCCCGGATAGAAAATTCAATACGATATGATGAGTTTTCAGACAATTTGTTCAGAAAAACTTGATATATTCAGATAATTTTCATTTAAGATGTCAGATTCAGACAATTTTTATTTAAGATGTTAGCTGAACATTCAAGGTTCTTAAGTATCCCAGGGTCTCCTCCCTTTTCACTACTTCTATTTATTGCATTTAAATAACTTTTGGCTCTGTAAATATTCTATGAATTTTCTTCCATACATTATAACCTTTCTTCTTATTATAGTATGTGTATCTTTCAAGAACCGAGCATCTGGATTTTTAAGCCTTAAAAAATGAAAACCCCTGAGAAAGCTTCTGAAAACTTCCTTTTATTTTCTACCAGGCACCTTAATTTTTGAGGTTACGGAAATAACGGTAAATTAGCTGTTGTACCCGTGATTTCCAGAATAAGGCAACTCAGAATTTTGGGATTTAAAGCCTGAAGTCTGCCCTGCTAACATCCTGTATCTCAA
>WPCH01172923.1_pt1 | contig 11396 bp, 11 predicted proteins | sample 5399881 | NCBI WGS metagenome assembly WPCH01 (sample SAMN12869468, study PRJNA574797) | sludge metagenome | isolation source: wastewater treatment of pH5 | place: China:Beijing | collected 2019-05-20 | reverse complement strand
GCAACAATCCCAAGTCCGTCTCCATCATCCTTCATGGCGGGACAGAGCACGTGGTCGACGAGCTGGACAGAGCGATGGAGGATGCCCTCCGAGTGGTTGGTGTGGCAATTGAGGATAAAATGCTGGTTGCCGGCGGCGGAGCGCCAGAGGTGGAACTTGCCTCAAGGCTCAGGTCTTATGCCTCTACTGTGGGCGGCCGTGAGCAACTGGCCATAGAGTCCTTTGCCAATGCCATGGAGATCATACCCAAGACCCTGGCCGAGAATGCGGGCCTGGATCAGATCGATACTCTAGTGGCACTGCGCAGCCAGCATGAGAAGGGCGTTATGACCGCAGGCCTGGACATGGATTCCGGCAAGCCGGTGGATATGATGCAGATCGGTGTGGTCGAGCCCCTGAGGGTTAAGAGCCAGGCCATTAGCTCTGCCGCTGAGGCAGCGGTGATGATCCTGAGGATCGATGATGTCATCGCCTCCAAGTCCGGTGGGCAAGGCGGAATGCCTGGCGGAATGCCCGGTGGAATGCCCGGAGGCATGCCGGGCGGTATGGGCGGGGACTTCGATTAAGCCCTCAACCTCTCTCTTTTTTTTATTCTGCAGTCACCTTGAAAAAATCTTAAGGCATACTGGTTTTTCATGCTTTATGAATGAGGTGCTTTGGAAGCTTGCAGCTCCCCCTTCGCGACAGCACCAGAAAAATTTAAAAAAAAGCGGCGAAATGCCGCTCAGTGGTTACCTACGAGAACATGCGCAGAGATTCCTCAGATCCATCGATCTCGTCTCCCAGAACCTTTTTGATCCCTTTATCAAAGTCATCTTTGCTGACGATGGTCGCATTTCTGCGCAGAGCGTTCATGCCTGCCTCTACCGCGATGGATTTAAGGTCTGCGCCGCTCGCCTCATCCGTAACTGTGGCGATCTCGGCCAGGTTGACATCCTCTGCCTTCCTCATCTTCCGGGTATGGATCTCCAGTATCTTGAGGCGGCCCACAAGGGATGGCATGGGTATCTCGATGATCCTGTCGAAGCGTCCCGGTCTGAGCAGGGCAGGGTCAAGGATATCTATCCTGTTCGTGGCGGCAATGATCCTGATATCTCCCCTGGTTCTGAAGCCGTCCATCTCCGCCAGAAGCTGCATCATGGTCCTGTTGACCTCTGCGCTTCCAGTGGTCCCATCATGGGTCCTGATGCTTCCCACCGCATCGATCTCATCGATGAATATGATGCTTGGCGCCTTTTCCCGGGCCATCTGGAATATATCGCGAACCAGCTGTGCACCTTCGCCGATGAACTTATGCACCAGTTCCGATCCGGACATGTGAATGAATGTGGCCTTGGATTCGTGGGCCACGGCCTTGGCAAGCATCGTCTTGCCCGTCCCGGGAAGACCGTAGAGTAGCACTCCTCTTGGAGGTTCAATTCCTATGTCCTGGAAGATCTCGGGATTGGTTAGGGGAAGCTCGACCGTCTCCCTTACCTCCTGGATCTGAGCCTCCAGGCCTCCAACCTGATCATAGGATACATCCGGAAGCTCAACCAGCTCCATTACCTTGGCGCGGACATCAACCGAGCGCTCAAGAATGCGAACTACAGTCAGGGAGTTGTTGATTGCCACCCGGGAGTTTGGCTGGAGTTGTTCCATCATCTCTGGAGCAACCGTTGTGATGAATTCCTGATTGTTTCCGTGCTGTCTCAGCAGGACATAGTCCGGTCCCATCTCAACAACAGTTGCCAGGAACAGAGGCATCCTCTTGAGAAGAAGATTCTCTTTCTTAAGCCGCTCAACCTCACGCAGATACTTTTTGTTGGCGATTAAGGATTCGAAGAGCTTTGCCCTTACCTCTTCCCGCTCCATCCTAGTGGTCTCCAGCTCTTCTGCGAGGCTCTTTGTATCGGATTCCAGAGCGGCTATCCTCTTTAGGAATGATTCCTGTATTGTGTCTTGACCAGAGAATGCTGTTGATTCACTCATATAATCAGGGACTGAGTTTTCAAGGCTTATAAATTCATCTCTGAAGGAGGCTAGGAGATTACTGAAAATCGCTGCGCCTTTTTAAGATCCTTTGCTTTTCTTTGAGACCTCTTTTTTGGCCATCTGCAGCCGCTGTTTTGCAGTATATCCGGTCGCTTTTTCCAAAAAATTTCGGAAGCGCTTGTTGGTATCCAGGATCTGATCGTCTTTTGCGTCGGTATCCGATTCAGTGGTAACATTGAGCGTCTTTTCATTGATCGACACCTGGATGCTTTTCAGAGCGCCAAAGGAGAGCGAGAGCATTCCGTCCGACTCTTTTATCTCTGCGGGGAACTCCTCTTCCAGGACCTTTCTGATTCTTTCCATGTCGGGCTTGAATCCGCGCTTGAATGAGTAATCCATGTGAGAAGGATGAATTCTAATCGAGTAATAATGTTTCGAGCCGTTTTGCCCAATGCCCCTTAAAAAAGAGCGCTCATCCTCCCATCTCAGGAGGAAAAGCGGGTGATGTTCTCACTGATGCATCCATATTTAGATGCAAGCGTATCTTGCTGCCTCGCCCAGATCTTCCTGGATTCTGAGGAGCTGGTTGTACTTGGCCGTCCTCTCGGAACGGGCGGGAGCGCCAGTCTTCAGCAGCTCGCAGCCTAAGGCCACTGCCACATCTGCCAGAGCGGAGTCCTCTGTCTCTGCAGAGCGATGGGATGCCATGACCTTCCATCCAGAGCGGAAGGACATCCGAGCAGCGTCAAAGGCCTCGGATACCGTTCCGATCTGGTTAAGCTTGAGAAGCAGTGCATTGCCGGCACACATCTTGATTCCCTTCTCCAGGCGCTTGATGTTGGTGACGTACAGGTCGTCTCCCACTATGATCGTTCCCGGAAGCTTGGCAGTGAGGCGGGCGAAGTCATCATAAGCCTCTTCCTCGAAGGGATCCTCCAGCAAAATGATGGGATAGGTATTGACCAGATCCACGTAATAATCTATGAGCTCGCCAGGTGAGAGCCTGTTTCCGTCCACAGAGTAGCCGCCCTCCATATAGAAGCTTGAGGCAGCAGCATCAAGGCCGATCTTGATCTCATCTCCGTAACCTGATACGTCAAAGGCGCTCATGATGGCGTCCAGGGCATCCCGGGTCTTGATGAGAGGTGGTGCATAGCCCCCCTCATATCCGACGTTCGTCGCCCCCACGCCGTATTTCCCTTGCAGGATCTTTCCCAGAGCATGGTAGGTCTCGGCGGCCATGCGCAGGCCCTCGCTGAAGGTCTTGGCCCCGGTGGGTTGGATCATGAACTCCTGGATGGATAGCTCGTTTCCGGCATGCTTGCCCCCGTTAAGAACGTTGAAAGAGGGGATGGGAAGAGTTACGGTATTCACTCCGCCCAGGTATTTGTAGAGCGGCACCCCAGAGGACATTGCCGCCGCCTTTGCCATAGCTATTGAGACTCCCAAGATGGAATTGGCGCCCAGATTGGCCTTGTTCGCGGTTCCGTCCATATTTATCATGAGATCATCGATCTCCCTTTGGCAGGAGGCATCCATGCCCAAAAGCTCAGGAGCGATCACCTCATTCACATTCTTGACCGCCTTCAGGACGCCTTTTCCGTCGTACCTGTCGCCGCCATCCCTGAGCTCCAGGGCCTCGTGAGTGCCTGTAGATGCGCCCGAAGGCACAGCCGCCCGTCCAAAGCCACAGCAGGTGTAGACATCGACCTCGACAGTCGGATTGCCTCGTGAATCAAGTATCTCACGAGCATGAATCTTCTCGATCTCGAATGACATCGTATACCACAACCGGTAGTTTGCAGATCTATTTATTAAAGTTAGCGTGCCCTGAATCAGCAGCCGAGGTTCCTTGCCTGATCGGCTGCCATTTGCTACATTCTCCAGAATTTTCCATAATGAGATACTCATAAAGGCCCACAAGATACTCTTATATAACATCGGAAAGGATGAACGGTCAACTGCAATTCGTGGAAACAATCATGGGAAACGGTATTGAAGACAGAGACAGACGCAAGAAGAACGTGGCTCTTCTTTCTGTGTTTTCCAACACGAGCTTGGTTTTTCTCAAGATCATCGTCGGGATGATGATCGGCTCCGTTTCCGTCATCTCTGAGGCGGTCCACTCCGGTATGGACTTGATCGCTGCAGTTATCGCTTTCTTTGCCGTCAAGACATCTGCTAAGCCAGCTGATGAGGATCATCCCTTTGGGCACGGAAAGGTCGAGAATATCTCCGGGACAGCGGAGGCATTGCTGATTCTCATTGCCGCCGGTTGGATAATCTATGAGGCCATCGGCAGGCTGAGAAATCCTGTGCCACTGGATGAGCCGGCATTGGGGTTGGCAGTGATGCTGGTCTCGGTAGCGGCCAACATATTCGTATCTCGCAAGCTCTTCATTGTTGGCGAGGAGACCGACTCCGTCGCCCTGAAGGCCGACGCCTGGCACTTGAGAACCGATGTCTATACCTCATTAGGAGTACTGACAGGGCTCTTGATTATCGTTCTTGGAGGTTACATCTCACCGAGCACAAATCTGCAATGGGTAGATCCCATAGCAGCGATAGTAGTAGCATTGCACATCGCCCGTACCTCATATCATCTGATCCTCGAATCGGCCCGGGACCTCATAGACTTCGGCCTCCCAAATGATGAGATAGAGGAAGTGAGAAGGCATATAGCTGCCTTTGCCCCAACGGTGAGAGGAATCCACAGGCTTCGCACGAGAAAGGCAGGTGGAAACAGGTTCGTTGAATTTCATCTGCGGGTGGATTCATCCATGTCCGTAGATGAGTCGCATCGTATTACCGACATGATCGCATGTGCAATCAAGCAGCATTACCCGGGAACCACAGTCACCATCCACATCGAGCCCTGCAATTGCGCCAAAGCGACCGCGGGATCATGTGGCTGTCTGCTCTCAGAAGAGGCAAGGCGAGAGCTCAATTCCAAAGGACTGGTAAAGATAACAGCACCCAAATTGGAGACCAGTGATGCAGATAGAGATTGAATCATCTATGCGGGAGAAAAGCAGCAGAGGGTTCATGGCATGTTCAAGAAGATAATGGTAGCAACTGATGGATCCCAGACCAGCATACGGACCGCTGAGCTTGCGGTTGACCTGGCCAGGCTCTCTGGGGGATCGATCATCGCCATTTATGTGGTGGATATTTATCGTCTGGCCCATCTTCCCGGTTATGCCGCCTTTCCCAGCCTGGGCAGCCGGCTGATGGAGCTTATGCTCAGAGAGGGAGAGCTGGCCATTTCTGAGGTAGAGAATATGGCATGCGATGCAGGCGTGCCTTTCAGCAGTATCATTGCGGAGGGAGATCCCAGCCAGGAGATTGTCAAGAGATCGCATAAGTCCGGCGCAGATCTGCTGGTTTTAGGCAGAATTGGACGGAGCGATCTGGAGAAGATTCTGCTTGGCTGCGTTGCAGAAAAGGTGGTGCGTCATTCTAAAATTCCCGTTCTCATAGTACCGGCAGTCCGCAAGTGATCGAATCGTCAATGTGGGAAGATCGCTTAAGCCATTCAAGGAACTATTTCAAGGGCAGAGGTCGATATGACTCGTTCACCTATCCTCAGAAAGGGTTCAAGGTCGATTCTGGAAAGGATGTATCTTTCCAAGATCGGGGATATCAAGATCAAGCTCCACCGGCCCATTGAAGGCAAGATCAAACGGCTAACTGTTCGCTGGGCAGCAACTGGGAAATGGTATGTGTGTTTCTCAGTAGGCCAGGAAGATCTACCCAAACCGCCCTGGAAAGACGGCTCTCTGGTGGGCGTAGATGTCGGTTTAGAGTCCTTTGCCACCCTCTCCAATGGCGAGAAGATAGCTAATCCTCGATTCTTCCGAGAAGAAGAGCACGAGTTAGCCAGAGTTCAGAGAAAACTATCTAAAGCTCCTAAAGGCACGCCAGAGCGCAAGAAAGCCCTTAAGGTTGTTGAGCGAGTCCATGAGCGAATAGCAAATAAGCGATACGAATTTGCCCATCGGATCAGCAACCAGTTAGTCAATCGATATGGCCTAATCGCATTTGAAGATCTCAATATAAAAGGCATGATGCATAACCACAACCTAGCCAAAAGCATTGGAGATGTGGCTTGGAATATGCTTGTGACTTTGACCTCGTACAAGGCTGCAAGTGCTGGTTCGATGGTAGTCCTGGTAGATCCAAGAAATACGTCAAAGATGTGTTCTAGATGTGGCATTCTGGTTCAAAAAGATCTATCTGAGCGAGTCCATAATTGCACTCAATGCGGGCTTTCGATGGATAGAGACTGGAACGCGGCAATCAACATACTCAGATTGGGACTACAATCTGTCGGTATTCAATCCGTCCAAGCCCGTCCCTTTTCGAGGGCGGGAGTAGTCACTGGCTAGATCAAGACCTCTTCAAGCGGTCTTCGGGGGGTCAATTCGTTGGCGGGCCCAACAACATCCAGGCAGAAGATCTGCTGAACAAAGGGGCTATTTAGTGCCTCTGATTTCTCTCCTAGCAGTCCATTCACCTCTGATTCCGTCTCCACAGCCTGCAGTGCCTGGTTCATGGGCTGGAGGCTTAAGTTAGCAGAAGAGCTCAGAAGTCGGATTCGCTCGAATAGCTGCCCGGCCCTCACTTGAGATTCTGGATCATTCATTTGGCTCGTGATAAAGCCCAGATACAGAGAGCTATTGATGATCTCGGAGTCTTTTTCTATCTGACCAGGAACGCTATCCAGGAAGGCTACCTTTATCTGATCGATCTTGGCCTCAACTCCAGTTGGTCCCATAGCTCCCCGGGATATCCAGTGGCCCAGCTCGCTTTTGAATTCGATATCGGAGTAGAGGACCTGATCGGCATTCAATGTCAGATTGAGAAATCTACTCCTAATGTCTGGATCATCTATCAGAAAAACGCGAATATCCCGATCGGTGCTTATGGATTCAATATTAGCAAGATCGATTTGATTTGCAGTCTGCGGCACGGAATCCTGTTCTCGGAGGACCTCATTTGTTTTTGAGGGGGAGCTTTTCTCAAGAGAGGTGATGGCAGAGAATAGCTGGGGATCCATTGGGGCCTGGGCATTGGGCTGCAATGATACTCTGGCTATGATGCTCTCCTCCCCGGGGACGTAGCTTATAGTGTGGTTGTAGCCGAAGTGATCTGCTGCTATGATCAGGTTCTCCAGTGCGTTGCCAATGCTGATATGCATCTCCCTTTTATTGCCATCGGCAGCCTCAAGCCACCTGGATTCGTCGGCCATGACCATAATCGATCCATCAGATACATTAAACCTCCAGGGCTGGGTATTATAGATGGAAGGAGCGAGTATGGCATAGTTTAGCAGGAAGGTCATCTTCTCCTCTGAGCTTCCATTGCGAGGAAAGTCGTTCTCCATGATATTCCAGACCTCAAAGGATCCTTTGGGCTGCCAGACAATACCTGGCAGCAGCATTCCCGCTATCAAGAACAGGCTTATCAATAACACTTTAGCTGCAGACATTCCCATTTTCAAGCCCTCATTAACTAAATTCTCATTTCAGGCCATTATGAGGCCAGAGAAAATATAGCCTACGGTAGGATATAGCCTGTGATAGGAATGAAAAACCGAAAACCGGGGTATATTTAGCAATTATAGCCTAACCAAAGGATTCTAATTATCCGGGCTTGCCCCAAACTGCTATTGAATAGCAAAAGGGTCGAACATGGCAAGTGTAGATATTGCAGTGCTGCTACCAAGAGCGCCCGCTCTTAAAATTTCGCAGTCCTTGCCAATACATTTCCTTCATTGAGCCATTCTCCTCAATGCCACATCTCAATATCTCAGTATTGCCTAAATGGCATTCATTTTCCTGCGCCCTGATTTCATTATCTCTATGTTTTTATGCAGGTCGTATTCGAGTTCACAGCTCTCTATCACTGAGATCTTTCGATCTATCTCCTCTGCCTCCGCCATGCATAGCTCTAATTGCTTTAACAGTGCCGACCTGCGTTTGAGCAAAGTGGTTTTTTGGTGTGAAAGATCATCTAACACAGACACTTTCATCCTCCTCCATTTCAATGCATCTCACCTACTATCTATAACTATTAATTATTAAGTATAAGCATAAAAGGATTTCGGTCTCAGAACCAGAGCTCTATCACGGCAATTACAAATAATCTCTCATCTAAAACTGACATTACTCTTTAGCTGGCGCCGCTTAATTCCCTGAGAGGCGGTTTTCATGCTTGCCGGGACTCATAAAGGGGGTCTCCGATAAGCATGATAGATCAGCATGACTAATAAGTATGAATAATGAGCATCTCTGATCAGCGTAGTCGCTCAGTGCGCAACCAGGGGTGGCAGAGAAACCTCATCCATAGAATATCATGCCAATCTCGAAAAGATATTCATAAACTGCTGGGGAATACTTTATCTATTGCAGGACTATAATTCCCTCTATCCTGCATCTAAATCGGAAAAATTTTATTCATCCATAACGGCGAGGCGATCAATTATTCGGGGGAGATAGAGATGGTATACGCAAGCAAATATAGCGCAATTAACCTACTACCTGAGCTTGATCTTGATAAAGAGAAATGGAGCCAAATACCCAGTGAAGAGTCCATCGCATCAACCATAAAAGCCATCGAAAAGAGAGGCGTGAGAGTGGTGAGATTGCCAGATGGCAATCAGGCTTTGGCCAAGATCAAAGAGTTGATTCCTCCCGGCTCGGAGGTTATGAATGGTTCCTCGACCACCCTCATCGAGATTGGTTTTCAGGAGCTTATGGATAGCGGCGAGCACGAATGGAAGGATATGAAGCTGATGGTGACCGGGGAGAACGATGCTCAGAAAAGAGCCAAGATCAGGCGAAAGACCGTTACCTCCGATTATTTCCTGTCCGGAGTGAATGCCATAGCCATGACCGGGGAGCTAGTGGGCTGTGATGCCACCGGAAGCAGAGTAGGCGCGTGGCCCTACGGCGCCGGGAACCTGCTGCTGGTAGCGGGAACGAATAAGATCGTCCCCTCATTGGATGACGCTCTGCGCCGCATAAGAGAGTACACCTTCCCCTTGGAGGATCTTCGCTCCCGGAATGTATATGGCGTTCCGAGCAAGATTGGAAAATGCGTCATCCTCGCCAATGAGTCCCAGCCTGGCCGGGTCACGCTTCTATTGATAGACGAAAGCCTTGGATACTGATTTGTTATAGAAAAAAAATAAGGGGCAATATACTGGCCAAGCAATCATGCCCGGCCAGCCGATCGAGCTCCTCGATTGCTAAACAATCGTTCAATTTTTAACGCAGCTGGAAAGCCAGGTAGATGGTGGCCATGCCTCCCACAATTGCCAGCACTGCTAAGAGATAGATCAAAATGGCGATACCAACAAATGGAGAGCCGATGATCAGCAGCCCAAATATTATGCTCAAGGCTCCCATGATGGCTGCACCCCATCCTTCCCTCATTGCCCAGAAGAGGCTCAGCGCACCGAAACAAATAGCCAGTATTCCCACCACAATAACAAGCGTCTCTGGCACTAATATGGCACTCCAGTATGGATGACCTATGACCACCATTCCCGCAATGATTCCCAGGATGCCGCTTAGAGCTCTCCACATCCAGTCAGTCTTGTCCATGAGGATTGTGGCCAGGGTTAATAGGCCGACGAAAATCCAGTACCATCCCAAGACCTGAACCAGATATATCGTGGTCATTATCGGATAAAGGATCAAATAGATTCCGATAATGAGTGCAGCCAGTCCTTGCAGCAGAATCAACCACCAAGGAACGAGATTCGCTTTAGACATGAATTCCTGCCTCCTTTACTGCAAATCGTGTCTATATAGAAAATAATTGAACTAGTTAGAAATATAGGTTATTGATATATAAGCATTTTCTACTCTTCTTTTTAAAAAGAAAGAGCGCCTGATAGACCGCCTGCCCCTCTCACTTCGTCGAGACGATCTTTATCACGTCCCCATCCTTAAGCTCGTGCTTTTCCCCGAGGCGCATCTTGGTCCGGGCATCGATGGCAAATAGGAAGCTCTCGCCGATATCCGAATGCACCCGGAAGGCAAGGTCCCGGGCGGTGCTCCCCCGCTTCATCAGGAAGGCGTCAGGCAGTATCACTCCTTTGCGGTCGGTGAACTTGTTCTCATCCTCCACCGGATAGAGGACGATGTAGTCCAACAGCTCGAAAATCGCTCGGTTAATGCACTCCTGCACCCCGGTTCCGCTGAACTGCTTCATTAGAGCTCTGATCTTCTCCAGGCCCGCCTTCTGGGCAGGATTGAGATCGCCTTTGATCTGGAAGTCTGGGTCCCCTGGCCGGTAGCTGATCAGTCCCGCCTTCTCTGCCATACGAAGAGCGATCTCCGCTGCTCCACTGACCGGTATCACCACCTCCTCTTTCAGAGCCAGAAGCTTTTTCACGTTCTCCGGGGGGGCAACATCCATCTTGTTTGCCGCCAGGATCATGGGCTTGCTGTACCTGCGCAAGAGAATGGCGAACATCTTCACATCCTCTGCATTCCAGCTTCCCAGGTCCTTTTTCATCTCGGTCAGAGCGCGGCGAATCTGGCTGTCAGAAACTCCCGCTCCCGCCATCTGCTCGATTAAGACCTGATCCGGCTTGCCGCCCAATGCCCGGAAGTTCCTCATCAATTTTTCCCAGTTGCGGTTTAGGATGCCGTTGAGCCACATGCTGATCTCGTATTCCAGGAATTTTACGTCGGAAACCGGATCGTAGTTGCCCGTACCTACCGGGTTTCCTTCGGCATCCGTGCCGCCCGAAGCATCGAGCACATGAATCACCGCCTCCGCCACTCGCAGAGCATCCAAAAATTCGTTCCCAAGGCCCTTGCCCAGGTGAGCGTCCGGCACCAGGCCGGCAACGTCGATCAGCTCGATGGCGATGAACCGCACCCCGTCCTTGCATCTTCCGCAACCCTTCTCAATCCCCAGATCCTTGCAGGGGCAGGGGACGCGCACATAAGAGACGCCATGGTTGGCGTCGATCGTGGTAAAGGGATAGTTGGCTATATCCACCTCTACCAGGGTCGCAGCCTTGAAAAAGGTGGATTTGCCAGAATTCGGCTTTCCAGCCAGCCCGACAGAGAGCATATCAGGTCAGAGTTCCCGCTCAGCGAGAGATGTTCTTGACATTCATCTCGACGGACTTGGCCTCAAACCGGGCTGCCTTATTCCCGGCGAGCTTGCCAGCAAGAGCCAGCCCCTTCTCCGAGACAGCCTTCTCCTGCAGGACACCTGCAGCAAGGGCATCAGAGTAGAGCTTCTCTCCCTTGTCCGTGCGGGTGAGAACGGTCGACCAGCCATCACCCGATCCCACGCTGCCCACGGAGATGTCCGCCAGTTCGCTGGCAAAGTCGAAGCATGGACCGCATCCCTTGAAGTTATACTGGTCCGTCTCCTCCAGCTTCACCTCATCG
>WPCH01100495.1_pt1 | contig 11424 bp, 22 predicted proteins | sample 5399881 | NCBI WGS metagenome assembly WPCH01 (sample SAMN12869468, study PRJNA574797) | sludge metagenome | isolation source: wastewater treatment of pH5 | place: China:Beijing | collected 2019-05-20 | reverse complement strand
AAGTCCTAAATAAGAATACATCGAGAATAACTCAATCATCTATCGTACGACCTCCCATATCCATTTCATCACGTACAAAACAATAATAGTCAATAGTAGAAAAGATATAGCCATCTCGCCATAAGAAAAGCTTTTAAACACCTGAAAAGTGCCTTCTGTCGTTTCTACAACATAATTTTGAAACACTTCATTCAAAGATTCTTTAACATTCATTTTTTTGTCTTCATATAACGTTTTTACGCTATATCAATCAATTTAAAATACGCTTTGTTTTGATAAGCGTTAATAGAAACATTTGCCTTAATAGGTGTTCCCATTTTTGTTTCTTTAAACCTATTCAAAATCTCTAAATCCTCACACTTGATAACAACTGTTTTTTCATTATCAGTACTTTCTGGTTGATAAACATCTAATTGTACAAATGATTTTTCAACACCATTAAAACTTGATTTTTTAATACTTGAACTCAAGTATTGTCCTTCAATAATAGCTTTCGGCATAAAATTACACTCCTTTTAAATTTTATGAAAAACAGAACGTAAAATCGAACACATATTCTAAATTAGATTTTACGTTCTTATACTAGCAAAAAAAGGGACAGAAAACAATAATTTTCCAAAAAAAATTTTAAATTCTTTTATTCTTTTTCAAATGTTCTATAATTGCATCCTCTACAAACTTAGTTGTATTCTCTTCTTTCCTAACTAAATCCACATATTTTTTCCTTATAGAAACACCTAATGGAACTTTCTTTTCATCTGGATCAATTCTTTTTCTGCCCATTGTTTTACACCTCTACAAAATTTTACCTCTATATCCTACATTTATACATTGACATTTTAACATTAACTATAATCAAAACCTTCATCTGTAAACTCATAATAAACAAAAAATGAGAGCCTAGGCTCTCATTCTTAACGATTTTTCTTCATAAAATCATACATAGCTAACTCTAATAATTGATTTTTTGATATACCCTTTTTTTCAAATCTCTCCGCAAAACACTCAAAATCTAAATATAAATCAGAATCAACTGACATAGATTTCTTAACTTTATCGCCTTCATAAGGCAAATACGCCAATTCTATAAATAGATTAATACGAGAACTCTTATAAATCTTAGCCAATTCTTTCAAACTTTCTATTTCATCACTTGTTAAAGCCTGTCCTTCTATCATACTTTTTTCTTTCAAATCAACATCCTTTTTTAATTCTTCTTTTTTTCCTTTATTAATCTGAATATGTTCAGATTTTTTAACACCTTTTCTCTTAAGAACTTCAGATATTATCATGTTATCTATCTTATCTTTTTCCGATTCTTCTCCTATATACTCATAATATTTCAATTTATTATTGTACTTGTAACCTAAAGATTTAATTTTCTTACCCAATGTACTCTTACTAGTACCTAAACGCTCCGCAATATCTTCCATCTTCTCTTTATTTCTAACCGCATCAATCACACCAATAACCTTCAATTTTATTCCTCCAATCATATAAATATCTTACAATAATAATAACATTTAATGATTACAATAATATTTCAATCTTATTAATTTCAGAAAAAAGTATGATTTATATCAGAACAAACAAAGAAAAAAGTCATATAGCTATATGACTTTCAAAAATAGACGATATTATTCTTTAACTGTATAATACAAGTACATTCTTTAATAATCATTTTTTTGTCTGGGAATCCTGTTTAGTACGCCATTACTAAATGGATTCTTTTTCTTTTATCTTCTTTAACCTTTCAGACATAAGCAACTGTACACCAACTGCTTCAACTTTCTTCTGATCCACTCGCGTTTCACCCCAATGAATCAATTTTTTATAAAACTCTTCAATACCTTCTTCATGTTTTAAAGCTCTCAAATATAAAACTGATGATATTTGCTCATAAAACCACTTATCAAACTTATCTTTTTCCTCTTGTTGCATAGATTCGTAATAAAAATCAGCATCACCATCTAATAACTTATGCCATAAATACTCAGGATTAACATCATCTAAAGACTTTTTCTTTTTACGAGAACCTAACTTAACTTTTTCTACTGTACTATCTAAAAAATCAGACCAAAACTTCGCTGTATCACGTCTTTTCATACGAGTCGCTCCAGTAGTTTTTTTAAAATCAACATATGTAAGAAAAACTGAATAACAAAACTTCTCAAAATCATGCTTGTCCAAATTAATAACATTCTTTACAAAATTCGTCGCTGCATCATCAACAAGCTGTAATTCACAACGAGTCCAATGAAATAAATCATCAACATTCATTTGAGCTTTTTTATCATAAAATCGAAATTGAGTACCCGAACGAGAACCTAAATACCATGTTTCACCATCAGGAACATATTGTAACTTATCTTCTTCATCATCAACACCTACCAATTTAAATTTCTTAATTTGATGACCACCTCTAAACCTAGTAGTCAAATTACCATCTTTAATATATCTAGCAATCTTTTTAATAGATACACTACCACTCGTATCATCTTTAGCCACGTCAACACGAGAAAAATGAAATTCTTTAGAAACTGAAGACAAAAACTTTAACAATTGAATATCATTTTTCCCATAATCAGAACGAAGCATTTTCAACATTGATCCAGTAAGAATTAAATGAATACCCATACTAGAAGGTGCATCAAATAACAACTGAAATGTATTTTGACCTAAAAATTTATACGATTTTCTATACCCATGTAGACCTTCATCAAAGTGTTCAAACAAGAATTCATCAATATTAAAAAAACTGGAAATTTTACTAATGATTTTCCTAGCATTTTTTTGTGAATTCTGTACAGATTTAAAAGTGACCTGAACCCAGTCTAGGGAAGGGATAGTGTAAATATCAAATGGCCCGGGAACCCCCGTGTTACTGTACGGGGGTTCCTCAGTTCTTAACTGGAAATTTTCCTTCGAATTAGACACAAAAAACACCTACTAACCCCAAAATATTTAATTTATTTTTTCAACTTGATAACTTAAAAGAACAATATCACTACTTACACGAAAATAACGAGGAATAATATCAAATCTTTCTTTACTAGCATCCTTATGTAACTCACCTGTACATTTCCAAGAATCAGTATAGGAATCACCATCCCAACCATTCAATGCAAATACTTTATCACTAATTTTTATTAATTTAATATTTTCATCTTCCCACCATGTACCAATTTCTTCAAAACCACAATTCTTCATATTCTTAATCTCCCATCTAAAATAAATACTCTTTCAAAAAGTGCGACTCTATCCCCTATTAATATTAACAAGTTAAGAAAGAACCTCTTAGATCTCTCCTTGTTCTTGATATTTACGTTTTCTTTCTTGAGCTAAATATAAAAGAAAACTTGTACGATTCAACGCTTTATATTCCAAATTCATTTCTCTAGCAACCGTTTTTCTTCTATCATTTTCAATATCTACTAATTCATCAATCAATGAAATCTCATCATCAGAAAAACGAAATGATCTATGTTTTTTTACTTCTGCTACTTTAGACATTTAAAAACCTCCTACCAAACTCTTATGTACACATAATATCATAACGTATACACAAAAACAACCCTACGTGTATACAATTTTGAAAAAAGTAGTCACATAGGGTTGAACATTCTATTTTTTATTAAATTTATCAATCCATCTAGGAAGTACATACATTAAAAAATACATTTGAAGAAAGTAAAAGCTTACAAATATAAAACTCCAAACACAAAGTGAAAAACTAAATTTATAAACTCCAATCATCTTAGAAAATCCAGCTACATATATACCTAAACCAAACATAATCAATATAAAATTAATAACATCACAAAAATTCACATTGATCGTAAATCTAGTTTTCGTCATTTTTTCAGTAATCACAATTATTTATCCTTTCTACGTTTATAAAACAATAACAACATCAAAAGAACAAAGCCTACAGAGGCTATAAGAAGCCCATATTCAGGCTTTTCTATCACATAAGGTAAAAACTTAGAATTCATAAAAAACTCTTCATTTGTAGGCATATACTCACTCATTCCGATACAGTTTCCTTTATTGCTTTATAAAAACAAAACAATGATATGCACCAAAAACCATAAATAATTACATTATCCATCTAGATCCACTCTCTTAAACTTAGAAATTTTATAAGCACTAAACAATAACATCATCCGATTCAATAACAAGTAAATAGTAATTGGATAAAGAAGCAAAACTACAATTTCAAATAAAATCAACTTCTTCAATCCTTTCTATAATTTATAATCAATATTCGTGTTTACACTCAAATTAAAATTAAAATATGCACGGCTGCCGTTACATTTTTCAAATTACAAACGAACTATTAAACCAAATAAAAACAAAATAATTCGTTTTTCTATCAAAAAGAATATAAAAATGTGCACGGCTGCCATTAGATTTTTACAACTAATTACGAACAATTACCAAATTGAGTTATACGACATATAACCAAGAGCAACAAATACAATACATCCAAACACACTTAAAGACGATAAAAGCAAAAATGAAAGCTTCATATGTCTAAAAAACTTCTTTATATTATCAACAAACAAAGAAATCATATATCCAACAGATAACCAACATAAAACAAAAAACAACATCATCATACAATCAACTACTTCCATTACTTTTATTAATATTCGTATTTACAACAAAATACATACAAAAATATGCACGGCTGCCGTTACATTTTCAGAACTAATTGCGAACAATTAAGGTAAAATAACATGTTTCAACTTGAAAATAATATAGAACGCTAATGGAAGACCAACCGCGAATGCTAATACTGTCCAAAATTGACCAAACATAACACCAACACCATCAGAAACATCTTGAAGACTATAATTACTCTCGATAATAGGTAATGTTTTTTCATCAGGAATACCGTATGCTGCAAGACTCAAAGCACTAGCATTTCCAGAACGGTCTACCGCTTGAACTTGAATTTTATACTTTCTATTATTTTCTAAATTTTTAATTGTAAAATTAGTAGATGAAACTAAATTACTATTAATTTTCTTATCATCTACATACACGTTATAACCTGCTAAATCTTTATCACTCACTTTATCCCAAGAAGCAATTAAAGCACCGTTAGAAGGCTTAGCAAACACATTTGAAGGAACAAGAGGTGGTTCATCATCATTCTCTTCTAAAGTCTTTACAGACAAATTAACAGGTGAAGAATCATTCTTATCTCTATCAACCGCCATAACACCAAATGTATAATCTGTTAATGGTTGAAGATTTTTAACTGTAAACTCTTCTTCTAAACCAATTTCAGCAACCTGTTTTCCATTTTGTAAAATCTTAAATCCTGCTAAATCATCATCCTTAGGCTTTTTCCATTTTAATTTCACCGTTTTATCAGTTGGTTCAGCCGTTAAAGAAGATACTGGGCCTGGAGGAATTGTCTTCGGATCAACAAGAGTTTTTATTCCTTTTTGAATACCTGAAGACGCAATGTCACCATACATAGCAACAAATTTAAAATTATAGTTTTTATTTGCTTCTAAACCATCAACCTTATAAGAAGTTTCATTTTTATCAACAGTAGTAACTAAACTATCTTCTTTATAAATTTTCACACCAGTAAATTCATTTTTTTTAGGATTTTCCCAAGAAAAATTAACATCATTTACACCTGTAATAGCATTTAAATTAATTATTTCAGGTGCTTCAAACCTTGGCATAGTAAAAACTTTTAATTCATAGATATATGTTTCATATCCAGAACCAGATGACACTAGACGCAATTCATCAAAAACATCTGAATAACCAATTTTAAAAGTACCTTCAAGAACAGAGTCATTTTTACCCATCAAACTCCTAAGTTCATATTGATTTTTTTTAACACCTTCAAAATAAAATTCAAACCTTAAAGGGTTAAGCGGAAGTCTAAAAATATGTTTATAAGAAATATAAAATTCACTAGCTCCCTTATAAACATTATTAAACTTAAATACTTTCTCTGTATTACCAGGAATAATAATTTTAGTTTCTTTATTATTATCATTTAAATCACCAAGATAATTTAAAACATTTTCTCCTTTTTGTTCTTCAGCACTAGCAAAACTAGGTAAAACAGATAAACATAATATAAACATCACTGTAAACATCGCAAAACACTTCTTAATTCGCAACTAACACACCTCTACTTCTTATTAGCTAAATCTTTAACAAGGAAACAAGTAGTATTTTTCAAAACGCTTCACTGAAAAATCTCCACTTTTTCCGCTGCGCTACATCCTTGTGAAACATTTTTAGGTGCTTTTGGGCTTATTGCCAAGCCGAATATACCCAAAAGTAGGATTTACGCTAATCGGCTTGTTCTAGACATTATAAGCACCTAATCGCTTTCCTAACGTTCATATTTTCGAACCTACTTCTTATCAATCACGTTTTCTTTTAAAGCCAGCCTTCCAACCCCAAAAGTAAGGGAAAAGATTTAAAAACCATTCTGTAATTCCTTACTTAAGTTTTTTAACTGATATTCAAACTTATATAATTCTAATTTCTCTTGTTCTGTAAAATCATATTTCTTATCTAACCTTCTAATATGACTCATACACGATTCAAACGCCTGTAACGTACTTTCTATTTGTCTTTTCACTTTCTTACTACCAACAATCACAACAATTCCCCCTTAACGCATACTATCCAAATGCAAACGAACTACAGTTAAACTATCAATCATTTGATAATAATCCCTTGGATCTATACTCAAACTTTTTAACTTCTCCTTCAAATTATCAATTTCAGCACATACATTTTTTATTGATTGCTCCACAACAAAACTATTTTTCATGTTTCAATCATCCCCTTAACATTAACTGCTCATGCCCACCCGCTAGGGCGTGTGTGCATTTCGTGCTAACGCATCTGTTATATCGCTTGTTTGAACTGTCTCAACATCTTTATTTTGTCGAGTGTTTCATAATACAAATCATTCGTTTTCTTCAAATCGACCAGTAAACTATCAAACTCAGCCTTATTTGCTGGATATTCCAAAGGAGTTACCATCGAATGAGTATCAAACACTTCTTTTGCTAAATTAATAGCATTCTCTTTTTTCATCTTCATTGTTTTTAATAACCTGTCATCTTGATAATCTACTATTGGATAATAAAAGTAATTTTTATCTTTCCTTACCGGTACGTATACATATGTAATATCTCTAAAACGACTATCTACATTACTAAACAATGGAGTTGTAAGCATTAATGTGCAACGCATTTTCCTTAAGAAAAAAGCAATATGAGAAAAGTATTTAGAAGCATTAGACAACGAGTTTCGGCTGTCTATATCCAAATGACACTCGTCTAACAATAAAATCGTAGACGGCTCTTTAGCAATCTGTAAGAAATCTTTAAACGATGTGAACGGCTTAGAACCTTTTACACCAAAGTTAGAATACAATGTACATCCTGTTTTCTGTTGATACATCTTAGCAAACAAAACCATACCTAACGTTTTACCGTTTCCCATGAAACCAGTGAATGTATAAACATACATTAACGACTCACATCCCTTTGTATCCTTTGTTGTTCTCTCATATGCTTATTCATTTCAGGCATTACACCATTAGCACTAGCAACTTGTGCTTTAATAAGTCCTGATAATTTAGCATTACCTTTAATTCTGTCAGCAAGCGTAATTTTATTAATTAACTCGAAGAATCGTTGGAATGGTGTAACTTTTGGTTTCATATCAACCATAAATTTCGCGATATCTCCGACACCCATTTCTTGCATTAAAAACATAGCTTCTACTTGTTCATTTTTAAGAGGAACACCATTTTGTTGCATAAAATGCAATAACTCTAGCATTTCATTGTTATTAACATCTTCTTCATCTTCTTCATAAAAATCGGACATCATAACTTCTTGAACTGGAGTATGATCCACACGATTAAACATTTCATTTAATTGCTCTTTTGTTAAATCAGGAAAGTTTTCTTCACATAACGATTGGTTTATAGTCTCCAAAACGATAACCTCTCTTCTCTAAAATCTCTTTCATCTTTTGACCTTCAACCCGTTCATTTTTATCATTACTGGATAACATTTTATTGGACATTTGAGCAATTAAACGGTAATTACTCGACTTACTAAAATCAATAAAACGAAGTACTTTGAACATACAATCACCCCATCATTTCATTAAACATTCGTATTTCACATTAAATATCAGCTGAAATTTGCACGGCTGCCGTTACATTTTCAAAACAAATCACGAACATTATCACCATCCACCAGAATCACAACTAGAACTTGAATCATATGAAAAACTAGAACTCGAATCATATGAAGAGCTTGAACCACATGAAGAACTAGAACTTGAATCATAATCATATGAAGAAGACGTAATCAAAGCCGTATTCAACAAATAATCTGTATTAGAATTACTAGAACTTTTCGAAACACTAGAACTACTTCTCAAATTACTACTTTTACTTAAATTAACTGTTGGATTATAATTGTTTTTTCTATTAGAACCATTAAAACTACTAGAACCCTTATAGCTACCATAATCAAACATTCTTCTAAACGCCCTTAACATAAAAAAGGCAATATAAAAAGGTAATGCAAGCATTAACGGAATATACACAAGTTGTAATACATCATTTATAGATAAATTCATCTAAATTCCCCTTTCTCTAAAACGTTCGTGTTTCATATATAATACCAACCGATTTTTGCACGGCTGCCATTACATTTCCGAAGTAAATCACGAACATTATTTAAGTAATAAAGTAAGAACGACAATCACCCACGGAATCATTTCTTTAAAATCAAAAGATTTTTGCGTATCATATTTAAAAATATTTTTAATCGTAGTTGCACGTCTCAACGTTTTTAACTTCTCAGCTTCTACTTTGCTAGGAATATCAACATTAAACACATACGCTATAGCACCCTCAGTTTCGTTGTAATAGCGTTTTGCATCATCTGTTTTATAAATACCTGTCTCCGTCTCTACTACATCACTATCAGCACTTATAACACGTTCTACATACATAACTTCATCACGAATTACATACGCTTTATGATTACTAAAAGTTTGACCTTTTTTCTTAAACATCACTTCAACCTCACTTACTCATTCTTCTATATATTAAAAATGTTGGAATTACTAGGAACAAAAACAGACCTAATCCTACTGATCCACCGATTGTAAAAAATACACTAAAAACATTTGTATTCATTTATTTCACACCTTTTCCAAAACACTTCATACATTGAGATTTTTCACCCGTATCACGAATCGAATAATTATAAATAGATTTAAACTTAATATGAGGAACAGTTATAAAAACAAAACCTCTACCCTTACACTCTTTACACTTTTTACGTGTCATACAAAATCACTCTCCTGTAACCTTGTTATATACAAATAAAGCAACAAATCCTGTAATCAAACCTCCAACAATAGCAACACCAGGACTCACATTATTAAATAATTCCATTTATAATCACCCCATAATTTTTTTCAATATAATAACAAAATTAAACATAATAAATATAAGAAAAATAATAGCAACAACAGGATTCACATCATTAACAATGAAAAATTCCATTTATTTTTCCTCCTCAAACAAAATACGAAATAAAGATAGTATAAAGAACAAGCACACAACAAACATCGGACTATAACAAATAAGCTTCATATAAAATTCCATCTACAACTACCACCACTTCACGAATATCTTAAATTCAATAACACCATGTTTAAACGCCATTACAACAAACAAAATTCCATAAGTAGCTGCCAATATACATGCGGTACTTACAAACACGACCCAACCATTACCAAGCATTGCAAATGCTTTAAAAAATGAATTTGGATTGATCGGATGAGATGCTGGCACAGTTAATTTCATAATTGCGTTAAACATTTGATTCAACCAACCAAAAATCGGGCTGAAAATAGTATCAATAACAGATTTCATACAAACACCTATTTCTTTCTCTCAGGGAATGAAAAGCCCATGCTACCACCATATAAAGAGAACACTTTCATACCGAAGAACAACCACAGAAAGGCTGTAGCAACCAATGGAACAGTAGTCATTAACCCTGTAGGCATTACTTTATCTATAACAACTTGGAAACCGTTTTGGGCTTCGTGTGGAAGGTACACTTTCCCACTGGGGACAACTCCAATCCACATAAGCAAAGTTTTAATAACGCTTGTAGCAATCGCCCAAAAAAACTGAAGTAAAGCCACAAATATCTTAACTATCAGTACAACAACTTTGAACAAAGAAGCAAAAAAATAAACAATACCTTCTAAAAAATCTAGTAAATATCCTAATGGCTTTGCTAAAAACTCCATAAAGCTTTTCAAACCGCCTACAAATGCATTACCAATTTTGCTTAATCCTTTTAAAATAGCATCAGTCATGGTTTAGTAGCCCCAAGTCAAAACATCTTTAAACTTAATACAGATAGCAAACGTCAGCATTACAACAAAACATACATATATAGTTGTATCGGAATAATCCAAACACAACTTTAAAACATTAAAAATATCATTAACTGTTAACATACAAACACTCCTTACTTTAGGACACGGTCTCTCGTAAGAAACGGCTCTCTACTCATTACAGGGTCTCTACCTACAGGTGCTTCTCTTTCTGGAATCCCATCTTTACCTGAAGGTCTATCTCTATCAAGTGTCTTATCTCTACTTGATGGCCCATCTCTATCAGGCGTCTTATCCTTAGAAGGTGTTCCATCTTTATCAGGTGTTTTATCCTTACCTGATGGCTTATCACGTTCAGACGGCTTATCCTTTTCTGTAGGCTTATCTCTATCAGGCGTCTTATCTTTCTCAGATGGTTTATCCTTTTCAGATGGCTTATCCTTTTCTGTAGGCTTATCCTTATCAGGCGTTTTATCTTTCTCAGATGGTTTATCCTTTTCAGATGGCTTGTCCTTCTCTGTAGGTTTATCCTTTTCCGTAGGTTTATCTTTTTCAGACTTATCTTCCTGTTTCATTTCATTTCCGTTTTCATCTTTCCAAGGCTTTGGATCAGGTGCATCAGGTAAAGCATCAGTAGGAACTTTTTCCTCTTTTCCTTCTTTAAAATATTCATTTTTATCTTCAAACTTCTGATTTTCATCTTTTGGCATAATCAAATCAGGCTTTTTCAATTCATCTATTACAACATCCGTCGTAGGCTTCATTTCCTTTAAAATTTCACCTACCGTATCTTTAATAGAATTAACGGCATCTTTAATTTGTTTATTAGAATCAGCAATTTCTTTCGTATTATTTGCCGTATCTTTACTAGAAGTTTCAATATTTTTTAAAGCATCATTTATATCTTTTAAAGCTTTTTCTAATTTTTCATTACTACCGTTATTTCCTGAATTACCATTACCACCATTGTTATTATTATCT
>WPCH01138256.1_pt1 | contig 11434 bp, 6 predicted proteins | sample 5399881 | NCBI WGS metagenome assembly WPCH01 (sample SAMN12869468, study PRJNA574797) | sludge metagenome | isolation source: wastewater treatment of pH5 | place: China:Beijing | collected 2019-05-20 | reverse complement strand
AGAATGTTGTTCTTTGTGAAATCCATGATCTCTTCAGCCATGTCTAGATCACGAACGCGAGACTCAGCAGCTTGCATGTTCTCGGCAGATGTGCCTAGATTGCTGATGGTGTGCTCTAAGCGGTTTTGCATCGCACCAAGCATAGAGCGCTCAGCGGATACCCTCACAATAGCGTCATCAATGACCTTGATTGCTTTGTCGGCAGAGGTCTGGCTTGAGACGTAGATCCCTTTGTCCGGGTCCTCTGCAAGTACAGGTGTTCCGCCTGTTAGAGCACCAGTTCCTACTCCTGCATCATTGTCACCAACTGTAGCATCAATGGTTGCAGTAATATCAGCCAAACCATCGATAAACCCAGCTACAGCCGTGAGAGTTGAGGGAACAGCGACACTACTACCATCGGTACCCAATGTAACCGTAATGGTATTTGTATCAGTATCTAGTGCTGCTCCTGCCGTTACGCTAGCTCCTGCTCCTTGCACAATCTCTACGTTGTAGTTAACACCATCAGCAGCTGTGATTTCGATACCTTGAACGGTACCTTTAGCTTCGACAATCTCACTAACTTCCGATTGGTGCACCTTCAAACTTACAGCATCCATGTTTGCAACGGATAGTTCTACGTTTTGTTGGTCGTTAGCACCAATGTGAAAAATCTTACTGTTATAGGTACCATCTAGAAGCTTTTGAGTATTGAACTCGGTGTCCGTAGAAATCCTAGTTACTTCGGTAGCCAACTGATCGATTTCTTTTTGAATTTCTACTCTGTCTGCATTAGTGTTGGTATCGGTAGAAGCTTGAACAGCCAACTCCCGCATTCTTTGGAGAATGCTGTGAGTCTCGTTCAGCGCTCCTTCAGCAGTCTGAATGAGGCTGATGCCGTCTTGGGCATTTCTGCTGGCCTGTTTCATACCACGAACCTGACCTCGCATTTTTTCGGAGATTGCGAGACCTGCTGCATCATCACCAGCCCGGTTAATTCTAAATCCAGAGGAAAGTTTCTCCATGGACTTCGATGCACCGGTTTGGTTAACGCCCAGTTGACGATGAGCGTTGAGGGCCATAATGTTATTATTAATTCTCATTACATTTACCTCCTTGTGGTAAAGGCGTTTATTCTAGGAACATCCTTGTCCCCATAAGACGCTTTCGAATTCTATACTATACTGGTGGGTGACCCAATAAGGTTCAGGTCACCTCTAGGCCTACATTATCCAAGCAACTGTAGTACGGATTGAGGTGCCATGTTAGCTTGGGCAAGCATAGCAGTAGCAGCTTGTTGGAGAATGTTGTTCTTTGTGAATGCCATAATCTCTTCAGCCATGTCTAGGTCACGAACGCGAGATTCAGCAGCTTGCATGTTCTCAGCAGATGTACCTAGGTTGCTAATGGTGTGCTCTAAGCGGTTTTGCATCGCACCCAGCATAGAACGCTCTGCGGAGACTCTTACAGCGGCATCATCAATAATCTTAATGGCTGCATCAGCAGCGGCTTGAGACGAAACGTTAATCCCCTTACTTGTATCTAGTACACCCGCAGTAACGTTTGTGGTGGTAGCTACAGTAGCTGGATCAGTCAAATCAGCCGTATCACCAACGATTACTTCCAATCCCGCGCTTTCTAATGCTCTTACGACATCTTCTTGAGTTGCAGTGATAGCACCAGCGGTAGTACCATTGCCAGCAGCTTGTGCAAGTGTAATAGCTATATTTCCACTAGCATCAACAGTCGCCGTCGTCTTTTCAATCGCGGCCCCATTTACTTCAGTTGAGGCAGCGGTAAAGGAAATGCCAATGGCATCAGTAGTTCTGTTGCCTACAGAAACTCCTGTATAGCCCGTTAAGACGGATTGGCTAAAGTAACCTTCAACCTTTAAACTTTCTGCATCCATATTAGCAACAGATAGCTTTACGCTTTGCTGTTCATTAGCACCGATGTGGAAAACCTTCTGATCGTAGGTTCCATTTAACAGCTTCTGAGTATTGAACTCGGTATCCGTAGAAATTCTGGTTACCTCTGTGGCTAATTGATCAATTTCCTTTTGGATCTCAGCTCTATCAGCATTGGTGTTCGTGTCTGTTGAAGACTGTACTGCAAGTTCCCGCATTCTCTGTAAGATCGAATGGGTTTCATTGAGTGCACCTTCAGCGGTTTGAATTAGGCTGATGCCGTCTTGAGCATTACGGCTTGCTTGTTTCATACCACGAATTTGCCCACGCATCTTCTCAGAGATTGCCAAACCTGCTGCGTCATCGCCAGCACGGTTAATGCGGAATCCGCTGGAGAGTTTTTCCATTGACTTTGATGCACCAGCTTGATTCATACCCAACTGCCTGTGTGCGTTTAGTGCCATAACGTTGTTGTTAATTCTCATTACATTTACCTCCTTGTGGTAAACAGATATTTTGTGGAACATGCTGTCCCACGAACTCCCTGCTCCAGAACTTCCTTGTTCCAGAACATACCTTGTCCCTATGGACACTGACCAGGGTGATCAATCCAGGCCTGCGTCCGGTATAACAAGCCATGGCCTCTGGCTTATTACCCCGTTATTACTATTATCGTCTGGCTTCGGCGATACTTTAGTCCTTTTTGAGTATTTTTTTAGTGTGTCAAAATAGCGAGCTTAAGCTTGTTAGTTTAGTACCTCTTCATAGAGCTCCTTATACTTCAGAGCACTTTGGTTCCAGCTAAAGTCAGCCCGCATCGCCCTACCCACCATCCGCTTCCAGGCTCCATCTTTGTCCGTTTCATAAAGATTGACAGCCCTTTGCACTGTATCAAGGAGTTCATGGGCATTGTAATTGGCAAAACTAAAACCAAGACCTTGATCGGTCTCTTCGTTGTAAGGTTCTACAGTATCTTTTAAGCCCCCCGTCTCCCGCACAATGGGCAGCGAACCATAGCGCATGGCGATCAGTTGGCCAAGGCCACAGGGTTCAAAAAGGGAAGGCATGAGGAATAGATCGGAGGCGGCATAGATCTTATGTGCCAAGACATTCTCAAATTTGATGTTGGCACTGACCTTCTCGGGATGCATAGTAGCGAAGTGCTTGAACATCTGTTCAAACTGGGCATCACCGGTGCCTAGTACCACAATTTGCAGTTCAAGCTCTAGCATTTCCTTTAAAATATGAGCAATCAAATCCAAGCCCTTCTGCCTAGCTAGCCGCGTCACCATACCCAGCATGGGGATGGTTGGATCCTGCTTCAGACCGAGCTCCTCCTGGAGGGCTAGCTTGTTCTCTTCCTTCCGATTGCTAGAACGCCAAGTGTAATTGCGGGCTAGGTACTGATCTGTCTGGGGATTCCACTCCTCCGTATCAATACCATTGATAATCCCACTTAAAAAGGATTGCCGTCGGGCCAAGACACCCTCTAAATCAGCCCCATAAAAAGGCATCTGGATTTCCTTAGCATAGGTCGGGCTCACCGTGGTGAGGGCATTAGCATAGTTTAGGCCGCCCTTCATAAAACTCACCTGATCGTGATACTCCACCCCATTCACATTGAAATGTTCCCAGCCTAGCCCCAAGAGATCCCCTAAGATACTCTTAGAAAAGACCCCTTGATACTGTAAATTGTGGATGGTGAAGACAGTCTTGATGTGCTTATAGAATTCTTGGTTGCGGTATTGTGTCAACAAGACCGGAATCATACCCGCATGCCAATCATGGCAATGGATCAGATCTGGCTTAAAATCCAACGAGGGTAGCGCTTCTAAAATAGCTCTGTTATAAAAGGCAAAGCGTTCGCCATCATCGAAGAACCCATAGGTGCCAGGTCGCTTGAAGTGGGCCTCATTATCGATGAAGTAGAAGACAACACCTTCATATTCCAACTTCAACACACCGCAATACTGGTTACGCCAGCCCACCTGAACCGACAAGCGGTGCACCAGTTCCATTTTTTTCTCGTACTGGGGGGGCGTATCGCCATACTTGGGTAACACTACCCGTACATGCACACCAACCTTTTGCAGTTCCTTCGGCAAAGCCCCAATCACATCAGCTAAGCCACCAGTCTTAGAAAAGGGCACACCCTCCGCTGCTACAAATAGGACATTCACTGCATCACCCTCCTCACACCGTAGCCAGCTTGGCAATGACCATGGGGAAACTAGGATCCCCAGTGAGAGTCTTCCCAGCAGAGATAGTGACATCCTTATCCAAGATCACATTTCTCAAGTTTACTCCAGGACCCAACTTAGCTTTCTGCATTACGATGGAATCCTTGATCACAACCCCCGGTCCCACTTGTACACCCCGGAAGAGGATACTGTTTTCCACCGTTCCCTCAATGACGCAACCTGTGGCAATGAGGGAGTTGGAGACCATTGATCCTTCTAAGTAACGGACTGGGGCCTCATGCTTGACCTTAGTGTTAATCTGACCATGGGTGTAAAAAAGGTCTTGCCACACTTCCGGCTTCAAAAGGTCCATGCTATGCCGGTAATAGCTCCGCAGAGAGTTAATGGCCCCCACATAACCGGTGTGCTCATAGCCGTAGATTTTCAGCTCGCCTAAGCGAGGCATAATAGCTTCGGTAAAAAGATCCCGTTTCTGCCTTGCAGAATAATGATCAACCAGATTAATCAAAAGATCCTTCCGCAGCACAAACATGTTCAATGACATCTTACGGCTGGTGCAATGCATGGGGTTAAGGGCAATATCCAATACCCGGCCATTCTCAGCGGTGACAACAGCAGTATAAGGCGGATTGGCTTCGAGACCTTGATTCTGACTATAAATCATTGTAATGTCGGCTTTCTTCTCCAGATGATAAGCCAGGACAGCCTCATAGTCTAAGTTTGTAATCATGCTACACCCAGAAAAGATCGCATATTCTTGACGACTTTTCTCTAAATAAGCCCGATTATGCCGCAGGTTAATTAAGTTACTGCTGATGCCTTCGCCACTATCTGTGCGCAGTGGCGCGGGCAACAGAAACATTCCATCTCGCTGCCGATTTAGGTCCCACTCCTTCCCATCCTTAATGTGATCGAGGAGGGGGCCAAAACGATCGTTCAGCAAAACACCCACGTTACGAATATCCGCATTAACCATATTACTCAAGGTAAAATCGATGATACGATAGCGTCCGCCAAAGGGCACCGCCCCTAGGGTACGCAGGAGGGTGAGCTCCCCCAAGCCTTCTGTCGGTTCAGCCAAATCAATGATGCCTAACAAGTTTCTCATCTCTTTACCCCCCTTAAGAAATCCATTCTTCAGGAAACTCTGGCCACTCCGCCACACTCAACACGGTCCCCTGGACAATGCGCATCGTCTTGGGCACGGTCACATTGTCTTCAATGACTGTGATGCCATTCTCGTTGCTGATCTCCACCTTTTCACCGGGTCTTGCCGGAACTCCGATCTTCGCACCCTGTTCCACAATGGTGTTTTCGCCGATGATGGCTTTGTGGACAAGGGCACCTTTGCCGATTCTAACACCAGGCATAATCACCGAGTCCATCACTTCTGCCCCCTCCCCAATATGGGCTCCGGTGAAAATCACGGAGTGGTGCACCTTGCCCAAGATCAGGCAACCATCGCTTAAGAGGGACCCCTGCACATCGGCATTAGGACCCACGAGCTGTGGTGGATGAGTTTGGTTTAAAGAGAAGATCTTCCACTTTGCATCATTGAGCTTGAGTTCAGGATCCTTGGCGATGAGATCCATATTAGCCTCCCACAGGGAATCAATCGTACCCACATCCTTCCAATACTCCTGGAAGGCAAAGGCATAGAGGGGTTCCTTGGCTGCTAACATGTTGGGGATAATATTCCGACCAAAGTCATTGTTCGACTTGGGATCTGCCTCATCTGTTTCCAAATAGTAGCGGAGCTCTTTCCAGTTGAAGATATAAACACCCATAGAAGCTAAGTTGCTCTTGGCCACTTCAGGCTTTTCTTGGAACTCTTGAACGCGTCCCTGTTCATCCGTCTTCATCACCCCAAAACGGTGGGTCTCTTCCCAAGGAACTGGGATTACTGCGATGGTTACAGCGGCGCCCTTACTTTTATGGTAGCTTAGCATCTTACTATAATCCATTTTGTAGATGTGGTCGCCGGAGAGAATGAGAACATATTCTGGATCATGCTGGGCGATGAAATCAATATTTTGATAGACCGCATTGGCTGTACCTTTATACCACTCAGCCCCTTGGTCTCGGACATAGGGGGGCAAGACAGAAACGCCCCCACCGGCCCGGTCTAAGTCCCAAGCACTCCCAATGCCAATATAGGAGTTGAGGGTCAGTGGTTGGTACTGGGTTAACACACCCACCGAATCAATACCCGAATTTGAGCAGTTGCTTAAAGTAAAATCGATGATCCGATACTTGCCTCCAAAGGGAACCGCCGGTTTCGCCAGTTTTTTGGTAAGAATGCCTAGGCGACTCCCTTGCCCTCCTGCCAGCAGCATGGCTACAACTTCCTTTTTCTGCACTACTACCCCTCCCGATTCAAGTTTTCTGCTGCACTCTTTTACTTCACCTTACGTAAAAAGATGGTGGCTAGTGGTGGCAGTTTTACTACTAAAGAATAGGGTCGATCATGCCACCCTTTTTCCTCTGTGACCAAAAGCTCTTGATTCTTTTGACCCGAACCGCCCCAGGCAGGATCGTCGCTATTAAAGACCTCCTCATACTTCCCTTTCTCTGGAACGCCGATGCGATAAGGTTCCCGGACAACGGGTGTAAAGTTGACCACCACAATTAAAAAGTCCTCAGGGTCTTGACCCCTACGGATGAAAGACAAGACGCTCTGCTCACCATCACTGGCGTCAATCCAGGAAAATCCCGCCCAGCTCTGATCCAGCTCCCAGAGGCTTGGATTCTCGCGGTAAAAATGGTTTAGCGCTTTGTTATAATCCCACATCTGGCGATGCATGGGGTAATCTAGGAGATGCCAATCCAAATCTTCGTCATACTTCCACTCAATAAACTGACCGAACTCATAGCCCATAAAGAGCAATTTCTTACCAGGATGCCCCATCATATAACCGAGAAAGGCCCTGAGATTGGCAAACTTCTGCCAATAATCCCCCGGCATTTTGTCAAGCAAAGAGTGTTTGCCGTGCACTACCTCATCATGGGAAATAGGCAGGACAAAGTTTTCACTAAAGGCGTACACAAAGGAGAATGTGACCAAGTTATGATGATACTTACGATGGATAGGATCTTCTTTCATATAGCGGAGCATATCGTTCATCCAACCCATATTCCACTTATAATTGAAACCAAGTCCTCCTAGGTAGGTGGGCATCGTAACTAAAGGCCAAGCGGTACTCTCTTCGGCTATCATCAAGGCCTTGGGAAAACGGGCAAAGATCTCTTCGTTCAGCTTACGTAAAAAGGCTATTCCCTCTAGATTCTCCCTGCCGCCCCGAGAATTAGGGTTCCATTCGCCTGGCTCCCGTCCATAGTCGAGATACAACATGGAGGCCACCGCATCCACCCTCAGGCCATCAATATGAAAAACGTCCAACCAGTAAAGGGCATTGGAAATCAAGAAACTTTGCACCTCAGTCTTACCTAAGTCGAAGTTATTGGTGCCCCAGCCCCTGTTTTCCGCCCGGCGGGCTTCTTCGTACTCATAACAAGGCGTGCCATCAAAGAGACGGAGACCGGGGTCATCCTTGACAAAATGACCAGGGACCCAATCTAAGATCACGCCAATACCCTTTTGGTGACAAGCATCGATGAAGGCCATAAAGTCCCGGGGATGGCCATGTCGGCTAGTGGGTGCATAATAACCCATCGTTTGATAGCCCCAGGAACCGTCAAAGGGATGCTCCATCACTGGTAGTAGCTCAATATGGGTGTAACCCATGTCTACCACATAATCAACCAATGTATCTGTTAGTTCCTGATAGGTATAATAGCCTTCATACCCATGTTGACGCCAAGAACCTAGGTGCACTTCATAAGTGAGCATCGGTCCAGTAAAGTGGTCGCAGCTTGTTTTTTTCTCCTGCCAAGCCTGATCCTGCCACTGGTAGCTATGGAGGTCACAAAGACGGGAAGCAGTGTTAGGCTTTTTCTCTGCCCAGAACCCGCAGGGATCAGTCTTGAGACTGAGAGCCCCTTGGCTCGTCAGGATCTCATATTTATAAACATCGCCTTCTTTAAGGCCAGGCACAAAGAGAGTCCAGATACCTGATCCAGGCATCTTCTCCAAGGGATGCTTGCGACCATCCCAACTGTTAAAATCCCCTACCACCGAAACGCGCTGGGCCCGCGGTGCCCAGACCGAAAAACGGGCCCCTACTTGTCCATGTTCAACGCCCAGATGACCTCCTAAGAAGGAGTAACTAGCATAATGAGTTCCTTGATGGAACAGATAACGATCAAACTCGCTTGTCGCTGACGCCTGCCACTTATTCATGGACTACCTCCTTGCCCCCAAGTAGTAATGGACTCAGCGCCTCAACCCATACCTTTGGACCGGTGACGATCCCAAGTTTGCCGACGCCAACCCCGTCCACGAGGATCTCCCAGTTACCTTGGGGGATTGTGACCTGGACGGGAGCCCTGTTGCTGTTAAAGAAGGCTACGATGGTCTCGACGCTGTCTCCCCCGGCATGAGGGCCTAGGACATACCCTACCATATGCCGGGTCTGGAAATTTAAGAACCGTAACTTACTTCTTACTTCAGGACCGCGACGGAGACGCAAAGCAGGCCTCTCCTTGCGAAACTGAATCAACGCCTTAGTATAGTCAAAGAGTTCAGCGAACTCTCCCTTCCGTTCCCAATCGAGCTGGTTAACGTGATCCGGGGATTGATAGCTATTTGGATCGCCACCCTTAGTTCGGGCAAATTCCTGCCCCGCATGGAGAAAAGGTATCCCTTGGCTGGTGAGGATGATGGCATGGGCCAACTTCATCATCTTCAGCCTTTCTTCTTCATCCTTTGGATCTGTCGTACAAAGAAGTTTATCCCACAGGGTAAGATTGTCATGGGCCTCTGCATACACCACGCTTTGGTCCGGGCCAATAGCCCAAGGACCCGAGGAGTAAAGTACTTGCGAATAGTCCACTTGGGGATGCCCCGCAGAACCTGCTATCCCGAACTTCACCGTTTCTTCAAAGCCCCGCCCTTGCACGAAACCCCCATCACCAGTGTGAAAGACATGCCCTTTCAGGCCGTCCCGGAGATCATTGCAAAATGAAGCCACGCCAGGTATATGCACCGTATTCTCTTTTAACGCCCGTTGACATTCGGGTAGGGTACTTGCCGCAGCAGCCCAGCCTTCTCCATAAATTAGAATCTGGGGCGAAACCAAGTCCAAAGCTCTACGGGCCGCCTGCATCGTTTCAATGTCGTGGAGACCCATCAAATCAAAACGAAAACCAGCCAACTGGTACTCTTTTGCCCAGTACGTGACCGAATCTACAATGAACTTCCGCACCATCGAACGCTCGTCTGCGATTTCATTACCGCAGCCAGAACCATTAGAGAAACTGCCGTCCCTGTGGTGCCGATAGTAATAACCGGGGACCAGCCGATGAAAGGACGAGGCCAGTGAATGGAAGGTGTGGTTATAGACCACATCCATAATAACGCCGATGTTGGCCTGATGTAGCCCTTGAATCATCTCCTTAAGTTCCCTAACTCGCACTCGGCCATCATAGGGATCGCTAGCATAGGAGCCTTCTGGCACATTAAAATTCAAGGGATCATAACCCCAATTATAACTAGAAGCGGGGTCCTCCTCGTCCACTGTGGCAAAGTCAAAGATCGGCAAAAGGTGCACATGGGTTATTCCCAGGTCCTTGAGATGATCTAGTCCCGTGGCTATCCCCCCAGGAGTCTTCGTCCCTTCCTCGATCAAGCCTAGGTACTGACCGTGGGCGCGAATTCCAGAGTCGTCGGAAGCAGAAAAATCCCGAATATGTACTTCGTAAATGACGGCATCAACTGGGCTTTCCAGTGGTAGGCGAGATAACTCCACAAAGCCCGGAGGATTGGTCTTGGCCAAATCGACGATCTGCCCCCTCTGTCCATTGACACCAGTGGCCCTGGCATAGGGATCTACCACTTCCACCATTTCTTCTCCATGGGTGACTCGGTAGTTGTAATAATAACCGTCCAGATCGCCCCGAAGTTTACACCACCAGACGCCTTTTTCTCCATATTGCAGAGGAATGACCTGCCCCTTCGCCTCTTTACTTGTGCGATAAATCACAATCTGCATGCTGTCTGCCGTGGGGGCCCACACCTTGAAGGTACTTTCAGCCTTACCATAGCTGACCCCTAAATCCTGCCCTGCATAGTGAAACTCCTCGTGAAAGGCTGGACACGTGAAGACGCCTCCGAAGGTCACCGCCGCCCCACCATGGGTGCGATGCTCCAGACGATAACGTTTGCGCAAATCCAGAGGATCATCCGTAAGTACAAAAAAAGCCTTGGATCCCTGACTTTGGACGGTAATTGGTACCCGATGCGTCCCCCATTCGTCCCGGTAACTTAGTTCAAAGCCCCAGTTAGAGCCAGGGCTTCCCTGGACCGGGAGGTAGGTTTCGACCTTGATCGTGTGCACATCCTCTAAAGAGGCCATCGTCAGACGGGGTGTGCGATCGACATCTTCTGCGTTCCAATAAATATGAGGGTCTTCTTGCATGAGCCAGACCGCAAGTTTCCCTTCAGCACTCGTCCAGTACAAGGGAATGAAGCGGTCTCCCCCATCCTTACAAGCCCAAGTCTCGCCCAAGACGCCCTTGCGAAGTAAGAAACCAAGCTCGGCCCCATCCGTCTGCTGTTTTAAAACGGTTCGAGCTATTGACCCATAGGTGTCGCTACTGATAAATTCTAAGCTACGGCCCGGTTCGTTATCGCCCCAAATCCACAGGGTCCACCCATTGTAATCGCCATCATGCCGATAATAGTGAAACGTCACTTCGAGTTCGTCAAAAACCCTCACTCTCTCCCGTAGCTGCGCTGGGGGAGCTGTGTATACCTGGGGATCACCGGACACAATCCAGATCTCGGCCCTGTCTCCCCGAAAATCCGCTATGTAACGATCTCGATCAATATCCTTTTCCCAGGAGGCTCCCCGAATGACAAAACCGAGCTGTCGGTGTTCTTTGGCAACTTCCCAGACCGCTATTTTTCCGAAGAAATCTTCTCCTGTAAAGTTGACCCAGCGCCCGCCATAGCCCTTTGGCCACAGCCAAACCCCCCAACCCTCGTAGTCCCCGTCATCACGATGATAGTGGATGGTTACCTTGCGCATACGGTCAGCTCCTTAGTTAATAGTAATTCCCCTTAAAAATAAATCTTCCTGCCGATTGTTACACTTTGCGGCTAGTTTATCCCGTTCTTCACGTAGACTTGCAGATATTTGCCTACCATTGGTATAATAAGCCTAGATCGTTTTGAAAGGTTGAGATGACATGTCGCAATTACAGCTCTTGGCAACCGCTACCTTC
>WPCH01107706.1_pt1 | contig 11441 bp, 11 predicted proteins | sample 5399881 | NCBI WGS metagenome assembly WPCH01 (sample SAMN12869468, study PRJNA574797) | sludge metagenome | isolation source: wastewater treatment of pH5 | place: China:Beijing | collected 2019-05-20 | reverse complement strand
TGTTAGAGCGATTGCAGCACTTGCCGGATGGGGAACAAAAAGTAGAAGAGACGAAGAGAATGATTTGTAACCTCCGCAATTTCATCGGTTATCGTGAATATCCGAAATACGGCATGATTCATCGTTATTTCATATATAAGCAGGCATTACTGAAAGAAGCAGAGAAACTTGTGCAAAATAATGTTCTGGATGAAATAGAAGATATATACTATCTAACTTTTGAAGAACTTCACGAAGTCGTCCGCACAAATAAACTAGATTACAAGATTATTCATAAACAAAAAAATGCGTACAAATTATATGAAAAACTAACACCTCCGCGTGTTATCACGTCTGATGGAGAAATCATTACAGGTAAGTACAAACGCGAAAATCTCCCGGCTGAAGCAATTGTAGGTTTGCCTGTTTCTTCTGGAGTGGTTGAGGGGAGAGCACGCGTTATTTTAAACATGGAAGACGCGAATTTGGAAGATGGAGATATATTAGTTACGGCATTTACCGATCCTGGGTGGACACCTTTGTTTGTTTCTATAAAAGGGTTAGTCACTGAAGTCGGCGGGCTTATGACGCACGGAGCAGTGATTGCACGTGAGTATGGCCTGCCAGCAGTTGTTGGAGTAGAGAACGCTACGAAACTAATAAAAGACGGGCAACGAATTCGGGTACATGGAACAGAAGGATATATTGAAGTGTTGTAGTTGTATTTTAGATAAATAAAGAAATCGTCCACTAAATATAGTGGACGATTTCTTTATGATTTTAATAGTTTTATCAACTTTCATCAATATTTTCTGAAATATTGATGAATCAGAATGTATGTTCATCTAAAACAAAGGATTTTTTCAAAAATATTACAAATTCAGACAATGCATTGATAATTTTCTGAATTTTCCGTAATATATAAACGTTGTATCGTATTTAATATTGGGGAGGAATAGGGATGAAGAAAAAACCTTTTAAAGTGCTGTCTACGCTTGCGGCGGCAGCTGTGCTTAGTTGCACATTTGGGTATGGGGGTCAATCTGTTTATGCGGCAACGCCGTCTAATGGAGGAACTTTAAGTCCCATTGATGGAAATTTAATTCAAGAGGAGCGTTTAGCAGATGCGCTCAAGAAACGCGGTGTAATTAATGAATCTACGTCGAAAGAAGACACATTAAAAGCTGTTGAAAAATACGTAGAGAAGAAAAAAGGAGAAAATGCGGGAAAAGAACCAGCAGCGGGGGATAGTGTTACGAGAGAAGCGGCTGACTTTTTGAAAAAAGTTAAAGATGCAAAAGCAGATGAGAAAGAAAAAGCAGATCAACCTGCTAGTGGTCCAGTAGCGGGACAAGAGCCGGTTAAAGGGGGATTAAACGGCCAAGTACCAACTACTTCAGCGAAGCAAAAACAATATAACGGTGATGTTCGTAAAGATAAAGTTCTCGTATTGCTAGTAGAGTTTGCGGACTTTAAGCATAACAATATTGATCAAGTACCAGGTTATATGTATTCAAATGATTTTAATCCAGAACATTATCAAAAAATGTTATTTGGTAATGAGCCATTTACACTCTTTGATGGTTCAAAAGTACCAACATTTAAACAATATTATGAAGAGCAATCTGGTGGTAGTTATACAGTAGATGGCACAGTAACAAAGTGGTTGACAGTTCCTGGTAATGCGGCAGATTATGGCGCAGATGCAGGAGATGGCGGTCATGATAATATGGGACCAAAAGGACCTCGTGATTTTGTAAAAGAGGCATTAAATGCGGCTGTAGAAAGTGGTATTGATTTATCTGAATTTGACGAATACGATCAATATGACAATAATGGTGATGGCAATAAAAATGAACCAGATGGTTTGATTGATCACTTAATGGTCATTCACGCTGGAGTTGGGCAAGATGGGGGCGGTGGTAGACTAGGTGATGATGCAATTTGGTCACATCGTTGGCACCTTGGAACACCATATCCAATTGAAGGAACAAAAGCAAAAGTTGATAACTGGGGCGGTAAGATGGCAGCATACGACTACACAATTGAGCCAGAAGACGGAGCGGTTGGTGTATTCGCACATGAATTTGGTCATGATTTAGGTCTTCCAGATGAGTATGATACGAAGTACACAGGAGCAGGTGAGCCAATTAACTCCTGGTCTGTTATGAGTGGCGGTAGCTGGGCTGGTAAAATTGTAGGAACAACGCCACCGAGTTTCTCTCCGCAAAACAAAGAGTTCTTTCAAAAGAACATAGGTGGAAACTGGGCCAATATTGTAGAGGTTGACTATAATAAATTAAATCGTGGTATTGGCTATGCGACGTATTTAGATCAAAGTGTAACGAAATCAAATCGTCCTGGTCTGATTCGTGTTAACTTACCAGATAAAGAGGTGAAAGGTATTCAGCCTGCATTCGGTAAGAAGTACTACTATAGTACAAAAGGTGATAACCTTCATACAACATTAGAAACGCCAGTGTTTGATTTAACAAATGCAACAAATGCGAGGTTTGATTATAAATCAATGTATGAAATTGAAACGGATTATGACTTCCTTGAAGTACATGCAGTGAAAGAAGATGGTACGAAAACGTTAGTGGATCGAATTGGTGAAAAAAATGTGAAAAATGGTCTAGACACAACAGATGGTAAATGGGTAGATAAGTCTTATGACTTAAGCAAATTCAAAGGTCAAAAAGTAAAATTAGTATTCGAATACATTACAGATGGTGGTTTAGCGCCGACCGGTTTTACTTTTGATAATGCTACATTAACTGTAGATGGAAATGTTGTGTTCTCTGATGATGCAGAAGGCGAAACGAAATTTAAATTAAATGGTTTTGTTGTAGCAGACGGTTTTGATAAGAAGAAGCATAACTACTATTTAGAGTGGAGAAACTATGCTGGTGCTGATCAAGCGTTAAAATATAGCAGTGGTGTACCATATAATACAGGTCTGCTAGTATGGTATGCAGACTCTAGCTTTACAGATAATTGGGTTGGTTTACATCCAGGTGAAGGTTTCTTAGGAGTTGTTGACTCTCACCCAGAGGCAATTGTTGGAACACTAAACGGCAAACCAACTGTTAAAAATAGTACACGATTCCAAATCGCAGATGCTGCGTTCTCCCTTAACCAAACGCCAGCATGGAAAGTGGTATCTCCAACACGCGGAACATATGATTACAAAGGATTACCAGGTGTAACGAAGTTTGATGACTCTAAATTGTATATAAATGATTTAATCCCAGATGCAGGACGTAAATTACCGAAATTTGGATTGAAATTTGAAGTAGTTGGACAAGCAGATGATAATTCTGCAGGTGCAGTTCGTTTATATCGTTAATAATGTAGAAGCTGTTGAAGGGGAGTCCTTTCAACAGCTTTTTTTACAGAAACATAAATTTCAAGTTATTAATAAAATAATAGAAATTATTAAGCAAGCGGGCTTATTTCTTTAAGCCAGCAGCATAAAAAGGTCCATGAACTGCGATTGTTGATAAAAAGCGAGCAATCTCCTCAGGTGTTTCTTTTTGTCCATTATTTAACCATTGTTGGATGACACCTATATGTGCAGATGCCATATAAGAAGTTAAATATTCGCTTGGAACAAGTAAATTCTCCTTATTAATGAGAGGACCATTCGTATCTTCAAATAATGTTTTCCACATAAAGTCTTTCAGTTTTGTTTGGAAAGATAAATCTCCTTTCGGACTTAGTACAGCTCTCATAAAATCACTATTTTCATTTAGAAATTCAAGAATAGAAGTGATAAGTATAAATGGCATTGTTGGAGAAGGATTTGATCCAAGGTCAGCAATAACTTCCGGGAATTTCTGTTTAGCAATGCTAGAAAACTCGTACATAATGTCTTCTTGGCATTTTGTCATTAAATCAAATTTATCTTGATAGTGCGCATAGAAAGTACCGCGATTAATGTTTGCTTTCGTTGTAATATCTTTCACTGTAATGGCGTCAAAACCTTTTTCTTCAATTAGCTCCACCAATGCATTTCGTATGGCAGTTTTCGTACGAACAACACGCAAATCTAAATTATTATCGCGCAAAGCATATCCCTCCTTAATTTTACTCAACACATTTGGAAAATGTGTCTTATAACCAACACATTCACGATTTTTGATTATTGTATAAGGTTCAACTCGAACATATAATTCAAAATATAAATAAACAACACGTTGTTGGTTATTATAGATCAAATTAAGGGAGGAGAAAAGAAAATGTTTAAAAATAAACTTTTATTTTTATCACCAGTTATTGCACTACTTGTTGTTTTTATTTTTTCATTAACGCTATTTCCAACTGTTCAACCGCAGCCGAAAAACTTGCCAATTGCAATTGTAAATGAGGATCAAGGTGTAGAAATTCCAAATCAACCGAAAATGAATATGGGGCAAACGATCGTTGATAACATGAAAAAAACAGCGAAATCAGAGGAAGAACCCGCAGTGAAGTGGGTAGAAGTAAAAAATAAAGAAGCCGTTCAAAAGGGATTAAACAATAAAGAGTATTACGCGGCATTAGTCATCCCGAAAGAATTTAGCGCAAAACAAGCGTCGTTACGAACACCACAGCCATCTTCACCTGAGATAGAAATATATATTAATCAAGGAATGAATACGGCTGCATCAACTATGGCAGGGCAAATATTACAGGCGATTGTTGATAATATGAACAATACTGTTCGTACACAAATATTAGAAGGGTTGAAAGCAAAAGGAGCTACTGTAACAACAAATCAAGCTGAGAAATTAGTAACACCTATTGTAAAGAACGTGAAAAATGTGAATGAGGTCGGCAAAAATAGTGCGAACGGTAACTCACCAATATCATTATTCCAGCCGTTATGGATTGCAAGTTTAGCTAGTGCAGCGATTATTTTTATTGCGATTAGTAAAATGCCAGTAAGCTCAAGAAAAGAAAACTTTCTGTTAAAAGTAAAACAAATCGTAACAGGAGCTATTGCGACACTTGTAATTGGGTTTGGTCTTACATGGATTGCAGATGGGATGGTAGGGTTAAATATTTCGAACTTCACGGATACAGCTCTATTCTTATCCATTACTTCTTTTAGTTTCTTCTTAATGATATCTGCAGTACTATCATTAGTTGGGCTAAAAGGAATCGGTTTATTCGCTTTATTACTATTCTTCGGGGCACCGTTATTATCATTAGCACCTGAGATGTTGTCTCCGTTTTATCAAGACTGGGTTTACTCATGGTTACCAATGAAATTTATGATTGAAGGCCTAAGAGAAATCTTCTTCTTCGGAAAAGGGTTAAGCTGGAATACACCTGTTACTGTACTCGTTTGGATTGGTATAGTAAGTATGGTTACTATATTAGCAACTGCACTCAAACGTAGTGTAGTAAAAGGGCATAAAACAGAATTGAACGCTTAAAAACAAGCCGTTTCACTAATTAGTGAAACGGCTTGTTTGTGATTTTTTCTCAATGTAAATGCCTGATTGTTGAAAAGTGTAGTGTTTAAAATTAAGGCGAAATCTTTAAAGATCGCGTACGTTCCAAACAATCTCACCACGTTCATCATCCCACGTACTGTGATGCCGCTTAAATCCTATCTTTTCTAGTACCCGGAGGGAAGCGATATTCCAAGCACCTACAGTCGACCAAAGTCTTTGGCGCCCAGTAGCAATCGCCGCGTCCAGTACAACAGATGCGGCCTCAGTCGCATAACCTTTACCATGAGCGCTGCGGAACAACTCGTATGCAATCTCCGGCTCTTCAAGTGTGGAACGACCGATAATTAAGCCACAGTACCCAATGAAATCGCCTTCGTCTCTCCTTCGAATAGTGAGAAGGGAAATACCATTTTCGTCTGCCTTCTTGCGCATCTCAATAAGCCGGTTACGAACGGAATCAACGGCTGGAATGTCCACGCCACGTTCGCCAATTAATTTGCTCAGCCAAACGGAATCGGATTCCTCCCACATACTAAGCTCAAGTCTTTCGGTTTTCAGCTGGAAGGCCATAGTTTTAAATAAAGATGGCATAGTGGTACCTCCTAGTTATATGACTGGATTCATAATAGCTTCGCATCTCAACACCACATCTGGTTGGAAACCTGATTCATTCGCGAATTTATAGCAACAGCGTACAAAAAAATAGTGATATTTTATCCGCTATTTGCCGTGTAGTAAAATCCCCACTGATTATAGTTTCACTTTATGAATAAGCAATTCCTTTACAAAATAGACCCTTTTCTCAAACTTTTCTTTCAATCTAAAGCCGTCCCGTTATATACACAGGCTCCTACTATTTCTAAATGCATAAAATGTTAAGCGAAAGTATGGGGGGGATATGATGTATAATTCGAATTATTATGATTGGTATAGGCAGAATGATAAGTTAATTAGTGATATTGAAAAAGCTATAAATGGAGAGTATAGCGCTATAAGCTGCTATGCAAAATTAGCGAATATGGCTCCAAATCAAGTAGAACAAAAACAAATTCTTGAAATTCGTAATGATGAAATAAAGCATTTCCACAACTTTGTACAAATTTATATGAACTTAACTGGTAGGCAGCCAAAACCACAAATTACTGAAGACTGCCCAAATACGTATTTACAAGGATTAGAGTTCGCTATACAAGATGAACAAAAAACAGTAGATTTTTATTTGGAAATTTCAGATGAGACATCGGATGTACATTTGAAAGAGTTGTTACGGAGAATAGCTGCGGATGAACAAAATCATGCAGTATGGTTTTTATATTACTTCGTGAAGTCGAAGTGAGCATTAAGAATGACTGATGTGGTGAATATATTAGAAGTTATTTTAAAACGCAGTGCAACGATTGAATAAGATATGTAAATGTAAGTAGAAGGAAACCGTTTCGCTAGTAGTGGAGCGGTTTTTTTATGATGTACTTATGTATCGACAAAATATAGTAATTACATTTCATATATAATGTATAGAACAAAAATAAATAAGCTAGGAGCAGACATATGAAAAGAGGGATTACAGTAGATATTCTAGATGGATATGATAATTTACTTTGGAAAGTATTAAAGCCAATTGATATTACTGTATTTGATTGGCGAGTGAGGGATGAGGAGTCCTACTTAATAGCACGTGGTGAATTGGATGAGGCATTATTTCCAGAAGAACCAAGTGTAGTGGAAGGGTTAGCGTTGAAAAAGTTAGTTAAAGACAACATATATTATCTTATTTTTGCAGATTTAAAAGCATATCCTAAAGGAGAAATAGCGATAGATATTGAAACATACGAAGAGTTTAAGGAAAGCAAGTGTGAGGTAGTTGTATTAGCGGTGGATGCTCAATACATACAAATTTATGCGAAAGATCAAAAATCGATTGAATTAATGTATGAAAACGCAGTGAATCAAGGATTTTATGTAGAATATATTACAGATGAAAATGATGGAAGGACTCGTTTGTCAGTATGGTAGCAATTTGAAAGGGGAAAGGCAATATGGAGAGAAATATAAGTAAAGAATATGCAATTCGAATTGCTACTGAAAATGAAAGTGATAGTATTATCCTTTTATTAAAAGAGGTAGCACAATGGCTACAATATAAAGAAGTGGATCAGTGGCAGTATCTTTTAGGAGAGGAAGCTACGGCTGAAATACTAGAATGTATAAGAGAGAAATATACATATGTTGTTCTGAAAGAAGCTGAAATAGTTGGTACGGTTACAGTTTCTCCTAAACAAAATGAATGGGATGAACATATTTTTGGTAAAGAGGAAGTTTCTAATTCATTATATATTCATAGATTTGCGGTGAAACGGAAGTATAAGGGAAATGGAATAGGAGAATGGATTTTACGGTGGGTAGAAGAGAATGTGCAATGTGATAAAGAGTATTTGAAGTTAGATTGCGTGGGGCATAATCGTACGTTGAATGATTTTTATAAGAAAAATAGTTTTGAATATGTTGGAAGTACGGATGGGCTTAGTAAGTTTCAAAAGAAAAGGAGAATGTGAATGCATCCAATTAACGTAAGTTTAGTTGAAAAGTTAATACAGGAACAGTTTCCTGAATGGGCCCATTTAGAAGTGAAACCTGTAAAGTTTAGTGGGTATGATAATAGGACGTTTCACTTAGGGGATGAGATGAGTGTAAGATTGCCAAGTGATGTGGCATATGCACCGCAAGTAGAGAAAGAAAATAGTTGGCTTCCTATATTAAATAATGGGCTTTCTTTACCGATTTCTACCCCACTTGCGAAAGGAAATCCGTCTGAAGCGTATCCATTGCCTTGGTCTATTAATAAGTGGATAGAGGGAGAAACAGTTACGAAACAAAACGTTCGGGATTTAAATGAATTTGCGGCGGACTTAGGATCTTTTTTAGTAGAATTGCAATCTATTAATGCGAGTAACGGACCTTTAGCTGGAACACATAATTTTTACCGAGGCGGACTTATATCTGTATATGATGAAGAGGCGAGAGTTGCTATTGAAAATAATAAGGATGTTTTTGACGAGGCATTATTAAAACACCTTTGGAATGTAGCACTTAGTTCAACATGGGATCGTAAGCCAGTTTGGGTTCATGGAGATGTAGCGCCAGGGAATTTACTCGTTAAAGATGGAAAGCTTTGTGCTGTAATTGATTTTGGTATTTTAGGTGTAGGAGATCCTGCTTGTGATGCAGCGATGGCGTGGACGTTTTTTGATGAAAATAGTAGAAATGTATTTAAAGAAGTATTACGCATGGATGAAGAAACGTGGAATAGAGCGAGAGGATGGGCACTTTGGAAGGCGTTAATTACATATGATGCGAATAGGGAGAGTAATGAAAAAGTAGCAGAAGAGTCGTATCGTTTCATTCAAGTGATTGTGGATGATTATGAGAGGTAATAGAAAAGCCTATTTTAAAATAGGCTTTTTCATATGATTAAATAGTAGAAATGGAAAGAAGGAATATAATATAATTGTACGGAATATTTAGATAACGGGAGGTGTCGAATTTTGAGTGAAATTGAATTAAAGAGTAATGTAATTAAGACAGGGCGAGAGAAGGGGATTATTCTTCGGTTTATACTTGCTAGTCTCGTTGGGGTGTTTATGTTTTTCGTTCCTGTTACGATAAACGGTGCATCGTCTATTATGATTGATCATATCGTATCGTGGATTAGGGCTTCGGTTCCTGGCGTAGTACCTTATTATGCATTATTTGTTATGGCGATTGGTGCGATTTATCCATTTTATACGAAGAAATGGAATGCATCTATTGTAGACATTTGTTTTTCTATTTTAAAAGTAGTTGGCGTTGTTTTTGGCATATTATATTGTTTAAAAGTAGGACCAGCTTGGTTCTTTGCGCCAGATATTGGGCCGTTTTTGTATGAGAAGCTAGTCATATCAGTAAGTTTGCTCGTTCCAATTGGCTCGGCGTTTTTAGCGTTATTAGTCGGATATGGATTGCTTGAATTTATCGGTACATTTTGTCGTCCGATTATGAGGCCATTATGGAATACGCCGGGGAGATCGGCGATTGATGCAGTTGCGTCCTTCGTTGGAAGTTATTCGCTTGCCCTTCTTATTACGAACCGCGTGTATAAAGAAGGAAAGTATACGACAAAAGAAGCGGCGATTATCGCTACAGGATTTTCTACAGTATCCGCTACATTTATGATCATCATCGCAAAAACATTAGATATTATGCATTTATGGAATGTTTATTTTTGGACTACACTTGTTGTAACATTCATCGTGACTGCTATCACCGTAAGAATCCCGCCCCTTAGTAGAAAACCAGATACATATGTAACAGAAGAAGGGTTCCCAGAGCCTGTTTATAAAGAGAAAATGTTGGAACGTGCTTGGGAAGATGCGTTAGAAGTATCAAAGTCTGCACCGAGCATTATGAAAAATATTGCAGTGAATTTAAAAGACGGATTTATTATGACAATGGGAATTTTACCATCCATTATGTCAGTAGGATTAATTGGTATCGTCTTAGCGAAGTTCACGCCAATATTTGATTGGATCAGTTATATTTTCTATCCGTTTACATGGTTATTACAATTACCGGAAGCAGACTTAGCTGCTAAAGCGGCATCCGTTGGTATTGCAGAAATGTTTTTACCGTCATTATTAGTTGTAAGTGCGCCACTTGTGACAAAGTTTGTCATTGCAGTTGTTTCCGTATCATCTATACTGTTTTTCTCCGCTTCAATTCCTTGTATATTATCAACAGATATTCCGTTAAAAGTATCTGAACTTATTATTCTGTATGTGCAGAGAACGATTTTAACGTTGCTTATTATTACGCCGATTGCTTATTTGTTGCTTTGAAGTTTTAATGAGATAAAGTTAAACAAAAGAAGCCGTCTGTAAAAAGAGGGCTTCTTTTGTTTAAAAGCGGGATATTCTTATTTATTTTTCGTATATGACGTAACGCTTCTTAAGAAGATTCCTAGTCCCGCAAAAAAGAATCCTAAGCATAATAAGCTACCTGGCGTTCCCCAAGTAATTTGATCTAGCATTTTTTATCCCCTCCCGTTTATCATTGAAAAAAGAATTTATTGTAAATTATCAAAAAATTATTTTTTTAATGATTACTGATGAGTCTTCCTACCTTATACGAGAAGAATATATTTGAAAAGAATTCTTTTCTTTATATTTTTTTATTCTTATAATGCGTTTTTGATTCTTATGATATAGTAACAACAAAGGGGGCTTAAAAATGGAAATTATTCACGAAAGAGCAAAGTTGCGGTTAATGGATAATACTGATGTCGAAACTTTGTTTTCGATTGTAGAAGGAAATCGGGATATTTGGGCGTATTTAATCTCTAAAATGGATAGTGTGCAAGATATGCAACAATACGTTCAAAAAGCGATAAAGGGTTACGGAAGAGGTACTCAAATACCTTTCATAGTCGTAGATCAACAGTCGAATAAGATTGTAGGAAGTACACGTTTATATAATATTTCAGTAGAAGATAAGACAGTTGAGTTAGGGCAAACGTGGTATCATCCGAGTGTGCAACGTACGAGTATAAATACAGAGTGTAAGTATATGCTTCTTCAGTATGCTTTTGAAAAATTGCATATGCTGAGAGTGCAAATTAAGACGGATGCAAGAAATGAAAAAGCACAACGAGCAATTGAAAGGTTAGGCGCAGTAAAAGAGGGTGTGCTTCGAAATGAAAGAAAATTACCGAATGGTTATGTGAGAGATGCGGTGGTGTACAGTATTATCTCGAGTGAATGGCCAAGCGTAAAAGAAAAATTGTTAGAAAAATTAGAGTTGTATAAAGAAAAGTTATAATTCGTGTTTTGAAAGGTATATTGTTCGTGAGATATGAAAAATATACCTTTTTTCTTACAAAATGCTACTTTATTTTAATTCCTTTTGTTTCATCGTTCCCTTCTGAGAAACAATTCGTTACACTGTAGGTGTATGGTAATAAACTTATGAATTTAAAAAATGTAATGA
>WPCH01139123.1_pt1 | contig 11454 bp, 13 predicted proteins | sample 5399881 | NCBI WGS metagenome assembly WPCH01 (sample SAMN12869468, study PRJNA574797) | sludge metagenome | isolation source: wastewater treatment of pH5 | place: China:Beijing | collected 2019-05-20 | reverse complement strand
TCACGGCACCTGTCTCGGTGACCCCCTGAAAGCCTGCTACAACCGGTATCGTTCCATGGTTGAGCAAGTCCAGGAGCCTTTGCCCCTCAACACGCAGAATCCTTGCACCTTGATGCACATCATCTGTAGTAATTCCACACTGCCAACCAGTGACAGCCAGGGCAGGCCGTCCCATCCTACTTAGACCTTCCGCAAATATACTGGCAGACATGACCTCTCCGCAGGAAAGGAGCAAATCCAAATTTGCTCCTTTGGCATCGGGGTTAGTATCATGGGCTAAATCAAGGAGGGTATCGGTTGCATAAGGGTCTCCTTGACGCCCCATGGCTGATACTACCACAACAGGCCACAAACCAGCTTCTGCTGTCTCACAAACCCTCTCCATTGCCTCTTTGCGCATTTTAGAGGTTGACAGCGAGCTCCCTCCAAACTTCTGCACAACAACTCTCATTGTCTCACCTCTTTGAAAAGGCACCTATCCTATGTGCATGCTCCGCAATTTGCACTGCATTTAAGGCTGCGCCTTTCCGAATCTGATCACCAACAACCCACAGATTCAAACCATTTTCTACAGTAAGATCTCGCCTAATGCGTCCGACGAAAACTGGATCCTGTCCCGATGTGAACAGAGGCATGGGGTACTGTTGGGACTCTAGTTCATCTACAACCTCAACGCCGGGTGCCTCTTTAAGAATTTCACGACACTCTTCTGGCGAAAGGGGAGAAATTGTTTCTACATTTATACTCTCGGCATGGGAACGCATGACTGGAATTCTAATTGCGGTGGGAGAAACCTTCAAATTAGGATCGTTGAAGAGTTTTTGGGTTTCGTTTACCATCTTCCACTCTTCTTTTGTGTATCCAGCCTCGTCAAAAACATCGATTTGTGGAATGACATTAAAGGCAATGGGGTAATGTTTCTCAGCACTGGCTACAGGAAGAATGGATGCCTCCAGCTCCCGGCCGGCCACATAATCCTCGGTTTGGCGACGTAGTTCATCCATACCCCGACCCCCTGCACCAGACACGGCTTGATAAGTGGATACCACAATCCTTTTCAGACCAGCGCGATCCAAGATTGGCTTTAGGACGATGGCCATAATGATGGTGGAGCAATTAGGATTAGAAATAATGCCCTTATGCCTTAGAATTTCATCGCCGTTAACCTCAGGCACAACGAGAGGAACATCGTCTCTTAATCGAAAAGCACTTGTGTTGTCAATCACCAATGCCCCTGCGTCCACCGCAGGTTTTACCCACTCTTGGCTTACTTGACCGCCTGCGGCGAAGAAAGCCACATCAATCCCTTTAAAGGCTTCAGCCGACACTTGTTGAACGGCATATTCTTTTCCACCAACTAAAACCCTACTCCCTGCTGAACGGGCTGACGATAAAAGAGTCAGGCTTTTCATAGGAAATTGTCTTTCTACCAGAAGATCCAGGAGTTCTTGACCAACCATACCCGTTGCACCCAATATTGCCACATGTAAACCGTTCATAAAATCTCTCCTTACATTATCTTACAGTTCGCACTTGCCTTTCTATAATAACAGGCTGTAACTGCTTATTTTGCAGCGCGTTTTCTATGGTGGGAAGAATCAATTCCATATCTGCCACTAAGGACCTAGGTTTCTCCTTAGGATTATCCTGACCGAAAGGAACAAAGTATACATTCTGTACAGGCAGGAGGACTCCAATGTTCTTGGCATTTAGACCTAGAGCATCGTTAGTGGATATGGCCAAAACCAAAGGCTTGCCATTTCTTAATTGGGTTTTGGCTGCCATCAAAACCGCGGTATCTGTAATAGCATTGGCAAATTTGGCCAAAGTGTTGCCAGTACAAGGTGCTACCACCAAGCAATCTAAAAGTTTCTTTGGTCCTAAAGGTTCTGCATCTACAATGGTGGAAATAACAGATCTACCCGTCAATTCCTCAAAGTGTGCAATGATCTCGGCTCCAACGCCAAAGCGTGTTGTGGTTTCAACCACCGTTTGTGATGCAATGGGATAAAGTTCTGCCCCTGCATCCCGGAGTTTTTTTACCTGGGGCCAGATATCCTCATAAGTGCAGTGACTACCCGTGAGGGCAAACCCGATGTTCTTACCTCTCATAGTCATGATGTTCCTCCCCTAACATTTTTTCCAATAGGTGAGGAATCGTTTTTATTAGAATATCTGCTGCGGTCTGCGGAGCCACTTTTCCCGGAAGTGATAGGGCATGGATGGCCATAATGCCAAGCTCTCTGGCGCCTTCAAAATCCGTTCCGCCAAGACCAGAGGCAATATCCACAATCAGTGTCTTAGAGTCCAGAAGTCTCAGATATGACCGTGGTAAGACCATTGCTGGAATTGTATTAAAGATAATTTGGAAATCAGTCCTAGACTTCAAGTCTGCCAGAGACAAAGGCTCACAGTTTAAAGCAACCGACCTGGCCAAATCCTGAGAAGAGCGAGAAGCCACAGTAACCTTCGCGCCCAGGCCCAGAAGAAATTGGGCCAATGTGGTTCCGCAACGACCCAACCCCATAACCAAGCATCGAGCATTATGGATGGTAATTGCGGTATTCTCCATGGCTACCAAAATGGCACCTTCAGCCGTCGGTATGGAATTTAAGACTGCAATCTCATCAATTTCAGCCATTTCCACGAGAACCAATCCGTATTGAGTAGCTAAGCCACGAATTATAGGTTTGGCAACGCCGATCAAAAAAGGCGTTTCACTGGGAATCACAGGGATGACCTCAACCAGATTAATCGCCGTCTCCCTTGGCCCCATGCCGGCTGTGATCCATCCTGCGGCATCAGTATTGCTCATTGGTGCAATAATGGCCTGAGCACCTTTTACTGCCTCTTTAGGATCTTCAAAATGCAGAGCCCTCTTCAGTAATCCGCCCCTGGGAAAACCCACTAGACGCAAATCTGTACCCAAATCAATCAAAGCTGCAGCCAGACCAACCTCCCGCTCGTCGCACCCCAACATAGCTATGGGTATACCTGCAAGTTGATTAGCCATGACAAGCCCTCCTCACCGAAACTTACTAGTACTATATGTCGGTGAAAAGAATGTGTTCTAGTCCCAGAACGACTCCTTTGATTTGCGATATTCTTCTAATCGCCAGCAAGACGCCTGGCATGAAACTTTCCCGATTGTTAGAATCATGACGGATGGTAAGTGTCTGTCCTGGTAGCCCCAAAATGACCTCCTGATGGGCCACGAGACCCGGCAGGCGAACACTATGAATGGGAATCTCCTGTTTGTAGACTTCTTGCATAAGTGTTCGAGTTCTGGCAGCGGTTCCTGAGGGAGCATCTAATTTTTGCGCATGATGGTATTCAATGATTTCCGCGCTGTCGAAAAAGGCCACGGCTTCCCTGGCGTATTTCATCATTAGGACAGCACCAATGGCAAAATTAGGTGCAATAATGGCCTTCCAATTTTCTTGAAGTGCCCTGACTTGCCATTCCTCGAGCTCCTCTGCAGTCAAACCGGTTGTACCCACGACCATGGGCACATTAAAAGCTAGACATGTTTCCATACTCGGCCCAACAACAGACGGTGTAGTAAAGTCAACCACAACATCACACTTGGTGACTTGTAAGGCTTCTTTCAAATTAGTGAACGCCTTGGTTCCTTCTAACCCTCGGCCAGAGGGATCTACTCCCCCTACTAACTCAAGGTCAGGAGAGCTAAGTACTGCTTTACAAACCTCGCACCCCATCTTTCCGGCTGCGCCATTAACCACAACTCGCATATTCTTCCTCCTCCTTAGCCATTGGTCCATTCGATACTTGATTGGGACATTCCTGCCAAGGTCAAGATAAGAAAAAGGCCACCTACTTGGTAGCCTCTTCTACACTTTAGTTCGTGCTTTCTCCGCCGCCATGGGCCTCCACATCTTTGGCCCCATTTTGCCTGAGAATGGAACTTGCATCATTCACTTTGTCTTCACTAGTTTCAATGACGGCAAGGATGCCGCCTTGTTTCAGGTCTTCTTCGTACTGGCGACCCCTTTCCTCAGGGATACCCAGGTCGATTAGACCTCCAGCGACCCCTCCTGTGACAGCGCCTGACAAGACGCCTGCCAGAGGACCAGCAGCTATAATGGGACCGATTCCTGGGATAGCCAGAGCCCCAACGCCTGCTAACAGTCCTGCTACACCACCCAACGCTCCTCCCCATGTAGTTCCGTCAGCAATGGAATCGCTGCCGAAATCAGAACCTACTTCCATGTCCTGAGACATGTTCTGGTCTTGCCCATTCTCGCTGTTCTTGGCTACAATGGAGATTTCGTTATCTCTAAACCCTTTATCCCTAAGAGCCTTCACTGCGTTTTCCGCGGTATTAATGTCACGAAAAACACCGATGACAGTTGACAAAAGAATTCCCCCTTTCATTTCTTGAGCTTAGCTTACCCAATAAAAGGAGGCTTATTCCGCCAAGGAGACTGCCTGCAAAAAGTGCCTTCATGAGAACACAACACCTCTACGTCCAACCTACAAAATCGACCGTCTCCTAGGTGTCTCCTCAATTTTCTTCATCACTTCAGCGTAATCTTCGGCAGTGGTCAGGTCAACAATGATTAAATCACGTCCTATCTTTTTGATCCCCCGCCATGGAACTACAATAAGTTTCGGTCTAAACCAACGATTACCATAGGGAATGACGATTGATTCAACTTCTCCGCTCCTTAAGTTGATGATTAAGTCCGTATGTTCCACCACTCCGAGGCGAATCCCTTCGTCAATACAGATAATCTCCTTACCCGATAACTCCGAATAGCGCATGACCTCACCTCTGCTTAGCATATGTGACAACAAAAATCACTAGAACTTCCATCCCCATGATATGCCAAAACTAGTGGATTTGCCAAAACTCGAGGCCATGTTTCCCCGATCATATTCTCCAAGATCAATTTGGAAGTGACCGTTCTTAGCGTTACCACGCACCAAGAGGGAATAATGTGAACGCCACTCCAAAAAATCGTGTTTACCAATCAACCGCCACTCCAAACTCCCCGTAAACTTACATTCTAAACGAGCGATCAAACGGGCACCGTCAAATCTGAAACTCCAGCTAGTCTCACCTAGCTTTAGATCTGTACGGAGGGTTAAGTTCAAAGGGTCTAACTGAAAGAGAGTATCTCTCCCTGTATGCTGAATGACAAATGCTGAAGTTGGTTGGATACGCCACTTCAAACCCACATTTTTATCCTTAACACTAAGTTCAAATGACAGTTGATGATATTCTCTAGTTCTATCCGCGTTGGTAAGTTGCCTCATGTTAAAGCCCAGGTCAAGACCTGACTGGGGAACGGAGATTTGTAGCTGCCAGCCCCGTCGATTAGGTGTATACCTATTAGTTTTGGCCAAGACACTTAGAAAGCCCGGGTCAACCCTTTGAAGGACAAAATTACCGTTCCACCCCGGACCATTCTTGTTCAATTCAAAGACGAGGCCTTGATGCTCTTCGCCCTTAGAGTTGCTTTGCCATCCCACAGCTGCGATTGCATCAAGAGAGCCTAGTCTACTCTCACCCTGAATTACCTGTCCGGAACCGCTTTCGGTCGTACCGGCAAAACGATGGCCAAGAGCCGTGAGAGAAATCGGACCAAGTTCTAGTACGCTTTCGGCGAAAACAGCATCAACCACATCCCTGTTTCTTAAGGGAACCTTGCGCAAATAACCTAATTTCAGTTGTTTAGTCTCAAGACCAAGAAAATGACTTTCCTCCGTATAGTTGTTCTTGTTGATGATCCTAAAGATGTCAGATGAAGTGTAGTGATCTACATTGTGGCTGAGGGTGAACTGAAGGAGCGGCCATACTATGGTTTTCAACTGCCACTTAGTATGGGTCCGCAAAAAGTGACCTGGACTCCACTGGCTGTCGAGCCCAAGTTCCAATTCACCCCTGGCCAGATCTTTTTGAGATTCCAGAGTCATAGCATGCATAACCCCTTCAGTTGACACTTTACCGCTAAACTCCCCATTAAGGTTTACTCCCTGGACACTTGTGGAAAGGATCAGTACCCAAAAAAGAGCAAAAAAAACCCCGCGCATGTACAAAAAAGTTTCCTCCTTTGGACACTCCCTGGGCGCGGAGTAATTTAAATTATATCACAACACACTATTTTTTCCAAGCATACCCTTCCCGGTCAGTTGCTCCTTCTTGCCTAGAAAAGTTCTCCTTATTCTTGCTGATGTAGGCCTCGTAAAGCTCGTCTGGGCCGATACCGGCTTTTAGACACATACTCACGAAGAAGTGAAGTACATCCACAATCTCTTCAGTGAGACGTTCTTGATTGATCTCTTTTGGATCCTTCCACCACTTGAAGTTCACTTCATCCAGGATTTCACTGAGTTCTGAGATAATGGCCAGAACTTCCTTTTGAATCCAAACATCTGGACTATAATCTAAGTTTCTATGTTCGACCACTTGGGCGTCAAACTGCTCTTGTAAACGAAATATTTCTCTCAACATATCTTTTGACATGGTAGATCCTCCTTTACGAACTGCCTGGGACCAAGCCCCGCCCAGCTCCAGGTTTGTGGATTATACACAAGCTTGGCTAACTCCATCAAATCTGCAAAGGCCACCTCTTCAATGCGAACCATGGCTTCTTCGGGGGTAACAACTCCACCTTCGTCCATTTCGCCCCTAGCCAATCTAGTCATACGATTACTGGTACTTTCTAGGGATAACACCAACGAGCCTTTGATTTGATTCTTGGCCCTTTCTAGCATATCTGGTGTAATTAGCTCTGGTATGCCCTTAAACACCTCACCGAGCACATCCCAGACCTGGGCCCAGTGCTGCGGCCCAAAACCGGCATAAACTCCATAGGAGCCTACATCATCGTAGAGAGAGTTAAAGGAATAGGTGTTATAAACCAAGCCTCGTTCTTCTCGAAGTTCCTGGAACAGTAAAGAACTAACACCGCCACCGATCATAGTATCTAAAAGGCAAAGGGCATATCGCCTTTCGTCATGACGGCAAAGGGCTGGACCTCCTAGGCAAAGATGAATCTGTTCGATATCTTTGTCTTGAAAACAGCTCTTAGGAACGACGTTGAGGGCCCCTCCAAAAGGAGGCCTTGAGCCTGTGGGCAATGACTCAAAGGCCGCAGCAAAGGTCTCCACTACTTGCTCATGCCTAATATTACCCGCACTGGCAATAACCAGACGATCCGCCGTGTAATGTCGTGCCATATAACTACGAATCAGCTCAGGAGTAAATCCGGCGATGGTAACATCGGATCCGATAATGCTTCTACCTAAGGGGACCTCAGGCCAGAGCACGTCAAAAAACAAATCATGCACCAACTCTTCTGGGGAGTCCTCGTACATGCTAAGCTCTTCTAAGACTACATTCTTTTCCTTAGCTATATCCACAGGAGAAAACAACGAGTTTCGGAGCATAGAAACCAAGAGCTCAGACGCTGTTTGATAGTGTTCATCGAGTACTTTGAAATAATAGCAGGTTTGCTCCTTGCCGGTGAAAGCATTGAGGTACCCTCCCCGGCTATCCATGATCTCCGCAATGTCTCTTGCAGTATACTGTTCCGTGCCCTTAAACATCATATGCTCTATAAAGTGGGAAATCCCCCATTCGTGGGCTTCTTCATAGCGACTGCCCACTTCAAACCAAGCCCCCAAGGTGACAGAGCGCAGATAAGGCATATATTCGGTAATGATCCTAATTCCGTTGGGTAACACCGTTCGTTGATACATTCTAGCCTCCAATACGATTGGCCAAAACAGCCAAAGCGTGCTTTTCTTTCCACTGATTTTGCTACATGAATATGATACCATAGATTCAGAAGAGCAGAAAGGGGGATCCTTGTGAATCAAGGCATCATCGTAGCCATCTTATCTATTCTATTTTACCTAACCAATTTACTTGGTGGAGGCCAAGGACAGTCGATTCATCCCACGGGTCCTCCCCAAACGCAACAATCTTACGTTGTCTTGGGACAGAGCGGAATTATTACTGCAGACCGGATCTCTGTACGGCGTAGTCCCTCCAGCGACGGCGAACCACTTGGAACTGTAACCAAAGATACGAAGATCACGATTCTGGATAAGACCAACAACTGGTACAAAATTCGCCCCACAGTCGGTCCAGAAGGCTGGGTTTTAGACTATGCCGTGATGATTCAAGAAACTCGGCGTAAAGAGCAACAACATGTACTCTTGGGATATTACCCTGGTGGAGATGGGGCCTATAGTAGCCTCGTTAAGAATGGACACAAGTTGACTGGGATCATTCCCCTAGGGTGGAAACTCGATAGCTATGGGGGATTAAACGCCGATTTTGATCCCGAAGATACGGGACGTAGTCTTTATTTTGCCGGAAATCAGGAAATGGAGACCTACGCTCACATTAACGTGGCAGCAAGTCCAAAGCGCCTGCTTCAAACAGCATATCTGAGACAAAACAGCATCAACCGACTCATTGAAACGCTTGAGGAATGGGGACTAAAGGGAGTCTTGATCAATATTGCTTATGTTCCAAGTGCAGACCAAAACGAACTCTTTAGGTTTTTGGAAGAATTGGCTACTAGGCTTGGACAACAGTCCTTCAAAATAATGGTAGCTCTCCCATGGGATGCCACCATTGATTATGAAACCGCTAGCAAAGCTGTGGACTACATTATCTTGGACAATGCTGGTCAGCTAGGAGATAAATCACCTGGACCCACCGCTTCCACTACTGACTTGGAAGCCATGCTTGACGAAATTGTGAAGGTTGTGAATTCAGAAAAAATCATTCTTGCCGTGTCTACTGGTGGTGTGCAGTGGCCCAGGACCGGTGCGCCTGTGTCGCTTAGTCACAGCGAGGTGTTGGAATTAGCCGCCCGCGAAGGAGCCAGCGTAAAGTGGGATACCGAGTCAAAGACCCCCTATTTTCACTATGGTGGAGGGGCTGAAGTATGGTATGAAAACCGGTACAGCATGAACTACAAAATCGACTTAGCCAAAAAATACAAGCTAGGCGGACTTGCACTCCAGAATTTAGGGCAAGAAGATGAAGAAATTTGGGGCCGATTGTAGTTAGTCAGCAACAAGTTCCCCAACCGTCACTAATCGAAAGCCTTTGTTGATTAGATGGTCAATAATAACAGGAAGCGCTTCTAAAGTAGGTTTTGTCGGGTGCATCAGGACTAAAGCTCCATTGTTAACCTTTCCGATGACTCGATCAATGATCACTGTGGGGGCAGGTTTTTGCCAATCCACCGTATCAACTGTCCACAATATAGTCTTATACCCTAACTCCGCTGCCACCACCACCGTGTCGTTGTTGAAATCCCCCGAGGGAGGTGCAAAAACTTGCGGTCGTTGACCTGTGGCAACTAAAATTGCATCCTCGCCTTCTTGAATGAGCCTAGCAACTTCGCTACGGCTCATTTTACTAGCTGCCCCATGCCAACCACCATGATTTCCAATCTCATGGCCGGCTTGGCTAATGGCTTTGGCCAGATCAGGAGAAACTTTCACCCAACGACCTGTTGGAAACCAGGTGGCGCTTACTCCGTAGTGGGCAAAAACGTCAAGCATACCTGGGATAAATTCGTCTCCCCAGTCCACATTGATCATCAAAGCCACCGTTGGATCGCTCGTCGGTCCTCTGTAGTAAGGCTTAAAGTGGTTACTTGTGATAGAAGGCAAGATCAAGACTGTAACTAAATCCACCTTAGATTTGGCAGGAGCCTCTAGGAGAGCATTTACCGTTCCCTGAACATCCACTACCTGGCCAATGACTTCAGGTATTACTTCGCCTGTCTGCCAATTGTGACTAGCGTTACTTGCCTCTACGAAAGATGCTTCCGCCAGACTAGCCACCACATCGTAGAGTTCTTGTTCTAGAAGGCCTTCCACCAGTTGACCCTCTAGGGTGACTCCCTTCTTCACCCCATGTAAAGTTCGCTCAGCTGTCTTGATCAGACGAGGAGCGAAGGCCAGCAATGCCAGAGCAAACAGAATAACGAGAGTCAGCACAATTCCCCTTTTGGTTATAATCACCTAGTTACCTCCTTTGCCAGGGTGCTGGGTTCCAGCATGGTCGACATAGAAATCACCCTTATGCAAGAGTTTGGAAATGGGAACAATTTCGTAGCCTTTCTCCAATAAATCCGGAATCAAACGACTAATAGCCCCAGGGGTGCCTGGGGCTGCATTATGAAATAGCACGATGGAACCAGGTTTGACTTGGTCCATCACCCGGTCATAGATCTGGTTACTGGTGAGATTTTTCCAATCCAAGGAGTCCACAGACCACTGGATGGTGTGGTAGCCTAGGGCAGATGCTGTCTGGATCACCAAATTATTATACTCTCCAAAGGGAGGTCTAAATAGCGTAGTTCGCTGTCCGGTTAAGTCCCTAATCATATCCGCATTTTTCTGAAGCTCATAGGCAATACCTTGGTCGCTTAAGGTGTTCATATGCGGATGAGAATAACTGTGATTGCCGATTTCATGACCCGCTGCAGCGATCTTAACTACATAATCGGGATGTTTATCAACCCAATATCCTGCTAAGAAAAACGTAGTGCTAATGTCATGACTAGCCAAAACATCTAAGATCTCATCTGTAAGTTCGGTTCCCCAAGTAGCATCGAATGAGATGGCCAACTGCTTTGCTGATGTTTTCACACTATAAATGGGAACCAATCGACCACGTGAAGTTACAGACACAATGAGTGGTCCTCGCAACTGTGGAACGAGGCTAACAAAAGCTAAAACGAGTAGCACAAAGATATACCACCACTTTACCTTTACAACGAAAACGCGCATAACATCACCCCTAGGGTAATTCTATTACCTAGAGGGCAAAGTTATGATTCCCGATCCTCTTTAGAACAGGCTTGGTTGCCCAATAATCCGCGGCTTGTGTTGTAGCGGGATTGTAAAAGAACAAGGCTCCACCAGTAGGGTCTTCCCCCCTGAGGGCTCTTTCTACTGCTTCAACACATGTTGACCCCGCAGTCTTAGGCAGAGAGTCATTTTCGACAGGAGTAAACTGCCTTGGCTGGTGAATAACATCCCAAACCGAATTGGGGAACTTATCACTTTGAACCCGGTTTAAAACCACTGCAGCAACTGCAATCTGACCCTCCAGGGACTCGCCCCTAGCCTCAGCCGAAACTAGACGAATCAACATATCCTTTTCCTTCGCTGTTACTTCAACGATGGTTCCATCGGAGCGGATCAGCTTAGGATTGACATGGGATGGTAGACGAAGCTTGGTTCCCACCTGCATAGCTTTGGGATCCTTTATTTTGTTCAGATTAGCCAACTCTTGCCACGTAATATCATGGGCGATGGAAATGTCATAAAGAGTATCACCGGGCTGCACCGTATAGGTTGGGTAAGAGCTTGCCCTCCCAATTGAGAAAAAAACAAGTAAAGCCCCTAAGACTAATAGTATATTGCGCATTTTACCTCTCCTAGACTGAA
>WPCH01072583.1_pt1 | contig 11454 bp, 10 predicted proteins | sample 5399881 | NCBI WGS metagenome assembly WPCH01 (sample SAMN12869468, study PRJNA574797) | sludge metagenome | isolation source: wastewater treatment of pH5 | place: China:Beijing | collected 2019-05-20 | reverse complement strand
TGTTTTGCTTTTTGGTTGAAAAACCTGCTAAGAATTGCTATAATTAATGATGTGCACAAGGTGTGCTCAATACTCTCCGGAGGTCGACGATGCATCCATACATAGAGTTTGTTAATCCCCACCTTGGAAGGCTACTGACGGAAATAGGACTAAATAAGCGGTTTGTGCGCGGGACAGGTTTGCATTTATACGACGAGGAGGGGCAACAGTATCTCGATTGTATTGCAGCCTATGGTGCACTGCCCTTTGGTTATAATCCCCCCGAAATTTGGCAGGCCCTCCATGAGGTGGAGTCTGCCCAAGAACCCAGTTTCATTTTGCCCTCTCTCCTAGAGGCTGCAGGGGAACTTGGAGCCAGGCTTATCAAGATTGCCCCTCCAGGCCTAAAACATGTCACATTTTCTAACAGTGGTGCCGAAGCGGTGGAGGCATCCTTCAAACTTTGCCGGGCGAGGACTGGCAAGCTGACGATTCTATCCACTACCAACAGCTTCCATGGCAAAACCCTAGGAGCTTTGTCGGCCACTGGAAATCCAAATTATCAAAAGGTGTTTGGGGCCCCCGTTGGCGGTTTCCGGCAGATACCTTATGGAGATGTTGCGGCATTAGAACAATATCTTGTTGAGTTCTGCCAAGGTACAGCGGCCTTTATTGTTGAGCCGATTCAAGGTGAGGGCGGTATCGTGGAACCACCGGCTGGTTATCTAAAACAGGTGCAGGAGTTGTGCGCTAAGTATGGCGTTTTGACGATTTTTGACGAGATTCAGACCGGACTAGGTCGAACCGGGACCATGTTTGCCTGCGAGGCAGAGGGTGTCACTCCCGATGTTCTGGTGCTAGCCAAGGCGTTAGGCGGGGGTCTCATTCCGATCGGGGCCACGCTCTGCAAGGAGGACGTCTACACCGAAGATTTCGGGCTCAAGCACTCCTCAACCTTTGCCGGCAATACCCTAGGGTGCAGAGTTGGCTTGGCCGTTTTAGATCTATTAACCAAGAGTGACCAGCATTTGCTGGGCGAAATCCGCCGTAAGGGCAATAGATTCAAAGCAGGTTTAGAAGAAGTGACCAAGAGGTATCCCCATATCGTAAAGACGATTCGAGGACAGGGATTAATGATTGGCATCGAGTTCGTAGGTTCTAAGGACTCTTATCCACACAGTCTCTTAGGTGTGATGGCTGAACAGGAGCTATTGACACCCATGGTTGCGTCGTACTTATTGAATGTAGAAAAGGTACGAGTTGCTCCTACTCTTAACGGCGCTAGCGTAATTCGCATAGAGCCGGCTTTGGTCATTAATGATGCACAAATTGATAAAGTTGTAGGCGCGGTAGAACGAACTGTTTCTATGCTAGCACAGCAGAATACCGCATCCTTCTTAGGACACTTGGTTGGTTTCCATAGTTCAAGCACGACAGAAGTAATGCGGGCGTCAACGGAGGCTCTTGAGGTGGATCCGCAGCCAGAGGATGGTAGATTCGCCTTCTTGGTGCATCCGGTGAACGTGCAAAACTATAGTGACTTTGATGATAGTTTGATGCTACTAAGTGAAGAACAGCTTCAGGATCTCAGTTCTAGGTGGAATGATATGGTCGAGCCCTTTATCATCAGCAGTGCCAAGATAGTGGATCAAAAAGGGCAAAGCGCCCACGGCGATTTCATCTGCGTTCCAAAAACAGCTGATCAGCTCATGGCTGACCCAGCTCAAGCACTAAAGGAGATCTCCACTGCAATCCAGATGGCCACCGAACGGGGGGCGAAAATTGTAGGTCTAGGTGCCTATACTTCTGTAGTGACCGCAGGCGGACGGCAGCTTTTACCCCATACGAACGTAGCACTGACCACAGGAAACAGTTATACCGTAGTGTCCGGAGTTGGCGCTGTACTGGCGGCTGCGCAAAGGCTCGCTGTTGATCTAGAGACTGCAACTTGCGTGGTGGTTGGTGCAGGGGGGGCTATTGGCAAAGCTTTGGCATTACTCCTCGCGGAGCAGGTTCATCGACTGATACTAGTCGGTAACCCCCAGCGTCCAGAAAAAAGTGAATTCCGTATGCTTAAAGTCGTTGTGGAAATCATACAGCATTTAAAAGATCTGATCAATGAGGATTACTCTTTTTCCGCAGGCAGCCTAGGGGCTTATATAGCGAGTTTGCAGGATCTTCCCGCGGATGGCGAGCCTTTAGGGGTATGGATGGAATATGCACGGAAACTAATGGATGGCGAAGCGCCACTCAAGATAACTGTGGACCGCGAGGAAGCAGTTCCCCAGGCTGATATCCTCATGGTAGCTACCAGCTCTTTAGAACGGTTGATCACTCCCGAGAGCCTTAAGCGTGGGGTCATTATTTGTGATATGTCGAGACCGAGCAATATTAGGGAAGACGTTCTTGAAAAGCGTCCCGACGTTTTAGTGATCGATGGAGGGGTGATAGCGATGCCAAGTTCGCCTGACCTAGGTTGGAACTTCGGCTTCGAAAAGGGCACTGGCTTTGCTTGTATGTCCGAGACGATAATGTTGGCATTGGAGAAACGGTATGAGCATGCGAGTTTGGGGGCAGATCTAAACTTGAAGCAGTTAGCAGTGATGCGTGAACTCGCGAAGGAGCAAGGTTTTTCGCTAGCTGGTTTTAGAAACCTTGATCGCCCTTTGGATCCCGATGTGTGGAACCGTGTCGGCAAATAGACAGCCGGGGGAGCCTCCCCCGGCTTGATTGATCTAGCCCGCAGAGGATTTTGACAGGATTTTAGTAAATGATCAAGAACAAGTAACAATGCATAAGAGGAATGGGGATGAATGCCATGGATAAGCTAGCCCTCAACGGTGGTAAGCCGGTGCGTACCAAACCTTGGGTTTCGAAATACATGGGTAGTGAAGAGCTGGGAACCGAGGAAAAGGCTCGAGTCTTGGAGGTACTGGATAAAAAAAGAATTTTCCGCTACCTACCTGTAGGGCTGGAAAAATCGGAGTGTAGTGCCTTAGAGAACGAATACAAGGAGTTCTTAGGTAGCGCCTATTCTTTGGCCGTTAATTCAGGTACTTCCGCCCTGATATGTGCTTTGGTGGCCTGTGGTGTCGGTCCAGGCGATGAAGTGGTGATCCCGGCTTACACCTGGGTAGCAACTGCCGCTGCTGTGACAATGGTGGGGGCAATACCAGTGCTCTGCGAGATTGATACCAGCCTAACTCTAGATCCAGTGGACCTGACCAAGAGGATAACGCCGTTAACTAAGGCAATCGTAGCTGTACACATGCGGGGAATTTCCGCAGACATGGACGAAATCATGGCAGTGGCCCGTGAGCACGGAATCAAAGTGATCGAAGATGCGGCTCAAGCTAATGGTGGTACCTATAAGGGCCGCATGTTAGGATCGATTGGCGATATGGGTTGTTTTAGTTTACAGCAATCTAAGGTCATCACTACCGGGGAGGGAGGCATGGTTGTCACCAACTCCGAAGAACTTTGGCAGCGCGCTGTCCTATATCATGATGGAGCTGGCTATCAGTTCCGCTTTATCCCTAGAAAAATTCCGGCCTTTCCTGGTCAAAACTATCGGCTCACCGAACTGCAGGCGGCTCTATCCTTGGGTCAACTGGAGAAGATGCCATCTATTTTACGGCAGACACAACGGAATAAACACCAGATCGTCAAGGGTGTAAGGGAACAAAAGAAAATTGAATTGGCGCGGGTTTTTGGCTCCGAGCACGATTTGGGCATAAGTCTGATCTTCTATGTTGCCGATGGGAAGCTCGCCCATGATGTTGCCCGGGCCCTCACAGCAGAAGGGATCCAGGCCTTTCAGGTGTATGACGGAGTGACCAATGATCAACACATTTATATAAACTGGGAGTTCCTTATCGCTAAGAGGGATCCTTGGGGTGGAAACTATCCTTGGAGCCTAAACCCAGAAGCAGAGGTGGAGTACTCAAAGGATACTTGCCCCATTACACTGAATTTTTTAAACAGGGCTGTGCAGGTTCACCTCAACCACTTGGTTACGGCGGAGGACATTGACGATCTTCTCCGAGCAATAGATAAAGTTTCTACTCACCTGCTATAATTAGGTTATGGGAGGAGGTTTGTAGTGAAGTTTGTGAAGTATCATGGTTTGGGCAATGACTTTATTTTTATCGAAGATCTTGGAGGGATGTTGTTACCCCAAGGAGAACTGCTTGCTACAACGCTTTGTCACAGACAGTTTGGGATAGGTGCAGATGGTGTGGTCCTCGTCACCAAGCAAGCAGACCTATTTACGATGCGGATATTCAACGCGGATGGGACAGAACCCGAGATGTGTGGAAACGCGATTCGTTGCATGGCTGATTACCTACTACTAGGAGGCTTCGTCACGGGTTCGATTATTCATATTGGAACCCTGAGTGGTGTGAAAGAGATCCGGGTTTCAGACAATCTTTACTCAGTGGATATGGGCGAAGCAGATTTCTCCTTTTCCCAGGGAGAAGCGATGGAAGTTGTCTCCCACGGTCAGACTTGGACCACCTATCCGGTATCCATGGGTAACCCCCATGCCGTTGTGTTTGTAGATGATCTTGGTGAGCTGGACTTTGAGACCTGGGGACCCCGCCTAGAGCAGGCAGATGTCTGGCCACGGGGGGCGAATATAGAGTTTACCCAAATACTCCGTCCGGATCATTTAAAGGTGAAGGTATGGGAGCGGGGGGCAGGTCCCACCTTAGCCTGTGGTACAGGAGCCTGTGCCGCAGCTGCTGTAGGGGCAAGGCAGGGTTTCACCCGCAAACTCACGGACGGGGCCATCAAGGTGTCCCTTCCGGGGGGAGAACTGACGATTCATGGAGGGGAAGACAAGCATGTCCACATGACGGGACCTGCAGTTCGAGTGTTTTCAGGTTGTATTGACATTTCAGGGTTACGAAGGGAGCGCGCATTATGATCGTTATGGCGCATCGGGGATATTCGAGCAAGGCACCGGAAAATACAATGCCGGCCTTTGAATTGGCTATAGAAGCAGGCGCAGGTGGCCTAGAGCTTGACGTTCACTTGACAAAGGATGGTGAAGTTGTTGTAATTCACGATCCTACCTTGGATCGGACGACCAACGGGGGGGGATCGGTAGCAAGCTTCACCATGGAGGAGCTAAGAGAGTTTGATGCAGGGTCCTGGTTTGCTCCCGCGTTTAAGGGAACTAAACTACCAACCCTTCGGGAGGTCCTAGATCTCATTAAGGATCGCAATGTTTTACTGAATGTGGAGACAAAGACTGCCCTAGGATTTGAACACCTCAATGATAAGGTGGCTCCCTTACTAGACGAATATTCCATGTGGGAAAAGACAGTCATTTCCTCCTTCAATCATTATGCCCTCGTCCATATGAAGAATATTAGGCCCCAAGCTCGCACAGGCATCCTCTATAACTGTGCCCTAGTCAATCCATGGGTCTATGCTAAGAGCATTGGCGCATCTGCTTTGCACCCTCATCATATGACTATTATTCCCGAACTCGTCCAGGAGGCACAGCAACAAGGAATGATGGTTAATGTCTGGACGGTAGATGGAGAGGCAGATATTGAACGCGTCAAACTAGCCGGGGTAGATAGTATCATTACCAATGTTCCCGGTAGGGTTCATAGTTTGCAGTGATTAGGGATGCCCTCAGGCACCTAGAAATTATGTAGTGTACACGAATGGCGTCTTCGATATTTTATCAAAGACGCCATTTCTCAATGTTTGCGATGGTGGTAGCTAATTGTTACTATCTAGAGACTTGTCAGATCCTTATTAGCCAACGCTACCACGAGATCTACACAAGCTTGCACATCTCGAATGTCCACCATTTCAGAAGGGGAGTGTACATAACGGGTTGGGATAGAAATGGCCCCAGAAGGTACCCCAGTCTTGGTTAGATGGATGGCGCCAGCGTCTGTGCCGCCTGCGTCCAACACTTCCATTTGATAGGGGATCTCGTGTTCCTCCGCCAGCTCAACTAGGATGTTTTTTACCTTGGGATGTACAATGATCGAGGAGTCCTTCACCTTAATGGCAGCTCCCTTACCCAAGGAGACTTCCATCCTTCTTGCTTCTGGCATATCTCCGGTTAGCGTTACATCGAGGGCGATGCCCAGATCAGGTTCAATGCCATAGGCTGCCGTACGGGCACCACGAAGGCCAACTTCTTCTTGACTGGTAAATACGAAAAATAGGGTATTTTTTGGATTCTGAATCATTTTGAGGGCCTCGACTAGGACGGCACAACCAATGCGATCATCCATGCTCTTGGCAATTAAGCGATGGCCTAGGTCGGAGAATTCGCGGTGGAAAATGCCAAATTCGCCCACCTTAACCTTCTTTAAAGCCTCTTCTTTGTCGTCAGCACCAATATCGATATACAGTTTATCCAGCGTCAACTCTTTCCAGCTACCTTTTTCCTGATAAATCACTCCTATGGCACCCCCGGCAAAGCGAACCCGGTTGCCAACTAAGGTGGGGATACCGACTCCACCAACATTGCCAAAACGCAAAAATCCCTTATCGTCGATGTGGGTGACCACAAGACCGATTTCGTCGGTATGGGCTGCAAACATGATGGTCCGCCCGCTTGATGCGCCCTTCTTGACAGCAATGAGGTTGCCCATTACATCGGTTCTAATTTCGTCCACATGTTGTTCCACCATTGTCCTAATTAATTCCGTTACCTCAGTTTCATAGCCAGAGGGCCCGAAGGCTTCGGTTAGCTGTTTGATTACTGTTTTCATTTGCTTGCCTCCCTTTCTTGAACCTTTGTGAGATAGCTTTTGACGAGCTTGTATGCTCCCTCATAATCGTCCTTACTCATCACCGATACTGGTGAATGGATGTAACGGCAAGGTACGGCAATCGTTGCAACCTTGACACCCTCTTCAGACAACTGGATCTGCCCCGCATCGGTGCCGCCAGCAGTGTTGCGGCGGATCTGTACTGCAATTCCCTGCTCAGACGCCAGGGCAAGGAGTTCTTGAACCAGGGCAGGGTGAGGGATTGAAGCACGGTCGATAACTGTAATGCATGGCCCAGCGCCAACCGTGGTGGCATGTTTGTGCTCGTCTGTCCCAGGAACGTCGGAGGCGGTAGTGCCCTCCAGGACTAAGGCCAGATCTGGTTTCACTTGATAGGTTGCTACTCCGGCACCCCGTAGTCCAACTTCTTCTTGAACAGTAAAGGCCGCGATAAGGGGGAAGGAGACTTCCTCCTGGAGTAAACGAATGGCTAGAGCACAACCAACCCGATCATCTAGCGCTTTGGCTTTAACTTTGCCATTGCCAAACTCCTCGTAACTGGTAGTGAAATAGGCGATTTCGCCTAGTTTCACAAGGCGCTCAGCTTCTTCCTTATTCTTGGCACCGATATCAATCAGTAATTCTTGCATGGTAAAGGCCCGCTCTCGCTCGGGAGGCTTTTGCAGATGGATCGGTTTGCTTCCGATAACTCCTGCTATTTTCTTCGGACCTACTACCACGGATTTGGCCACTAAGACCCGCGGATCAACTCCCCCAATGGGGCGAAACTTCAGAAAGCCATTGCCTTCAATGCCTACAATCATCAGTGCTACTTCGTCCATGTGGGCAGCTAACATTACCCGAGGGCCCGGGGCATCGGGATTCTTGATTGCGATTAGGTTCCCCAGGGCATCCGTCTTGATTTCTTGAACATGGGGCTCGATTTCGGCACGGATTAAGTTACGCACATCGCCCTCTTGTCCTGGCGCACCGTTTGCTTCCGTTAGTCGGGCTAAAAGCATGTTAATCCCTCCACAAATTCATTATCGAGTCCTGCGATGAACATCGCCATGAGACGGCCCGTCCTTCTTACATCTTCGTAGTCAAGAGTCTCTATAGGTGTATGCATGTACCGGAGGGGGATGGAAAGCAAAATCGTTGCAACGCCGGCCCGTGCTACCTGGATGGCATAAGCGTCAGTTCCTCCAGGATAGGGGGAGGGATCGATGGAATGGTTAATGTTCCACTCACGGGCCGTCTCCACCATGCGGGCATGAACCTTCGGATGTACGTGGGGGCCTATGGCGATACCGGGGCCTTGGCCGAGTTTAATCGTATCACTTTCCGGCAAGCCTGGGGAGTCACCAAAACCGACATCAATGGCTATGCCGATGTCTGGTACTATGCCATAGGTACTAGTGATAGCCCCTCTGATTCCCACTTCTTCTTGCACTGTTGCAACCCCATAAACATCGGCCTCATGGGAGATCTGGTTCAAGGCCTTAAAACATTCTAGAATGGCCGCGACACCCGCCCGATCGTCGAAGCTTTTGCCCGCCATCATGGATCCCTGTAGATTTAAAACGTCCCGTTTCATGGTGACTAGATCCCCAATGCGAACTCGCTGGCTGGCCTCCTCCTGACTGTTAAAGCCAATATCGATGAAAAGATCTTCCATGTCTACAGCTTTACTCTGTTCTCCCGGTGCTTGAACATGTGGAGGCTTTGCCCCAATGATACCTGTCATGGATTCTTGGCCATGTACGACTACTTCCTGTGCTAAAAGCACCCGCTGATCGAAACCACCGATGGTACTGAAGCGCAAGAAACCGTCCTTTTCAATCTTTGTAATAATCAGGCCGATTTCATCCATGTGGCCGGCCAACATCACTTTCGCTTTAGGGCCTGTTCCGTGACCCTTCTTTAACATAATTACATTGCCCAGTTTGTCGGTCTTGATCTCATCCGCCCAAGGACAACTCTCTTGAAGGGGCGAAGCTAGATCCTGTTCGTAACCGGACACCCCTGAAGCTTCACTCAGGGTTCGAAAGATATGCTTTATGTCCACCAATTTCCCTCCTTTTCAACTTCGGTCTATTATTTCTCGCTAACCGAAGGAAAAACCTGCCTAAGCTAGAATAAATGTCGGGGAGGAGGATTGTAGGCCAACATGATTAATACCGGTGTCTATGTGTTGTGGTTGTATCTTCCTCGACCGATGCCTATCACCATTGGCAAACTGGGGACCTTCCGATTTGATGAAGGCGTGTACGCTTATGTCGGAAGTGCGCAGCGCAATTTGCAGCAAAGAGTCGAACGGCACCGCCGTTTGGACAAAAAGTTCCATTGGCATATTGATTATTTCCGGGCCAAGGCCGATTTCTTAGGTGCAGCCTTGTTTTTTGATCAGCCGAAGGCTGCAGAGTGTTTGCTCGCCCGGGAACTGCTCGGAATTTCTGGGACATGGTATCCCGTGGCTGGCTTTGGCTCCTCTGATTGCTCCTGCGCATCCCACCTTCTGCAGGTTCCACTGGCAAATCCAAGAAAAGGGGCTAGTATTTCTTAGCAATACGGTTCATAGTGTTGATTTGGGTGCGGCAGAGGCGCTCACACTCCTCAATACTCGAAATCAGATCGGCATTCTTTTTGGGATGCAGGTCTTGAATGCTTTCGTCGCAGAGCCTTTGCAATTCGCCCAGTCGATCCATTAATCTCCAAATAATATCACTAGCTTCCATGTCATCATCCTTTCTACATAAGGGGTTTCATGTAACGAAACTCCGCACAAAACACGGACTGTTCACTCGCCGAATGTTTACATCCACAGAAGGCTTTAATTTCATCCTACCATAAAAAAAGGAGAGGGAGGGTTTTATGTGCTCGCAGACAGTTTAGTTGCAGATGTAATCTTAACCGCTTTGTCCACCGGGGGAGATTTCGCCGAAGTTTTCATGGAAGATACAAGGGGGACAAATCTCCGCATGCTAAATGGCTCCGTAGAATACGGAGTTAGCGGACGGGATTATGGGGTAGGCATTAGGATTTTTCAAGGATTGAGAAGTATCTACGCCTATACTAATGATACCGGTCGAGAAAATCTATTGAAAGTGGCTTTGGAAGCAGCCGCGGCCTTAGTCGGAACTCCCCAAGTTACGAACGTTGTCTTAGAGAGGATGAAGGTTGAGGCGTTCAATCCTGTGCGTTTGCAGCCTGGTCAAGTACTGCATAGCGACAAAGTGGCCGTCATGAAAAGAGCACATCTAGCCGCAGCAGGTTATGACAGCCAGATTACACAGGTGGCTATTACCTATCTCGATACTGATCAACACATCCTCATAGCTAACTCCGAGGGATTATTGGTACAAGATCGTAGGATCCGCACACGCTTAGGCATTAATGCCGTTGCCTCCAAGGGTAGCGAAAAGCAATCGGCGTTCCGGGGACCTGGCGGGCACCGCGGATTTGAGTTTTTTGATTCCATTGATGTCGAAGGAATTGCTCGAGATGCGGCACGGAGCGCGGTTACCATGGCAAATGCCGATTATGCTCCCAGTGGTAAATACCCGGTCATTATCGACAATGAGTTCGGTGGTGTGATTTTCCACGAAGCATGCGGACATGGATTAGAAGCCACGAGCGTGGCAAAGGGCGCCTCAGTCTTTAGCGGTAAGTTAGGTCAGCAAGTGGCAAGTCCCCTCGTTAGTGCTGTTGACGATGGTACGATTCCCAATGCCTGGGGTTCTCAAAATATTGATGACGAAGGAACCAAGACCCACAGGAATTTGCTGATCGAAAATGGCGTTTTAACAGGGTATATGATTGATAAATTGAACGGACGGCGCATGGGGATGGAATCTACCGGAAGTGCAAGGCGGCAATCATACAAGTTTGCACCCACTTCGCGCATGACGAATACCTTCATCTGTGCAGGAAAATCCACGAAAGAAGAAATCCTCAGTAACACTGAATACGCCCTCTTTGCCAAGCAAATGGGTGGTGGTTCGGTAAACCCCGCTACTGGGGAGTTCAACTTCGCAGTGAGTGAGGGCTACATCGTTCGTAATGGCAAGATTGAAAAACCAGTTCGTGGTGCAACACTCATTGGGCAAGGATCGCAGATTCTGCAGAAGATCGACATGGTTGCCTCCAACTTGGCGACAGGACAAGGGATGTGCGGTTCACTGAGTGGTTCGATTCCAACTGACGTGGGTCAACCGACAATTCGTGTCAGCGAAATCACGGTGGGCGGAAGAAAGGGGGCCAATTAATGCAGATTCAAGATTTTAAAAGTAAAGTTTTTGCAGCCGGCCAAAGGGCAGGGCTAGATGAAATGGAGATCTATTTCTCGCAGTCCAAGAGCTTTTCCGCCCGTGTCTTTCAGGAAGAAGTCGATGACTACAAAGTCAGTCTAGAGCAGGGAGTAGGTTTTCGTGCACGTTTTGCTGGCAAGGTGGGTTACGCCTACGCGGAGACCCTCGATCAAGAATCGGTGGATCTGCTGGTGAATGGGGCGAAAGCTAATGCCCAAATTATTGATTCTGGTGATGAGATTGAGTTTTTTTCCGGCTCCCCGAACTATCCCGAAGTTGTGGCTTATAATGCTGATATGGAGTCTGTCTCTGCTGAAGAGAAGATCGAGTTTGCTAAAGCCCTAGAGACCCAAGCCTTCGCGGCAGATGAGCGTGTCTCCATGGTGAACTGGGCCGCTACAGGTTATGGCGAGACA
>WPCH01186865.1_pt1 | contig 11471 bp, 10 predicted proteins | sample 5399881 | NCBI WGS metagenome assembly WPCH01 (sample SAMN12869468, study PRJNA574797) | sludge metagenome | isolation source: wastewater treatment of pH5 | place: China:Beijing | collected 2019-05-20 | reverse complement strand
CGCGATCACCTCGGCCAGCGCGTGCTGGCCGCTGCCGTCCATGCCCGCGACGCCCAGGATCTCCCCGGCGGCCAGCCGGAGGCTCGCGTCCTCGAGGCTGTGCTGACCGCGGTTCCCGGTCGCGGACACACCCGCGAGCTCGAGGATCACCGGTCGGTCGGCGGCTGCCTCCATCGGTCCTGCCGACACCGGCTCGGTGGCGCCTTCGAACCCTTCGCGCAGCTCCGCGATGTCGCCGACCGCGTCGCGCTCGTCCCCGAACATGATGCTCACGATGCGACCCTGGAGCACGGCGGGGTCCGCGCCCCGGATGTCGTCGGGGCCCAGGCTCCCCACGACCCTGCCGGTCTTGAGGATGGTCACCCGGTCGCCGATGGCGATGGCCTCGTGGAGCTTGTGCGTGATGAAGATGATGGCCATGCCCGCACCCTTGAGGCCGAGCAGCACCTTCTGGAGCTCCTCGATGCCCTGGGGCGTGAGCATCGAGGTCGGCTCGTCGAGGATGAGCACGCGGGAGCCCTTCCAGAGGGCCTTGATGATCTCCACGTACTGCTGTTGGCCGAGTGCCAGCGCGCCCACGCGCACGGTGGGATCGATGCGCACCGCGAGGGTCGCGGCAAGCTCCTCGAACCGGCGGCGCGCCGTGGCCTCGTCAAGGACCATGCCCCGCTCCGACCCGAGCATCAGGTTCTCGAGGACGCTGAGCGTCGGGATCAGGCTCAGATGCTGATACACCATGCCGATGCCGAGGTCCCTGCCGGCACGCGGCGAGTCGATGCGGACGTCGCGACCGGCGACCCGGATCGACCCCTCGTCAGGCTGGTACAGCCCCGAGAGGATGCTCATCAGCGTCGACTTCCCGGCGCCGTTCTCGCCCAGCAGGCAGAGCACCTCGCCGGCCATCACCCGCAGGCTGATGTGGTCGTTCGCGAGGACGCCCGGGAAGGCCTTGGTGATGCCAGACAACTCGACCGCGGGGACGTCGGTCCCCGCGGTCGCAAGTCCCCCCAAGGGGTTCCCATGGGGCATCACGTGCGAGGGCTCCATGAACGTGGGCCCTCGCAGGTGCTGCCCGTGACTACGAGCCGGCGATGATCGCGTCGACCTCGGCCGGGGTCGCGGCCAGGGGCACGCTGATCGACCCGTCGGCGATGCCGGCACGTGCCGCCTCCACCGCGGCCCACGCCTCGGCGGAGATCTTGTCGGTCTGGAGGAGGCCGATGCCGCCGTTGGCAGCGCCGAGCGCGTAGCTCTCGGTCCCGAACGTGCCTGCCGCCAGGTCGGCGAGCGCCTGGACATAGCCGGGGCCGAAGTCCCAGACCACCGACGACAGCAGGACGCCCTGCTCGTCGATGGAGGTCTTGTCACCGATGACATCGATGAACCAGACCTTTTCGGCGCCGGCGGGCGGGGTCGCGGTCTCGACCGCCTGGAGCATGCCGAACGAGGAGCCGTCACCCATGCCGAAGATGACGTCCGCACCGCCCGCGATCACGGTCTCGGTCGTGGACTTGCCGCCTGCCGCATCACCGTAGCCTGCGGGGCCGATCTGGGCCTTGAGGATGGTGATGTCCGGATTGGTCGCCTTGGCACCCGCCGCGAACCCGCCGGACTGCTTGTTCCAGTTGGTGTCGTCCGCGGAGATGACGATGCCCACGGTGCCGGTCGTGCTGGTCAGCGCTGCGAGCACGCCCGCGAGGTAGCCACCTTCCTGGCTGTTGGTCTCGAAGTTCTGGACCACGCCGGGGGTCGTCTGGTCCGGCTGGTCCCACACGATGCTGGGAAGCTGATTGTCGCGTGCGAACTGCGCCGCGGTGGTGGTGTAGCCACTCGCCTGCGCGATGATGAACTGGGCCCCGTCGTCTCGGAGCTGGTTGAGGATGGGCGCCGGGTCGTCATAGCCCGAGCCATCGGCCTTGATGAGGGTCGCTCCGATGCTGTCGGCGGCAGCCTGCGCGCCGGCCAGGCCCTGCTGGTTCCAGCCGAAGTCCGTTGCGGCCTCGGGTGAGATGTACGCGACACTCGTGATGGTGGTCGGCGCGCCCGGGCTCCCGCTCTGCGCGAGCGTGGGCACGCTGGCCCCCACCAACAGCACCGCGGCGACGCCCACCGCCCAGGTCTTCGACCGACCGATCCGATCCGACATGAATGACCTCCCTGTGGCTCGATCGAGGCTCCCGCCGGCGGCGGGGCAACCCCCCTCAACCAAGACTCGTGCTCCGCTCCGAGCGTGATCGGGCCCACATCAGGGGCCGCGCATCACTCGGACCATACGCCTGTGTGTCACATGACCATATCCGGCACCCCGTCGCCGAAGAACACCCGCTGGCCGTTCCCACCCAGGACAGCATCCATGGCCGCCTCCGGCAGGCCACTCACGCGCACCTTGGCGAGCTCCACCGTCAGGTGATGGAACGGCGCGTCCGAGCCGAACAGGACCCGATCAGGGCCCACCCGCTCGACCGCTTCGCGGATCTTGGTGTGCATCGGCATCCCGGACGTCTCCAGATAGACGCGTGGGTTGCGCGCGGCGACATCGATGGACGCATTGATGTAGACGATGTTCCCGTGACCCATGTGGCCCAGGATGATGGGCGCATCGGGGAACCGACGCACCAGCTCCTCGATGCTCCAGGGCAGCGAGAAGATGGGGTGGCCACAGTGGATGAGCGCCGGCAGGCCACGCTCCCGGAGGACCTCGATGACCGGATGGACCATGGGGTCGTCGGGGTGATAGCCGTCGAGCAACGGATGGAGCTTGACGCCCCGGAAGCGGGACCCCGGCTCATCGAGGAGCGTGGCGGTCATCGCCGCCGCACCCGGCACCCGGGGATTGACCCACACCAGCCCGTACAGGCCGGGTGTCTCACCGATGATCCGCCGCACCAGGCCGTTGTCCGGATGGAACACCATGCCTGTCTGGACGCCGTGCTCGCGCATGGTGCTGACGAGGCCGTCCCGGTCGATGGCCACCCCGAAATAGGGGAAGTCCCCGACATGCATGTGGCTGTCCAGCACCATCCGTGTAGTATGGCGGCGGGGGGTGTTGACAGTCAACAAAACGAGCGGCGACGTCCGCGTCCCGATGCGGCCTGCGTCGTCACAGCGTTCGAGCACGGAGGGGTCGTTGAACGGGTTCGACAACACCACCCTGCGGGCGCGCGTCCACCAGCACCTGCGCGCGGCCATCCTCTCGGCGGAGATCCCGCCCGGTACCGTGCTCCAGGAGGTCCCTCTCGCGGCCTCGCTCGGCGTGAGCCGAGGCCCGGTGCGGGAGGCTCTCGGCGATCTCGCGGCAGAAGGGCTCGTGACCATCACGCCCCGGCGCGGTGCCGTGGTCAGCACGCTCACCAAGCAGGACTTCCTCGAGGCCTACCAGGTGCGTGAGGCGCTCGAGGTGATGGCCGTCCGTCTCGCGGTGCCGCGGCTGACCAGCGGTGGCCTCGCGACCCTCGAGCGAGCCCAGGCCGCGATGATCGGTGCCGCGGCGGCGAAGGACTTCACCGGCTTCTTCCACGGCAACGTGGCGTTCCACGAGGCGTGGGTCGAGGCCTCCGGCAATGCGAAGCTACTGGACGTCTACCGGCGCCTGATGGTCCAGCTGGTGGTGTATCGCCGTCCATCCGCGTTCCTGCGGGGCGGTCTGGACCAGTCGCTGCGGGAGCACGATGGGATCATCGAAGCGGCGCGCGCTGGGGACGCCGAGCAGGCGGCCTCGCTGATGCTCCAGCACATCGAAGTGCCGCAGCGACGCCTCGCCACCCTGACCGAGGAGGAGTTCGCGCACGAGACCCACCAGGCGATGCTGGCGCTCGCCGGCGACGGCGCGGTCGAGGTGAGCCGCGCCAGCTAGTGCGCGAGCGGCGCCGCGGTCGAGCTGCGGACCACCAACTCAGGTGGGTCGTCGATGACGAGGTCGCGGACCGGCTCGCCGGCCATCGCTGCGAGGAGCATCCCGACCGCCTCCCGCCCCATGCGCACGTTGGGCATCCGGACGGTGGTCAGTGGCGGCGCGGTGTGTGCCGCGAATGGATGGTCGTTGAACGCCACGAGCGATGCCTCGCGAGGCACCTGGATGCCACGTGCGGTGAGCTCCGCGAGCGCCCCGATGGCGCTCATCAGGCTGGCCACGAAGTAGGCCGTCGGTGGGTCGCCGTGGGTCGCCCTGAGGAGCCCCCGCAGGGCGTGACGCCCGCCGTCCTCGGTGGGCGGACCAGCGGCGATCCAGGCGGCTGAGATGTCGATACCGGCGGTCGTCATCGCGGTCTCGTAGCCGGCGAGTCGTCGTCGGGCGGTATCGGTATCCGCGTCGATGCCTAGGAGCCCGATCCGTCGATGCCCCAGCCCGAGCAGGTGTTCCACGGCCAATCGACTGCCGCGTTCGTCGTCCACGACCACCGAGCCGCGCGCCCGATCGGTGCGCCGGTTGACGAGCACGAGGGGGATGTCGCGTTCGACCAGCTGCCCCACGAGGTCGTCGTGGATGGATGCGAAGGCGACGATCAACCCGTCCAGCCTCCCGTCACCGATGAGTCGCTGGTACACGCCGTGTGCGGCGGCGTCCGGGACCGCCTCTGCCTCGACCACCATCACGAGCTTGCCCGCGGCGGCCGCGGCGGACTGGATGCCGTGGGTGACGTCTGCGAACCCCAGGTTGTCGAGGCTCGGGATGATGAGTCCGAAGGTGTCCGTGCGGCGAGTGCGCAGGCCGCGCGCGAGCGCGTTGGGGTGGTAGCGCAGCTCACGTGCCGCGGCGAGGATGCGCTCCCGGGTCTCCGGCCGGACCTGCTGGCTGGGATCGTCCCGGAGCACCCGCGACGCGGTCGACGGGTCGACGTCCGCGAGCCGTGCGACGTCCTTGAGGTTCGCGATCGGAGCACCTCCCGCTCGGGGTCAGCCCTCGTCGGCGGCGTGGTCGTCCGGGGTCTCGGCCATCGAGAGGGCGGGCCCGCCGATGATACCGGCCGCCCGGAGCCGCTCGAGCTCGTCGGCCGTGTGACCCAACTCCCCGCCCAGCACCTCCTGGTTGTCCTGGCCCAGGTCGCCACCCAGGTGCCGGACCCGCCCGGGCGTCAGCGTGAGTCGCGGGATGGCGTTCTGGACCCGCGTGCGCCCCAGTCGTGGGTCGTCCACGGTCGTGATGGTGTCGCGGGCGATGTACTGGGGATCCCTGAAGATGTCCGAGATGTCGTAGATGGGGCCCACGACCGCCTGCTGCGCTTCGAACGCCTCCATGACCTCGGTCAGCGTGTGGCGCGCGATCCAGTCCCCGATGTAGCGGTTGAGCACGTCCTGGTGCTCGACCCGCCCGGCGTGGTCACGGAACCACGGCTCATCCACCACTTCCGGGTGGCCCACCAGACGCATCACCCGGTCGGCGATCGACTGCGAGCTCGCAGAGAGTCCCAGCCACTTGCCGTCCGACGTCTGGAACGCGTTGCGCGGCGCGGTCCAGTCGGTGCTGCTGCCGGTCCGGTTCTGGATGTACCCCAGCTGGTCGTAGACCAGCGACTGGGGTCCCAGCAGCCAGAACAGCGGCTCGTAGATGGCGAGGTCGATGACCTGCCCGGGCCCCTTGTTCACGCTCCGATGCCACAGCGCGAACATGGTCGCGAAGGTGCCGAACATGGACGCCACCCCGTCACCCAGTGCGAACGGTGGCAGCGTCGGCGGGCCATCGGGCTGGCCGTTGATGTGGGCGTAGCCGCTGATCGATTCGGCCACCGTGCCGAAGCCGGGTCTCGGGCTGTACGGTCCGGTCTGGCCGTAGCCCGAGCAGCGCACGATCACCAGCCCGGGATTGATGGCGTGGAGCACATCGGGGCCCAGACCCCAACGCTCGAACGTCCCCGGCCGGAACGACTCGATGAGCACATCCGCGTCCTTGACCAGCTCCTTGAGCAGCTCCGCGCCCTCGGGCTCACCCAGGTCGATGGATACCAGCCGCTTGTTGCGACTCACGAAGGCCCACCACAGCGAGACGCCGTCCTTCTGCCAGCCCAGGGTCCGCAGGGCGTCGCCCTTGGGATGCTCGACCTTGATGACGTCGGCACCGAAGTCGGCCAGGAGCGTGCCGATGACGGGCCCTGCGAACAGGACGGCCGCGTCGATGACCTTGAGGCCTGCGAGCGGTCCCGGTGGGGATGCGTCCTGGTCGGTCACGGGGTGGCGACTCCTGCGCTCCGGGCACGCATCCGGGAGCGACGCACCCGCCAGCGTGGGCGCTCAGTGTCCGCGATAGGACAATCGATTGTCAACGCGTGGGCCCCGGTCTGCTACGGGACGTGGCGCCGCCCACGGCGACTCGATGGACGAGACGTCACGCGGTCAGCCCTGTGTCAGGGCAGGATCCGTGCCGGTGTGGGCGTCGTGATGGCCTCGATGGTCCTTCGATCTGGGCCCCCTGGAGCCCGGTCGACCTCGACACCCGAGACCGTCATGTCCTCGACAGCCCGTACGCCGCGACCAGCCCCGGATCGACCGGGTAGCTGTGGCAGCGGGCGGTCGCCCCTCCATCGACGGCGATGCACTGGCCGCTGACGAACGACGCGTCGCTCGAGAGCAGGAACGAGGCCACCGAACCGACCTCGGACGGCTCCCCCAGGCGGTCCATGGGATGGATCGCGGCCATGTCGCGCTCCATGGCCGCGGGATCGGGATCCCGATCGATGACCGATCGCAGCAGGTCTGTGCGCATCGCCCCGGGCTCGATGGCGTTGGCTCGGATGCCCACCGGGCCGTATTCGACAGCGATGTAGCGGGTCAGGGCATTGACGCCGCCCTTGGCGGTGTCGTACGCCGCCCAGCCCGTGAACGCAGCGCGGGCGTGGATGGACGAGATGTTCACGATGGCGCCCGCACTCCGCTGCGCCACGAATGTCTGGATCGCCTCGGAGCAGCCCCAGTAGTAGCCCATGAGGGTGACCCGGAACAGGCGCTCGACCTCATCGAGTCGTGGCTCGTGGAGGTTCCCCTGGATGGGGAGCGCTGCATTGTTGACCCAACCGCCGAGTGGCGCGAGGCTGGTCGCGCGATCGCGCGCACGTCCCAGGTCTGCCCGGTCACCGGCGTCCCCCACGATGACATCCCCAGCACCCGGCACGGCCCTCGCGTCCCCGGCCCGTCCCGCATCGAGCTCCAGGCCGACCACGACCCACCCGTCCTGGATCAGCCGCTCGAAGATGGCCCGGCCGAGGCCCGTGCCACAGCCCGTGACCACGACACTGCTGCTCATCCTGTCTCCTTGCTCCGCGCGGTGATGCTGCTGGCGTGCCAGACCGCGACACCCTCGTCGGCGATGCTCATCACCTCACCGAGCGACCTGCTTGGTCCGACCCACGACCGACGCGAGCGCCATCAGCATCGTCACTCAGGCCGTGGGCCCGCCGGCATCGCCGCGGATCCCCCGATCACCTGGTCACGCTGCCGTCCCGGGCCACCATCCGGACCGGCCGGGCGTCAGCATCGAACAGGCTGACCGCCAGCCATGTCTCATGTGTCCGACCCGGCTCCAGGAGGTGGGCGTCGCCGCGCGTGACCGCCGCAGCCAACCCGTCCGACGGGACCGCGGTGTTGGGCTCGATGGCCACGATCCTGGATCGACCGTGCCACGGATGGCCGGGACCCCGGATCTCCCACCAGAACCATGCGTGGGGGAACGTCTCAGCATCCCACGCCAGGGCGACGCCGAGCCCGTCCGCGACACCCCGGATGGCGGCCCAACCGCGATCGCCACCGAAGCCAGACAGGTACATCAACCGCTCCGTGGGACCCTCTCCGACCGTGGCGACGTCCACCATGCCGCCGGCTCGCCCTGGGACGTGGGGCCAGGCGCCTGCGCCACCGGGCAGCAGGTCGAGATGCTCCGCCGCGTAGTCGTCGGCCACCTGCACGGTGATGCCGCCGGGCATGTCGATGTGGGCACCGGCCGTCGCCGCGAACGCCGGATGATGCCCCCACAGGAACGGCACCATCATGTCCGCGTCCAGACGGGCGGTCTCCTCGATCAGGAGCGTGGCGCTGTCCTGCGCCAGCCGCATCCGACGCTCAAGGATCAACGGCAGTCGTGTCGGCGTGGTGAGCGTGACGGAATCCCCGGTGTGGTCGGTCACATCCCAGCGTGCCGTGGACACCTCGCCGTGGAACGGCAGTGGCACACCCAGGACCTCACACGCCGCACCGGCATTGGGGAACAGCTCCTGCCAGGCACCCCGATACTCGGACAGCCAGTCCGTCTCCGGGTCACCGTAGCCGGCCGAGTGCCTCGCCCGCAGCGGCGTCTGCCAGGCGTAGGTCGCCAGGACGTTGGGTCCGCCCGGTCGCCTGATGGCCCTGATGTCCGCGCCGCGATCCGGGTCGACCTCGACCTCGAGTCGCGGACCGGCCAGTCGAAGCACCTCGCCCCCTCCCGTGCCGTCTACCAGGACGTGCTGATGATGAGGCCTCCGTCGGCCACGATCGACTGCCCGGTGATGAAGCTCGATGCCGGCGTGGACAGGAACAGGATGACCGACGCGATCTCGGACGGTTCGGCGAATCGACGCAAGGGGACGCGTGCGATGAGCGCTGCCGGATCGAGGCGTCCCGAGCCGATCGCCCGCTGGACGAGCTCCGTGGAGGTGTATCCCGGCGCGACGGCATTGACCCGGATGCCGACCGGTGCCCATTCGACCGCGAGCGTCCGCGTCATCGCTTCGATGGCCCCCTTGGCAGCCGCGTACGAGAGGCGCCCGGGGATGCCGACGTGGGCAGCGATCGAGGCGATGTTCACGATCGTCCCACCGCCCGAGGCGACCAGCGCCGGGTATGCCGCACGCGCACAACGGAACGTGCCGTCGACATGCACCGCCAGCAACCGTTGCCAGGCGTCATCCGCGACATCGGCCGAGCGCTGGGGGTCGATGATGCCGGCGCAGTCGACCATCGCGTCCAGGCGGCCGAAGCGCGCCATCACCGCCGTCACCATCGCATCCACGGAGTCGCGGCTGGTCACGTCCACGACCACGGCCAGCGCTCGCTCCCCGACCGGATCAAGGCGCCTCGCCAGCGCGGTCGCCTCACCACCATCCATGTCTGCGACGACCACCGCGTGGCCGGACTCGGCGAACGCCTCGCTGGCGGCACCACCGATGCCACGTGCCCCACCCACCACCAGGGCGACTCGCCGGTCAGGCATCTGGCCACTGCGGACGGGAGCCGCCATCACGCCGGTCACGCCACCGGCGGCCGGAAGCCCATGCGCTCATAGTCGATGCTCCTGGCGGCGTCGGGGTCCTTGTAGATGAACCAACGGCAGGGACGGTCGGGCAGGTCGCAATCCTCCAGCGGCCGCAGCGGGGGCCGACCCTCCACCATCTGCAGGTACTCCAGCGCGATCGGGGAGTGGATGCTGTACCAGCTCATGCCCGTGCGGCCCCACGTCCACGGATGCGGGTCCTCATTCCCGGCCGGTCGCTGGGACGGCCGACCGCTGTCGGGATCGCCACGCCGGAGGATGCCGCAGCTGCCACAGGGATCGAGCGCCATGACATAGCGGTCGCCCTCGTCGGTGACCTCGACATCACCTCGATGACGCGGACCGCTCAGGTGACCGCCGCGCATACCCTCCACGCTCAGCTGCAGTCGCTCCTCGGGGGTCATCTCGGCCCAGCGTGCGTAGCGCGGCTTCCACAGGTGCTCGTAGGCGAGGGTCACCGACTCCAGGACGGCCTCCTCGCCGAATGTGCCGGCGATCTCCGCGAGCAGTGACTGGATCCAGGTCACCAGCCCGTCGTGCTGGGCTGCCCAGCGGACGCGCATCAGCTCCACCGCGACGACCGCATCGTCGGGCCGACGATCGGTGATCGCGAGCAGTGCCCGGTCGAGGTCGCCGCGTCCCGGTTCGAAGGCCCGGAGCCCAGCCAGCAGGGTCGCGCCCATGCCCGCCGGGACCGTGGTCTCACGTGAGAGCCGGTAGTCGACGATGTCCGCGAGCCACGTGAACAGGGCGTCGTTCATGATCCGGATCTCAGCGACGTAGTACGCCGCGAGCTCGGCGGCGAGATCCCAGTGTCCCGCGGCGAGCGCCTCCTCCAGGAGCGTCTGCGTGCTGATGCCGATGGTGTCCAGACCGTCCTGCCGGATGGGCCTTCCCAGGACGGGGCTCATCCGGATGGGGCTCTCACCTGACGATGACACGGGCACGTGCGTCGACATGCCAACGAGGGTAGCGACTCGCTGCGCTCGCCACCGGCTCGGTCAGCGGCCACATCCGGGCCGCCCGGGCCCTTCCGGGCCAGGCGCGGGTGGTAGCCTCCCACCGTCCGGAGCCAGCGAACAGGGGCGCCACATGATCATCGACAGTCACCAGCACTTCTGGGACCTCGAGCGGGTCGAGTATCCATGGCTGGTGCCCGCGTACGGCCCGATCTATCGCTCGTTCCAGCCCGACGAACTCCTGCCCCAGCTGACGGCCGCCGGAGTGGATCGGACCGTGCTGGTGCAATCCGCCAACTCCTTCGCCGACACCGACGCGATGCTGGCCCAGGCAGCGGTCGAGCCCTGGATCGGTGCGGTGATCGGATGGGTGCCGCTCGAGGATGCTGCTGCGGCGGCGGCGGCCCTCGATGACTTGTACCTTCAGCGACCGAAGTATCGCGGTGTCCGACACCTGAACCACGAGGAGCCCGATCCCGACTGGCTCATCCGGCCCGATGTGATCGCCGGGCTGCGGGAGCTGGAGGCCCGCGGGTTGGTGTTCGAGGTCGTCGCCGTGTACCCGCTGCACCTGGGACACGTCCCGACCCTCGCGCAGGCATGCCCCGACCTGCGCATCGTCATCGACCATCTTGCCAAGCCACCGATCGCGTCGCGGGACCTCGTCGCCTGGAAGCACGACCTCGCGACAGCGGCGGCGCATCCGAATGTCTTCGCCAAGGTCTCCGGGCTCAATACCGCCGCGGACTGGGCGACGTGGACGGCGGAGGACCTCGTGGAGCCCATCGGCCATGCCATCGACGTGTTCGGGGCCGACCGGCTGATGGCTGGCAGCGACTGGCCCGTCGCGATACTCGCCGGCGACTATGAGCGGGTCTGGACGGAGACGGGTCGAGCCCTGACGCTGCTGGGTGTCAGCGACACGCAACGCGCCGCCATCCTCGGTGGGACCGCCGCCGCGGTCTACTCGATCGGAGACTGAATGATGCAGCGATTCGGCCAGGTCATCGGCCTGAAGCCAGAGCGATACGCGGAGTACGTGGCCGCCCACGCCGCGGTGTGGCCGGGCGTGCTGGCGACGATCCGGGCCTGCAACATCCGCAACTACTCCATCTACTCCTTCGGGGACCAGCTGTTCGCGTACTTCGAGTACGTGGGCGATGACTTCGACGGCGACATGGCGCGGATGGCCGAGGACCCGGAGACCCAGCGCTGGTGGGACGTCATGATGCCCATGCAGCAGCCGTTGGAGGGACGAGCCGAGGGCGAGTGGTGGG
>WPCH01080573.1_pt1 | contig 11477 bp, 6 predicted proteins | sample 5399881 | NCBI WGS metagenome assembly WPCH01 (sample SAMN12869468, study PRJNA574797) | sludge metagenome | isolation source: wastewater treatment of pH5 | place: China:Beijing | collected 2019-05-20 | reverse complement strand
CCATATAACCGCGAGGTTTGTTTGCATCAAAAATCTTAAAGTTTTGCTGGTTTATTTCAACAAATCTACTTCCAGTAGTTCTAAGTGTTACTCCTTCTAAAACTTGCCCTTTGATATGGTCTGCTGTAATAAAACCTCTTAAGTTAATCCTGTTTGCATTCAAAGTAATGTTTTCTTTACTCATATTGAATGCTGCAATTACATCATTTTCTTTTACAGATATACTAACGCCCTTTTCAGTTAACTGAAGACGAGTTTCCATATCTCTTACATAAGAATCTTTTGCGAATTGTCCATTTGCTTGCTCTATTGTGTATACTTCTTTCTTTTTTGCTGCGGCATTGATACCCTCTTCATTGATAGTGAAACGGTTATCAATCATAGTCATCTTTTGGTTAAATTGTTCAGTTGCAAGCTTGTTAGCTAATTCATTTAATAAATCTTGTTTATTCTGATTAACCGTTTGCTTCAGCTCTGGAATCTTAAACCCAGCGACATAATCTTCTACTTGTTTAAGCTCAACTTTACCTTCAAGTGCTTTTGCAGTATTTTCCCATCCAGATTTTGCCTCTTGTAATTGTCTTCCTTGTTCTGTTTGCGTATTTTGTATTAAAGAGACATTTTGTTTAATGGTAGTTGCATCTTTTTCTACAGTAGCAACACGCTTATCAAATCCACTTTGATTGTTTTCCACTTTTGTAATTGTTTCTTTAATTCCATCCACGCTTTTTACAATTTCAGTTGTTTTCTGAGTGAACTCATCCGTTGTTACCTGTTCTTCAGGCGGCGCTGTCCAATCTTGCGGCTTATTCCCTTTATACAAGGCCACCCATTCCACAATAGATTTCGTAGTGCTACTCGGATAGTTATATAAGCTTAATTTTCGTTCATTCCCACTTGTAGCTGCAACTGCTTTGAAGGTTACATAAGTTATTCCATTCGCGTAAACACTTGTTGCATATCCAACATTGCTAGACCCACCATTCTGCCAAATTCCAAATTTCTGTCCTTGTGGGACACTCCCTTTAATTACAAAGGTATACTCTTCACCCGCAAAGAAATTTTCAGTTAGAGTATATTGATTGATTAGATAGTCTGTTTTTTCATATTTAACATTTGATTTTAATAAAATGTTACGTCCACCAGCTTTATCGCTATTAACCTTTGTTTCTACACTCGTCAACTTCTCACTGATTTTCCCAGCTTTTTCTTCTATTTCAGTAGTTGTTTTCTTTAGTTCACTTGTTGTTTGCTGTACATCAGATATCGTCTTTTTTGTGCCTTCTACGGTTTGCTCTACTGTATTTAATTTACTGCTTATTTCAGTATCTTTTTTCGTTAACGTTTCGATAGAAGTTTTAAATCCATTAGAATCCTGTTCAAACTGAGTTACTTTCTTGTCAATTTCACCCTGTTTATTTTCGATATTAGAAATTGTACGACCGACACCTTGTAAACCTTCCTGTACTTCATTGAATTGTCCTGTAGCTTGATTCTGTGCTTCTTGAACCTTTTGGTTTAACTCTATTTTTGTGGACTCAATATCTTTATTAACCTGATCTAATGTTTCTTTTTTTACAGATTCAACATCGGGTACAACCGATTCCCACGCTGTACCTGTCCATATTTTTAAAATGCCGGGCTTTCCATTACTAATATCACGCCAAAGTGTTTTAAAAGGTTTCAGTCCTGTTGTTGGCGGATTCTTGGATTCTATAATTTCAACGGTATTATTTTTAATATTCTCTTGCACTTTTTCAGCAAGTGCTTTCGCTGCTTCCGATTCTTTCTGTGCATTACTAGCTGTTTCATTAGCTTCTTTCACTAATTTGTCTAGCTGATCTATCATTTCTTGTTTATTGCCTAGTGAACTAAGAATACGATTGTAAATCTTTCTTAATTCTTCATTTTGATTAACAATCTCACGATAGTCACCAAACATGTATTTATCTTGTGTAGGATCGGTAAAAGATTCATCTCCAGCTATTACTCGCGCTTCAAGATATAATGCTGGTGTAAACCCTGTATCTTTAATTCGAATTATATCCCCTTCATCAATCAATTCATGAGCCAAACCAAACACCCTGCCAAGTGATCGCGCTTCAACTTCATAAGAAACAAATGTATTTACACGCTTTTCTAGTTCCAATTTCATAAGCGTCATAAGCCGTTGTGGAGTCATGTCTTCCTGATCTGTTTCAGGTGTATAGAAACCAAATTTATGTAGCCCATGTTCATTCCACCTTTGAAACGCATCTGCATCTACGATATACGGTAGACCTTTATTAATGCTTTCGATAGTGATTACTTTGTCTCCCTCACCCTTAACAAATCCAATTAAAGCTGTACAAATCTCTCGTGAATGTTCGATACGCCTTACGCCAACCAAATCTTTACCTAATTCTATTTCTTTTCCTGTTTCACGCCCACGTTTTTGGATCATATCTACATACCAACCAATAATTCGTGATCCTTTAACCTCAACACGATATTGGATTTCTAATTTAAACAACGATGAAATTTTCTTTAAGAAAGTAAGAGGATCAATAAACTCATCGATTGTCATTGTATGGAACCCTGCATATTCAGTAATACCACGTTTCCATTTCATCCCTACGAGTGCCAAGTCTATAAATTCGTTAACAGTTTTGCTCTCTATACGTTGCGGACTGATAAAACCCTCTTTTGCTATTTGGACCCAAGCTCCAGAAGCATGAACTGTAACAGAACCATCATTAGAATCTCTTTCAACCTCATTATTAATTACATATGGCACAATGCGTCCATCACGCACTTCTTTTAAAATCAAATTTTGCTGTTGTAATGTAATTGCTTCAGGTGTGCCATCAAAAACTTTAAATTCTAACATATCTACATTGTTTTTAAGTTCCCATTGACGTCTATCATCCCAATAATCTTTTGGTTGAATAGCGGATATAATTTGATCTGTTTTAAAGTCAACAACATGAAGAATTCCGCTTGGTGTTCTCATCTGTATCTCTCCCTGTAACTGACTGTTGCATTTACATCTGGTGGCATAATATCAATACGATTATCTCCACGAATGATCTTAGGAAACTCACTAAATATATCTTTAATATTGATAGCATCTTTTCCGTTAATTGTGACAAGACTTCTTTCTGTATCGATAATTACTTTATCTCCTGCATCGAAAATATACGATTTCGTATTAGACGGGACTTTGTTTATCTTCCAAATCTTTAAATCATCAATTGACATCACTGAAACCGGATCATTTATATCCCATGCCATGATCGCGATCATGACTTGAGCTACTTTACGATTTGTCATTGGATTTCCGCTCTCGTCAATCCATCTTTCTGCTAATGAAGCATCGTCAATCTCCGTTCCGTCTTTAAAACGTGCCACATAAACAGACCACTGATTGCCTCGTCTAGCGACTCTAAGCCTTCCGTAAAATTGGTTAAATGTATTAGGATGTGCCCCATTCGTATCTACTAATTTTCGTATACTGTTAGGTGTTCCGGCATTCCCAATACGCATGTATGCTTTTGTGATTTCAGCATCCCAATATAAATCGTTCATATTGATACGTGCAACAATATTACTCGCTTCATCTAAAAGAAGCACTTCTACACGTCCCATTTCGACAATGCTTTTCGATTTCAAACGTACCCATGCTTCCATTTCAAAGTCTTGTAATGGTCCTGACGGAATATTCTTTTTAGCCATAGCTCCGTGGAAGCCTTTTTCCTTTCCATAATCCTCACAATATAAAGCATAACCATCTCGTGCTTTAAAAGAGCCTGTCCCCTTCATATCGTCAAATTGACCTGTAACAGGTGTCCACCCTATCGGAGTAGCCATTTCATCCCACATGACTCTTTCCCGCTCTTGTACTGTTGTTTCTTCCACAGTAAGAGGGTAGCCAATTCTAAAATAATTACGATCATGCGGATACTCTCCAAACCATATATCTAAAAAGGTACTTGGTTTTTTTACAGTCATTTCAATTAATGCTGGAGCTTCTACGCTTCCTTTATTCGTGAAATAAGAAGTTGTTTCTGTAGACCACTCTTGAGTAAACTTATGAGTATTTGTTTTGCCTAATTTATATGGCATTGGACAAATGAATTTTAAATTTCCTTGTCCAATTTCTACAAACTCATCAGCATCGAACTCTTCATCTACAACAGCTAAATAAGTTCTGTCAGGTTCTGTATCGAAAATAAGTTCTTTTGGTTGATCTGTAATTAACCAACTCGCTATATCTTCACTAAGTATTTTCATATCAACTCCAGATGGAGCAATAATACCAACAGGAACAGAAAACACACGCATTTCAGTCTGTGTATTTAATAATCTTGCTCCTGGATAACTCGGAACACTTAGGAAATTCCTTCTTAACGGTGCCCATATTGGCCTTTTCCATCCTCTTTCGATGTGAATATAACTCTTCCGTTCCCCATTAAATGAAAAAGAACTCATCATATCACTCCTTTTGTCAAAAAAAGAAACCCAAATCTAAAAGACTGAGTTTCTTTCTTGTGCTCTATTTTGATATTCAGTTATATATTGATGACTTACTCTTGCTATCTCCCGTCCTTCCAATACAACTGGAATCTCAATATATACAGGTTTTTGTTTTGTATATGGTTGTTTGTCTGGATTATCATTGTCAGGTCTATATTGAACAACATTAGGGTTGTCTGATAACACCTCTCTCCATCTAGAAAGGTTCCCAACATCATAAACAGAAAGCCCTTCAAACCTTTCCATTTGACGACCAATTTCTCTGACCATATCACGCATACTTTCAGGAATATGTGTAATCCAATCGTTTTGCCAATCTCCATCTACAAAAATAGCATTAAAATATTTAGTTAACGGATCATCTCCCTGAAAACTAAATATTTCTTCGGGTTTTAAAGAACGTATACTATTAACAGCTCCTGATACTGTATTTTGTAATGCATCCCTTACAACGGAATATTGTGTTTTAATTCCTTCTGCAATTCCATTTGCCATTTGAACCCCTGTAAATTGCATCTTGTTCGAAGTACTACCTAATGCTAACTCGTTCACTAAAGCTTTATTTGCCTTTGAGCCAAGTGTACGACTCTCTCGTTCAGCCATATAAGATCCCTTTTGAATACCTAGAGCAAACCCTTCACTAAAAGGTTTACCCCCTTGATCCCTAGTTAACTTTGACGGAGAGTTTACATTAAGTGTAGCTTTCAATGCTTCAAACGCACCTCGTGCTAAACTAGCGGCTACAGTTTGTACATTCCATTGACCATTGGAAATACCTTTAGCAAATCCACTTGAGAATGCTTCACCAGGACTCACCGAACTAACACTTTTTAGACCGGAATTTCCACTTTCCGCTACATTAGAACCACTTGATCTCGCTTGTCCTTTTGTACTTTCCATCCCTTGAGCAAACTGACTACCACCTTTTTGCCCTTGTGGAGTACCGTTGATTGTATTAAAACCAGCATGAGCCGACGTAACAGCCTCCAGAGCACTTCCTCTGATGTAGCCTTTTTGATTAACAATACCACTTCCAACACCTTGTCCACCTTGATTGCCTGCTGGGTTTCCATTAATAGTACTAAAAGCGTTATGAGCACTAGCAACTACTTGCAATGCGCTCCCTTTAATATAGCCATCTTGGCTTATTATCCCTTGGCCTAGTTCGCTACCACTCTTACTTCCGCCACCGCCATCAGTGGTACTACCCATAATTCCTTCCACAGCTTGTTTTTTTCCTGTCGCTGCATTCTCCGGAGCCATATTACCAGAAATCCCATTAGCCTGTGTTTGACTTATATCAAATCCGACCTGAGTTAGATCTAACTTAGCTCCATTTTCAACTAACAGTGCAATCGCCTTTGCTGCTAGCTCAGCATTAATAGAGCCATTTTGCATCCCTTGCACAAGCGTCTGCACATTAAATTGACCAGCTTCTCCAAGATCAACTTGAACATTACTTTTAATATCTAACCCCATAGTTTGTGCTACTTGTGGTAAAGATAAAGCTCCAATTTGCATCCCGTTAATTAAAGTTTGAATATTATTTTGACCTTCTTGAGTAGCATCTACTTTCACGCCATTTTTCACTTGCTGTTGGAAAAACTGAAATACAGTATCAAAAGATAAAGTACCTGTTTGAAGTCCTGTAATCCATGAGTCCATTGTCATTTTCCCGTAGATTCCTAAATCAATTGTGGTATTACCCTGCATATTTTTACTTAGGAATTCTCTCACTTCACCAGTATCTTTGGTTTTAATACCATCAATCCATTTTTGCATGGATTCAATACCACTTTGAGATAGGTCCACTTTATAAACTTCTTTCAGTTTATTAGCATTTGCTGTTGCTACAGCTGAAGAATCTAATTCTCCCTTTTGAAGCTTCTGTAAGAATGTATCAATTGTGAATTGCCCAGCGGGGCCTAAATCAATTTTCATTTTCCCATCAATGTCTTTTGCCATTGATTCGGCTAGCAATCTAGATGACTCTGTACCCTTTTTTAATTCAGAAAGATACATTCCTATGCTTTCAATTTTAGATTTACCATATTGCAACTCATACTGAAGTAATTTATCTTGATAATCTTTTTCTGCCTTTTCTTGATCACTTCTAAATCTTTGCTCTAAATCAGCTGCTTTTTCTCGAAATCCATATGCAGCTTTAAAGCGTGCGCCCCAGCCTTTATCTTCTGCTTCAATCCTTTTAGCTTGTGACGCTAAAATCTCAGCATCTTCTTCCTTCATATGCTGTTGCAATACTTTAAATCCATCATTTCTAATAGATTGTAAATCATTCACATGCTTAGATTCATAAAGTGCAATAGCATCTAAAGTTGCTTTTCTTTCTTCCGGCTTAATTTCACCTAATTTAAACGCTTTTTCTACATTTTCACGCCAACCTTTAGTTTGCTTCTCTAAAGATTTAACACCGTCCTCATATACTTTTATGATGCTTTCAAACCGTTTTTTTCCAGCATCTAAAGATAACATTCCGCCAGCTTCAATCTCTTTCGAAATCGATGTGATTTCTTTTGCTTTTTTATAGAATTGTTGAACGTTTTTGTCAGCGACCTGTAATGCTTGTTCGAACTTTTGGGCGAAATCTTTTGGCATTTTCATGGTATCTCCTTGATACCTTTTAATACCCTCTTCCAAAATCTTTTCTGCTTGTGTAGCAACTTCAATCTCTTTATTAATGGATTCAATGACATTATTCTTAACTTGTTCTAAGGTTTGTTTGGCACTCTCAGGGACAGCTCCCATTAACTGACTAAACATCTTATTAAATTCACTTTTCTTTCCCTCTAACTCTTTAATGACTTCATTTGTCATTCTTTGAAAAGCTTTAATGGTTTCGTCAGCTGCTTTATTCGCCTCTTCACCTGTTTTAAGCTTTAAATCCATCATGTTATTGATAGCCTTATCTTTTAAATCCACATAGGCACCAGCCGCTTTACTCGTTGCGTCACTTACTCTTTGTCCAAACTTATCCATATCATTTTGTGCCTGTTTGGATTTTTCGTTCAGATCAACAATTGCTATACCTAGCGCTCCTACAGCAAGAACAGCTCCCGTAATTGCTAAAGCGACTGGATTTGCTAATAAAGCACCGATACCCATCGCTAAAAATCCTACAGCTGTTGTTACTCCTGCTATCCCAAAAGCTAATAACGAGCTTTTAGCAATCATTTGTTGTGTAGATTCATCTAAATTATTAAACCAATCCACTACACCTTGAACACCCTCTACAACGTCAACTAATATCGGTAACAAAGCATCTCCAAAGGACTTTTTAAGAGTGTCTACAGCACCGCTTAGCTGTTCAATTTTACCTTTAGTTGTATTCATCTTCGTCTCAGCAACTTCTAATGCTGTGACTTTCGACATTTCTCCATACATCTTATTAACGCCTTCTGCGCCCTCTTTATAAAGGATTGTTGCACCACGTACTGCATCAGAACCAAATAATGTTTCTAATGCCATACTTCTTTGTTGATCCGTTAAATCTTTCATAGATTCGTTTAATAATCCAGAAATTTTATCCAATCCTTGAATATGTCCTTGCTGATCATAGAATTTTGAAGATAAAAAAGCGGAACTGGTCGCTAATTCGCGGAATGTTGTATCACATTTATCATTCCATTTCGTAACGCCTTCTGTTTTCATTACATATTTTTCTAAAGCTACCTCTATATCCCCTACATTTCTGGAAGCTGGTTGAATACCGTTTTTAACCAAGAAATCAAAGCCAGCTTGTGCATTGTACGTAATAAGACCCAAATCACGCATTTTGTTGTATGCTTCTTTTGTAGATGGGTTTAACCGCATTAGCATGGTTTTTAAAGATGTACCTGCATCGGAACCCTTTAATCCGTTTTGCGCAAATACTGCCAAAGCTGTAGCTGTATCTTTGAATGTCAAACCAGCTCCTGCTGCTACTGCTGATGATGCCGATAAACCATATTTAAGCTCTCTTACATCAGTAGCTGATGCGTTTGCTGCTCCCGACAAAATATTGGCTGCATCTGCTACTGAAAGATGATCGGCTTTAAACGCATTTAAAGCTGTCGATGCAATTTCAGCTGCTTCTCCTAATTCTAGTTCTCCAGCTGTCGCTAAGTTTAAGGCACCTTCCAAACCGCCATTAATAATCTCAGTGAGGCTTACCCCCGCTTTAATTAATTCCTCTATTCCTTGTCCTGCTTCCACAGAAGAGTATTTTGTTTTTTCCCCCATAGTGACTGCTAGGTCACCAATTTGTTTCATCTCTTCTCCAGTCGCACCAGAAACTGCTTGAATATCAGCCATTTTCTGTTCGAAGTTCATAGATTCTTTAACAGCCATCGCAAGCCCAGCACCAATAACGCCTGTCATGGCTGCAAAGGTAGTACCCACCTGTCCGCCTACATCTTGCATTTTATTCCCTGTATCACGCATCCGTTCTCCAGTACGGTGAAGGCGATTTTGTTGTTCAGCTAATTCACGATTTGTCTCTCTTATCTCATTTTGAATTCGTGCCTGAGCTGTTTCAGCACGATTCATAGCAATTGTATTGTTATCAATTTGTGTATTTAATCTTTGTAACGCCTGTCCGTTCGCTGTATATTCAGCTTGCAATTGCTTTAATTCTTGTTTCAATTGTTTCGCTTCTTGCGAATTTTTCCCAAATGTCTGAACTGCTTGATTATATTGTGTTTCAAGACGTTCCATTGATGCTGCCAATGTTAGATTTGTGGCTTGTAATTGCTCTTGTTTTTGTCTTGCTTGTTCAATTTTCTGGCGGTAATGTTCTATCTTTTGACCTTGTAATGTGAATTTTTCATTCAAATGAGTTAACTTGTTTTGTAACTGTTCAACAGAATTACCAAGCAATCTAGCTCTTTCACTTGTTAAATTGAACTCTGAATCTAGCAAACGTAAACCACGATTAATTCCTGCTACTCCATTTTCAAAACGTTGGGTATCAAGCGTAACTCGTGCGCCAATTTCCATATCTCCAGCCATTTATCTCACCTACCTTTACAACCAATCTGGTGCTTGATTTGCTGTTCGGACTACTTTTTTATCTTCTTGCTTTTTCTTATAAGCTAATGTTTTAAAGAAAAGCACTAAATCCATCTGATTAATATCTGCTTGGGATATTCCTGAATCTTGTAACATATTGTATATTCCTAACATCATTTCTGTTGGTTTGAACGGTTCTTTCTGTTCCTCTGTCTCTTTTTTTTTGCTGAATTTGTCTTTGAGTCAATAGCATTAATAACTGCCACAGCCTCAGCTATACGACCTACAATGGCTAAACAAATAGCATAAATAGTTGATGTTAAAAACCAAATGTGTACTCCCTCAAGAAATTCTTCCACCGTAAATCGATTTCCAAACACTTTGACAACAAAATGAGTAGCCTCTTTTAGCACATCAAAACGAACATTTTCAACATTTAATTTTTCTGTCCATTCAGCTGCTTCAAAACCATCCGTAGATGAAATATATGTTGGTAAGAAAAAAGTTTTTTTACCAGTAGGTAGATTTAAAACCAATTTAAATGATTCTGTCTTTTGATTTTCTTGCATGATTGAATCTCCCTTCATAAATAAAAGGCACAGCATTAGCTGTACCTTTTTTTATAATTTTATTTGCTAAGTGACGGCGCTGTTTCTGTTGGTGGTGCTGGAACTGTTTTAAACCAGTTCGCTGCAACGGTTGCATCATATCCTGTTTCTTCTTCATCTAAACGATGTCTCCAATTTCCATCTGAACGTTGGATCGCTTTGCATTTAATTTTAGCTGATTGGAAAGTTGGTTTATCTTCAGCTGTCTTGTGCTCATCTTCAGGAATTTCAAATTTCGTTTTGTAGTAGCAATAAAAACGGTTTTTCCCATTGTCTTTTGGTAAACGATATAATAACGCTACATACGGAGCCACATCATTTACATTATCGATTACCTGACCTTTAATTAGTTTCTTTCCTAATAGTTCAGCGTAAGTAGATAATGAAATATCCGCTGTTTCTAATTCGATTTCTACACCACCAAAAGCACTTGCTGTTGCTAGTGGACCTCCTTCTGCATAGAACGTTACAGATTCATTTTTAGGTGAAGCTTTGCCACTTACTGCATCTCCAATTTTCTTAGGTGCTGCATACGTAAACTTACCATCTGGTGTTTCTGTCAAAATCGCATAATGTAAATCTCTAAAATCGACCGCAATTGCCATATTTGTTTTCCTCCTAAATTTTTAATTCTGTACGAAACCTCATACCATAATGATAGATTTTCGTATCTGGTTCATATAAATTTGCTGTTGTAATACGCTGAAATCCTATATTTTTCATACAGGTGTTTACCGCTTCTTTTAAATCCCCCTTCACGGGACTAAAGGACCAAATATCTACTTGAAATAAAATAATGCTGGTAGATTCCACACCCTCTGCGTATCTCCCAGCACCATTATCTAGCTCAGAATAAGTAATCCATGTTTTTCCGTTATCATCACCACGAACCATATTGTAGATATATTCTCCACCAATTTTTTCTACAATAAAAGGATTTGTAAGAGCACGTAACACATCCTTTTCTAAAAATCTCATACGATTTGCAATGCCGCTGCAAAGACATTTCGCATCTCATGAACTGCCTTTACTTCCGTGTGAGTTACTGTCTTTTCTATAAACCCTTTATGTGGTGGATGGGGCATTTTACTGGTTCCCCAATTTTGGAATTTCATATAAAAGTGTGGAGAATTATCATCTTTTTCCCACCCCACACTAATTGATTTGACTCCATTTCGAGTTTTTATTTTTCCGACAAGCACCTCATCCTTTGCATGTTTACCTGTTCTCCATGATTCTTTTGGTGAAGGTGGTTTCGGATGTGCACTTACTGGACTTTCTGCCTCTAAAGCATCCCTTACTACCCCAGCACCTTTCTTTAATGCTGAGTTTTCAATTGTTTTTACA
>WPCH01061614.1_pt1 | contig 11489 bp, 10 predicted proteins | sample 5399881 | NCBI WGS metagenome assembly WPCH01 (sample SAMN12869468, study PRJNA574797) | sludge metagenome | isolation source: wastewater treatment of pH5 | place: China:Beijing | collected 2019-05-20 | reverse complement strand
TCCCAGGCGCTCGGCCAGCGTGGTCACCCCGGGAACGGTACCGGCCACCGGGACCTTCGGCCGGTGCACGGCGCGCGGGGACCCGCGAGGATGGCGCCATGACCGACACGCCCACGCCACCGCCCACAGCCCCGCTCTGGGCCCCGTCGGAGCCGTCCCACGCGCCCGTCGGCCGGATCCTGATGATCGTGGCGGGCATCCTCATCGTGCTGGCCGCCGGCCTGGTCGCTCTGGTGGGAGCGGGGCTGACCTGGGCCCACACGACCCAACGGGACAGCGACGGGTTCTTCTCGACCTCCGCGGAGCGCCTCGACACCGCGACGCCGGCGATCACCTCCGACGAACTCGACCTCGGCGTGTCGCCCCATGACGCCCGCTGGTTCGAGGCCGGGGACCTGGCCACCGTGCGCATCGACGTGGACGGGGTGGGGGAGCGCGGCGCGTTCGTCGGCATCGGGCCCTCGGCCGATGTGGCGGCCTACCTCGAGGGGGTGGCCCAGGCCCGGGTCGACGACGTGCAGGTCGACCCGTTCCGGGTCGAGTACGACTTCACCGACGGCGCCGGCCAGGCCGAGCCGCCGGGCGAGCAGGACTTCTGGGTCGCCCAGGGGACCGACGACCAGCCCCTGGAGTGGGACCTGGAGGGCGGCGACTGGGTCGTGGTGGTCATGAACGCCGACGGCTCGTCGGGGGTGAGCGTGGACGCCGCGGTGGCCGCGAAGGTCGACTGGCTGCTGCCGCTGGCGCTGGGCCTGTTGATCGGCGGGTTCGTCTTCGTGGTGATCGGCAGCCTGCTGCTGGTGTTCGGCGCCATCGGCCTGTCTCGCCACAGCGCGGCCCAGCCCGTTGCCGCGCCGGGTCCGGAGCCCTCCACGGCCGGGCCGGTGCGCCTCACCGGGCACCTCGAGGACGGCCTGAGCCGAGGCCTCTGGCTGGTGAAGTGGTTGCTGCTGATCCCCCACGTGATCATCCTCGCCGTCCTCTGGCTGGCGGTCTGGGTGGTCAGCGTCATCGCCTGGTTCGCCATCGTGTTCACGGGTCGCTATCCGAAGGCGCTCTTCGACTTCACGGTCGGGGTGATGCGGTGGACGTGGCGGGTGGCGTTCTACTCCTACAGCGCGCTGGGGACCGACCAGTACCCGCCGTTCAGCCTCGACGCCCACCCCGACTACCCGGCGACCCTCGAGGTCGCCTACCCGGAGCGGCTGTCCCGGGGCCTGGTCTGGGTGAAGTCCTGGCTGCTGGCCATCCCGCACCTGATCATCGTCGGCATCCTCACCGGCGGCGGGGCCGCGGGTTGGGAGGACGGCCGGGGCGCGGGTTCCCCGGCCCTCATCGGCGTGCTGGTGTTCTTCGCCGCTGTCGGGCTGCTGTTCACCGGGCGCTACGCCCGGGGCCTGTTCGACCTGATCATGGGCCTGAACCGCTGGGTCGTGCGGGTGGCGGCCTACGTCCTGCTGCTGCGGGACGAGTACCCGCCCTTCCGTCTCGACCAGGGCGAGGACGAACCGGCGGCCTGATCAGCCGGCGAGGGCCACCTCGGCCAGGCCGGTGCCGCCGTCGGCGGCATCGGCCTCGGTCGCGAGGGCCAGGGTCTGACCCGAGGCCTGACGCAGCGGGATCTCCCGCAGCAGCCAGGTCAGGGCGAAGGCGACGAGCATCACCGGCACCGCGACCAGGAAGACGTCGGTCAACGCTCCCGAGAAGATGCCCACGAACGCCGCCTTCTGGGCGGCGGGCATGGCCGCGATGGCCTGTGGGGTGATCGTCCCGTCCACGGCCCCGGCCGCCCCACCGGACAGCCCCGAGGCCAGCCGGCTGTTGAACAGGGCGCCGAAGAGGGCGACGCCGACGGACCCGCCGACCGAGCGGAAGAAGTTGACCGACGAGGTGGCCACGCCGAGGTCGCTGACCGTGACCGAGTTCTGGGTGGCCAGCACCAGGACCTGCATGCAGAGCCCGAGGCCGATGCCGAGCAGGGACATGTAGACGCCGGACTCGAACCGGGGGTTGGCGGCGTCCATCGTCGACAGCAGGAAGAGGCCGACGGCGGCGATGGCGGTGCCGGTGATGGGCAGGACCCGGTAGCGCCCGGTCCGGGTCACGACCTGGCCGGCGAACACCGAGGCGCCGAGCATGCCGATCATGAGCGGCACGAGCAGGAGGCCGGAGTTGGTGGCCGAGGCCCCGCCGGCGACCTGGAGGAAGAGGGGCAGGAAGCTGATGCAGCCGAACATGGCCACGCCGATGACGAAGGACACGCTGGTGCTCACGCCGAAGATCGGGCCCCGGAAGAGGCGCAGGGGCATGATCGGCTCCCGGGTGCGCCGCTCGACGGCGAGGAAGGCCCCGATCAGGGCGAGGGCGGCCGTGCCCAGCCCGAGGATGACGGGGGAGGACCAGGCGTACTCGCTGCCGCCCCAGGTCGTCAGGAGGACGATGGCGGTGATGGCCCCGGTGAGCAGCGACGCCCCCAGGTAGTCGATGACGACCTCAGCCCGGCGGACACCGGCGGGCAGCACGATGCTGGTGACCCCGAGGGCCAGGAGGCCGAGGGGGATGTTGATGTAGAAGATCCAGCGCCACGACAGGTTGTCGGCGAAGAAGCCGCCGAGCAGGGGCCCGAGCACGCTCGACGCGGCGAACATGGCCCCGAAGTAGCCCTGGTAGCGGCCCCGTTCCCGGGGGCTGACGACGTCGGCGATGATCGCCTGGGCCAGGACGATGAGGGCACCGCCCCCGACGCCTTGCACGAAGCGGAAGGCGATGAGCTGGGCCATCGAGGTGGAGAGGCCGGACAGGATGCTGCCCACCAGGAAGATCACGATCGCCAGCAGGTACATCGTCTTTCGGCCGAGCAGGTCGCCGAGCTTGCCCCAGATCGGAGTCGAGACCGTCGCCGCCAGCAGGTAGGCGGTGACCACCCAGGACAGGTGCCCGAGGCCGCCGAGGTCGCCCACGATGGTGGGCAGGGCGGTGGCCACGATGGTCTGGTCGAGGGCGGCCAGGAACATGCCCAGCATCAGCCCACTGAAGATCACCATGATCTGGCCGTGGGTCAGCGGGTTGGCGTCGGTGACGGGCTCGGGGGTCGTGGGGGTCTGCACGGGGGGATCCAGTCCGGGGGGTGAGGGCGGTCAGGGGGAGGGGGGCTCGGCGAGGCCGTCGGCCAACTGGTCGAAGGCGACATCGAGCAACGCGGTGAGGGGGGTGTCGCCGGCGTTGGCCTGCCAGTGCTTCACCGTCACGCGCATGACGGTCAGCGCCGTGGCCACGACGAGGGAGGGATAGAGGTCGGCGTCAGGATCGAGGCCGAGGCGGGCGGCCATCGCCTCGACCAGGCCCCGCTCGAAGTCGGCGAAGCTGGCCACGTAGCCGGGCGTCAGGGACGGGTGCTCCCGGACGAGTTGGAGGCGCTGGGCCCAGAGCTCACCGTTCTCGTCGATGCCCTCGGCGGTGGCCAGGAGGGCGGCCCGGAGCGCGTCGGCCGGTGACTCGTCGATCGGTCGCAGCTCGAGCTCGGCCCGCAGCTCGGCCCGGCGATCGGGGTCGACGCCGAGGATGGCGTCCTCCTTGGACGAGAAGTAGTTGAAGAAGGTGCGGGGGGACACGTCGGCGGCGTCGCTGATCTCCTCGACGGTCACCCGATCGGGGCTGCCCTTCTCGATCGCCAGGCGGATGGCGGCCGCGGTGAGGGCCCGACGGGTCTGGGCCTTCTTGCGCTCTCGGAGCCCACTGGTCTCGGTCACAGCTTGCACTCTAGAGATATTTGCAGAGACTGCAAGGTTGCGTTTAACGCAAATCACTGTGATTTCCGTCACCTCATGCCGCCGGGGTGTCGGCGTCGCCGCAGGTGCCCCAGAGGCCGAGGCCTTCGGCGCGGGCCTGGCTGACGGCCAGGGCGAACTCCCGCTGGTGGGCCACGTTGGGCGGGAACGGGTAGTCGTCGGCCCAGCCACCGGCCACCAGGTCGAGGTTGACGAACAGCCCGTCCTCGGTCCGCTCGACATAGACCAGCAGGCGGTCGTAGCGGTCCCGGGCCTCGACGTCCCGGGTCAGGCGAACGGCGGTGCCCGCCGGCAGGAGCGCCTTGGTGTGTGCGCTGGCCTCAGCCCCCCAGCACTCCGGCGGTTGGTCCGGATCGACGGTCTCGGGCGTGTCGATGCCGATCAGGCGCAGGGTCTCCTGCCGGCCGGCGAGGTCGACCACGACGGTGTCACCGTCGACCACCTCGACGACGGTCGCCGCCCCCGGGTCGGTGGGTGCGGCGGCGGTTCGGGTGCAGCCCGCGACCAGCAGGCAGGACAGGAGCAGGACTCGGCGCACGGCGCGCCTCCCTCGGTGAGATGTTCAGCCGGGGGAAGCGGCAGTTCTCGAGGCAATGCCTTGCGGAATCCGCAAGGCATTGCCTCGAGACGGATCAGAGGCGCTCGAGGAGGGTGCCGGTGGCGAGGCCGCCACCGCAGCACATGGTGACCAGGGCGGTGCCGAGGTCGGAGCGCTCCAGCTCGTGGACGGCCTTGGTGGTGAGGATGGCGCCCGTGCCACCGAGGGGGTGGCCCATGCCGATGGCCCCGCCGTTGGGGTTCACCTTGGCCATGTCGGCCCCCGTCTCCTTCTGCCAGGCCAGGACCACCGAGGCGAAGGCCTCGTTGATCTCGACCAGGTCGATGTCGTCCATCGTCATCGAGTTGCGCTCGAGGAGGTGGTGGGTGGCATCGATGGGGCCGGTGAGCATGAGGATCGGGTCGCTGCCGACCAGGCAGGTGTCCACCACCCGGGCCCGGGGGGTGAGGCCCAGCGCCTCGGCCTTCTCGCGGGTGGCCAGCAGGACGGCGGCGGCGCCGTCGGCGATCTGGGACGAGGTCCCGGCGGTGTGGACGCCGTCCTCGCGGGCGACGGGCTTGAGCTGGCTGAGGGCTTCGAGAGTGGTCTCCCGCAGCCCCTCGTCCTTGGCGACCCGGTGGGTCGTGCCCGTGGGCTTGCCGTCCTCACCGAGATCGGGGGCGTCCACCTCGACGATCTGGGTGCTGAACCGGTCCTCGGCCCAGGCCTGAGCGGCCCGCTGCTGGGACAGGAGCCCCAGGGCGTCCGTCTCGTCGCGGGTGATGCCCCACTTCTCGGCGATGCGTTCGGCGCCCTCGAACTGGGTGGTCCACTCGTACTTCTCGAAGTAGGACTTCGGGATCGCCTTGCCGACGCCCTCGCCCAGGCTGGAGCCCATGGGCACCCGGCTCATGACCTCGACGCCGCAGGCGACGGCGACGTCGACCACGCCCGAGCCGATCAGGCTGGTGGCGAAGTTGGTGGCCTGCTGGGACGAGCCGCACTGGCTGTCCACGGTCGTGGCCGCCGTCGAGATCGGCAGGCCGGCGGTCAGCCAGGCGGTGCGGGTGACGTTGAAGGACTGCTGACCCACCTGGGACACACAGCCGCCGATGAGCTGGCCGACCTCGGCGGGGTCGATGCCCGAGCGGGCGATCAGCTCGCCGAGCGCCACGCCGAGCAGGTCGGCGGAGTGCATGGTGGACAGTCCGCCGCCGCGTCGCCCGATGGGCGTGCGGACGGCTTCACAGATGACGATGTCGCGTGGGGATCCCGAGCTCATGCCCAGAGCCTACGACGTGGCCGGAGTCGGTCCGTCAGGCGGCTTCGTGGGCGGAGTCGGGATGCTCCACCACCGGTGCCGGAGGGCGGACCGAGGCGAGGGCGGCGCGAGCCGCAGCCACGCCGGCGAGGCCGACCTGGCGGGTCTCCTCGTCGATCCGCCACTCGTCGCCCAGGGGGTCGAGGAGTCGCAACTGCCGTTCCATGTCACCAGTCTCCCCGGGGGGTGTGACAACCAAGGGTCGCGCGGCCTGGTCGTCGGTCACATCACGTTCCGTGATCCCAGAACCACGGAAAATGGTTGTCGGGTCACGCCACCGCGGGCGGTCCGAACCAGGTGTCGAGCGCCCGGGGCAGTGCCGGGTCCGTGACGGCTCCGGCCCAGGCGACGTGCCCGTCGGGGCGGATCAGGACGGCGTCCGGCGCGGCCACCTCGCCGACGACGGGGAGCTCCCACACCCCGTCGTGGGTGCCCTCGACCCGCCGGACCCGATCCGCCCAGGGGCCGATGTCGAAGGGGCCGGGCTCGCCGAGGTGGAGGAGGACCGGTCGGGCCTCGTGGAGGAGGGTGAAGACGCGGGTGGGGCCCGCGGCGGTGTCCAGGTCGAGGTCGGGCATGCGCCGACCGAGCAGGGGGTGGCCCTCGCCGAGGTCGTAGCGGATGTCGAGGCCGGTCAGCATCCCGGCGATGCGCCGGCGGGGCTCGTCGCTGCCCAGCAGGTCGGTCATGGTGTCCCGGAGGGCTTGGTGGTGGTCGTCGGGGGTGCCGAGCGCTACTTGCGCCATGGTGTTGTGCAACACCCGGGCCGCGACCGGGTGGCGCTCGTCGTGGTAGGTGTCCAGGAGGCGCTCGGGTGAGGTCCCGTTGACCACCTGAGCCAGCTTCCACCCCAGGTTCACCGCGTCCTGCACGCCGGTGTTGAGGCCCTGGCCTCCCGTCGGGGCGTGCACGTGGGCGGCGTCTCCCGCCAGCAGGACCCGCCCCCGGCGGTAGACCGCCGCCTGCCGCGCCATGTCGTTGAAGCGAGAGATCCAGCTCGGGCGGCGCGCCCCGAAATCGGTGCCGTAGAGGTCGACGAGGGCCGCGCTGAGGTCCGCCAGGGTGGGCTCGCTCGTGTGCTCGGTCTCCCGCTCGATGAGGACGACCCGGAACGGCCCGTCGCCCCCCGGGTCGACGGGACCGATGCCACTGCCCTCGCGCCGCAGGCCGAGCTCCGGGTCCGTCATCTCGACCTCGGCGATCATCCAGCTCCTCGATGCCTCCCACCCGGCGAAGTCGATGCCCGCCGCCTTGCGGACGAGGCTGCGCCCGCCGTCGCAGCCGACGACGTAGGCCGCCCGCAGCCAGGGGCCTCCGGACACCTCGACGTCGACGCCGGTGTCGTCCGGGGTGAAGCCCACCACCTCGCGCTCACGGAGGACGGGGACCCCGAGCTCGAGGACCCAGTCGGCCAGGATGGGCTCGAAGAGGCGCTGCCACAGCGCAAGGACGTGGTTGTGGCGGGTGGGGAAGTCGCTGATGTCCAAGGGGATCCCGGCGAACCCGACCCCGGGGGCGGTGTAGCCCGCGTCGATGAACCGTTCGGCGACGCCCCGCTGGTCGAGGACCTCGAGGGTGCGCGCGTGGAGCCCGCCGGCGCGGGAGCCGTCGACGTCCTGGTTGGGCCGCCGCTCGACGACGACGACGTCGATGCCGGCCAACGCCAGCTCGGCGGCCAACATCAGCCCGGTCGGCCCGCCTCCCGCGACGACCACCGCGTGCTCGGTCATGCACCTCTCCTGGCTCGACGGCGCCGGCCGGGATCGGCACAGCGGACGGGCCATGGTCAGCACGAATCAGTCGTTTGCGGCAAGCCCCCTCCCGCGCGCGATGCTGGACACGGCGGGACGGGTGCCCTGAACGGGCGAGCGAGCCGAGAGCCGCTCCCCGGGGCGATGCGTCAGACGGGCGTACCGGGTGCGGTGAGCGGCCACGGGCGCTCCCGCTCCACCGACAGCACCAGGTCGAAGAGCAGACGATCCTGGTTGTGGCGGCCCATGACCTGCATGCCGATGGGCAGACCGTCGACCGGCTCCACGGGGATGGACACCGACGGGTTGCCGTAGATGTTGGCCGGGATGGTCAGGGCGCCCATGTCGAGCAGGTCGGCGAACGTCACCTCCACCCAGTTGAGCAGCTCCCGGTTCGTGCGCGGCCGGGCCACGCCGACCAGGCGCATGAAGCGGGCCAAGCTCCGCCAGGCCAGCTTCGCGGCCTTGTTCGTCTCGATCTGGTGCAGCAGCTTGTCGCCCAGGCCCGTTGACTGGAGACCCGATTCCGCGGGGAAGGCGGGGTCGGGGTTCGTGGCGCAGATGACGAAGTCGGCCCGGTCGAACAGCGTCGCCATGGCCTCGTTGGCCTCGGTGCGCCGGCGCTCGCCTTCGGCGGCCAGCTCGAGGTCGAAGGTGTTCCAGGCCAGGGTGAGCCCGAACGCCACCTCCTCGGTCAGGTCCTCGGCGCACTTCGGCCAGCGCTCACCGATGTCGACCAGGAGCCCGGACAGGTTGCCCATCATCCAGGGCACGCCGAGGCGGGGGACGTCGAAGCCGGGCTCCACGTCGACCCGCTTCATGCCGTGGTCGGCGATGAGGGCCTCGGCCCCCTTCACGATCGACGCCTCGACCCCGGGGGCCAGCGGCACCGAGCCGAGACCGGGGAGGACGATGACCGTCTTGCCCGACAGGTCCTGGGTGCCGAGATCCCGCTCCCAGCCCTCCTCCTTCGGCAGGCTGGTCGGGTCGTGGGGGTCATAGCCCGCGCAGCAGTCGTAGTAGCGGGCCACGTCCCGGACCGACCGGGCCACACAGCCGAGCACCACGGTGTTGGGGGTGATCTGGGTGCGTCGGCCCCGGGGGATGCGCCCGTAGGTGCCCTTCATGCCGACCAGGCCGTTGTATGCGGCGGGGATGCGGATGGAGCCGCCCCCGTCGCCCGCCGTGGCCAGGGTGACGAGGCCACCGGCCACCGCCGACGAGCTGCCGCCGGACGATCCACCGGCGGTGCGGCCCGCCCGCCACGGGTTGTGGGTCACCCCGTTGAGCTTGGTCACGCTGACGTTGAGGCCGCCGAACTCGCTGGCGGCGGTGAGGCCGACGGGCACGGCGCCGCTGGCCCGGACTCGACCGGTCATCGTCGACTCCCAGTCCGCGATCCGGTCCTTGAACACCAGGGAGGCCTCGGTCCAGGGCCAGCCGATGACCGGCTCCAGCTCCTTGATGCCCATCGGCAGCCCGCCGAAGGGCAGCGAGACATCGGCGTCCTCGGCCGTGGTCAGGGCCTGGTCGGGGTCGAGGAAGGTGAAAGCGTTGAGCTTGCTGGCGGCGATGGCCGCGAGGCTGGCCTCGAGCTCCTCGACCGGGGAGCGTTCGCCGGATCGGAAGGCGTCGACGAGGGAGCAGGCATCACCCCGCCAGGGGGCGTCAGGCATGGCGGGATGTTCCCACAGCGCCGGCCCGGCGGCGTAGTGCTGACCGACGCTGCCGGGTTCTCGTAGGGTCCTCGCTCCATGGACGCGCGGACCTTTCTCGGCCTGGAGTCCGACGGGACCCCCTCGGGCTTCCGACTCCCGGTCGTGCCGGGCATCACCGCCGGTGGCGGCTTCCTGTTCGGCGGCTGCGGGCTGGGTGCGGCCATCGTCGCCCTGGAGGAGATCACCGAGCGGCCGGTGATCTGGGCCACCGCCCAGTACCTGTCCTACGCCCTGCCGGGTTCGGTCGTGGAGTACGACGTCACCATCGGGGCCCAGGGCCGCAGCGTCACCCAGGCCCGGGCCGTCGGGCGTACGGCCGACACCGAGATCCTGACCGTGAACGCCGCCCTCGGCAGTCGCCCCTTCGAGTCCGAGGGGGAGTGGGCCACGATGCCCGACGTCCCCGGACCCGATGACTGCGAGGTGCGGAACTACCGCTTCGAGCACGAGTCGGTGGCCACCCGGATGGAGCAGCGCCTGGCCATCGGGCGACCGCTGGAGGACCTCGACGGCACGCCGAGCCGCGGGAACTGCGCCCTGTGGGCCCGCATGCCCGAGGTGCTGGACATGTCCGGGGCGGCGCTGGCTGTGCTGGGGGACTTCGTGCCGTTCGGCATCGGCCAGGCCTTGGGCCTCGCCGCCGGCGGCAACAGCTTGGACAACACCTTCCGGGTGGCTCGCCTCGAAGCCACCGACTGGGTCCTGCTCGACATCCGGGTGCTGGCGGTCCACGGTGGCTTCGGCCACGGGGCCGTGCTCCTGTGGTCCGAGACCGGCCGGCTCCTGGCCATCGCCAGCCAGTCCACCATCGTCCGCTTCTGGAAAGATCAGGGCTCTTGAGCACCACACAGCGCTACGGCATGACGGTCCCCTTCTCGGGGGTCCCCCTCGGGGAGCAGCGGGACTGGTTCCGCGAACTGGTCGACCTCGGCTACACCGACGTGTGGTCGAGCGAGGCCGACGGGGCCGACGCCTTCACCCCGCTGGCCCTGGCCTCGGTCTGGGCGCCGGAGCTGCGCCTGGGCACCGCCATCGTCCCCGCGTACACCCGGGGCCCCGGGTGCCTGGCCCAGACCGTCGGCTCCATGGCCCAGGCCGCGCCCGGCCGCTTCGTGCTCGGCGTCGGCAGCTCGTCCAACGTCATCGTCGAACGCTGGAACGACATCCCCTTCGAGGAGCCGTACAAGAAGACCCGGGACATCGTGCGCTTCCTGCGGGACGCCCTCAGCGGCGAGAAGGTCCGCCACGAGTACGACACCTTCTCCATCAACGGGTTCAAGCTGGGCGTGCGCCCGAGTGAGCCCGTCCCGATCCTGGTGGCCGCCCTGCGGGAGCAGATGCTGCGGCTGGCGGGCCGGGAGGGTGACGGGGCCATCATCAACTGGCTGTCGGCCGATGACGTGTCGACCGTGGCCCCCATCGTGAAGTCCTACGGCGAGGACAAGGAGGTCGTGGCCCGCATCTTCGTGGCCGTGTCCGACGACGCGGAGGCGATGCGGGCCGCCGGCCGCTTCGCCATCGCCGCCTACCTGAACGTGCCCGTCTACGCCGCCTTCCACGAGTGGCTGGGCCGGGGCGAGGTCCTGACCCCGATGTGGGAGGCCTGGAAGGCGGGGGACCGGGCCGCGGCCCTCGAGGCCATCCCCGACGAGGTCGTCGACCAGCTGATCATCCACGGCCCGCCCGAGGCCTGCCGCGAGCACCTCGAGCGCTACCGGGCCAACGGGGTCGACACCCCGGCGATCGCCCTGCTGCCCTTCCCGGGCGCCCTGCCCGAACGGGAGGCCCTCCGGGCCCTGGCGCCGCAGTAGTGGCGATGGAGATCCCGGGGGTCGAGGACCTCACCGAGGTCGGCCGCGGCGGCATGGCCGTGGTCTACAGGGGTCGCCAACCGACCTTCTCCCGGGACGTGGCGGTCAAGGTCGTCACCGTGGCCGGGGTCGACGAGCGGCTCCGACACCGCTTCGAACAGGAGCTCCAGGCCGTCGGCGCCCTGTCCGAGCACCCGAACATCATCACCGTCCACGGGGCGGGGGAGACCGCCGAGGGCTTGCCGTACCTGATCATGGGCTACCAGCCCGCCGGGTCGCTGGGTGACCGCCTGCGGACCCGGGGCCCGGTCCCGTGGACCGAGGTGGCCGACATCGGGGTGAAGATGGCCGGCGCCCTGGAGTCGGCCCACCGGGCCGGGGTCCTGCACCGCGACATCAAGCCCGAGAACATCCTGGTGTCGTCTTTCGGTGAGCCCGTCCTGGCCGACTTCGGCATCGCCCGCCTCGAGGGCGGCGCCCATCTGACCGCCAGCGGCATGGTGACCGGCACCCCCGCCCACACCGCCCCCGAGGCGCTCCAGGGCCGACCCGCCAGCGCGGC
>WPCH01036336.1_pt1 | contig 11492 bp, 9 predicted proteins | sample 5399881 | NCBI WGS metagenome assembly WPCH01 (sample SAMN12869468, study PRJNA574797) | sludge metagenome | isolation source: wastewater treatment of pH5 | place: China:Beijing | collected 2019-05-20 | reverse complement strand
TATTTGCTAAATACGGTTCTTGGGATTTCTATAATTACTCGTTCGCATTGCAGTCTTACTTATATACGCATCAGTTTGAAACATTTGATAAAATTCAAGATTTGATTCGTGCGAATGACGTGAAAAATTATGATGCATATCGTGAAAATCTAAGTAAAGATCCTAAGTTAAATAAAGAGTATCAAGAGTATATGCAGCAGTTAATTGATAATCAAGATACATACACTGTACCAGAAGTAGCTGATGATTATTTAGCTGAACATGAAACGAAGTCATTAGCAGCGGTGAAGAAAGAAATTAGTGATACGTTGCCTATGAAAGATACAAAAATGACAAAACATAATTCTCAATTCTTTAATACATTTACATTAGAAGGTACGTATACAGGTAGTGTCACAAAAGGTGAATCAGAAGATTGGAAAGCAATGAGTAAAAGAGTAAATGAATCTTTAGAACAATTGGCGCAAAAAGAATGGAGTGGCTACAAAACTGTTACAGCATACTTCGTCAATTATCGTGTGAATAGCTCAAATGAATTTGAATATGATGTAGTCTTCCATGGAATCGCAAAAGATGATGGAGAAAATAAAGCTCCAACGGTTAATATAAATGGCCCTTATAGCGGTCTTGTAAAAGAGGGAATTCAATTTAAAAGTGATGGCTCAAACGATGAAGATGGAAAAATTGCTTCTTATTTATGGGAATTTGGAGATGGAAGCACAAGTGCAGAAGTGAATCCAGTACATGTATATGAAAGAGAAGGTTCTTATAAAGTATCGTTAAGAGTAAAAGATGATAAGGGAAAAGAGAGCAGAAGCGAAACAACTGTTACGATTAAAGATGGAAGTTTAACAGAATCAGAACCAAATAATCGTCCAGAGGAAGCAAATCGTATCGGGCTAAATAGTACGATAAAAGGTAGTCTTATTGGCGGGGACCACACTGATGTTTATACATTTAATGTAGCATCAGCGAAAGATATCGACATTTCTGTTTTAAATGAGTATGGAATTGGGATGACATGGGTACTTCACCATGAATCAGATATGCAAAATTATGCAGCTTACGGTCAAGCCAATGGGAATCATATAGAAGCGAAATTTAATGCAAAACCAGGCAAGTATTACTTGTATGTATATAAATATGATAATGGCGATGGAACGTACTCATTATCAGTAAAGTGAAACTTTAATCATTCATCCCCCAATGATTATTAGCCCACACCAATCGGGGGAAAATAAGCGATTTTCCAATGTATGTTTAACTTTACTTTTTATGGAAAATGGTATATTATATAGATATATAATATATCGGTTATTTTCTAGGAGGAGCCTGTCACAATAGGTTTCTCCTGTTCTTTTTTAGGGGCCTGTTTTACAGGCTTTTCTTTAAAGAGTAAATAACTGAAAATTAAGAACTATAATCTTTGAAAGAGGTGGGGCATACACATAACAAAAAAGGGATTGTTTAAGAAAGGGGGATAAGAAATGGTCTTGTTTGGTTATCCACTTGAAACAATTTATTTATATGGATTTATTATTGCTACTATACTCACTGTTATTTATATCTTCTTTGGAGATATATTTGAATCGATATTTAGTTTTGGGGGCGGATCTGTATCCGTTGTTACTTTATTACTTAGTTTCTTCGCCATGTTATGTGGGCTTAGTTATATAGGAGAGTACTTATTTTCCTTTAATAGTATTACTATTTTCGGGGCTGCATTTGCTATATCTTTTATCGGTGTTTTCATCATGAAAATACTAATTTTAAAACCGATTGCAGAAGCAGAACAAAATACCGTACAACGTATGGATGAATTTATCGGTTGCAAAGGAGAAGTCATTACGACAATTCCTACAGAAGGATTTGGTGAAGTATTAATTTTATCCCAATTTGGAAGTAATGCAATCCCAGCTAAAACTGTTGGAAAAAAAGATATTTCGCAAGGAACAGAGGTTATTATCGAGGGAGTCCAAGATGGTGTTTTACTTGTACAAAACATCGCTTATTCTTTAAAAAAACCAAAATTATAAGGGGGAATTTACATGACGATTCCATTAATTATCGGTGGAGTTTTACTGGCAATTTTAATTCTACTCATTTTAGTATTCATTACGAAGTATCGTACGGTTGGTCCAGATGAAGCGTTAATTGTTACAGGGAACTGGCTTGGTGGAGGAAAGAATGTTGTTACCACTGATGATGGAAAGAAGATTAAGATTATCCGCGGGGGCGGTACTTTCGTAGTTCCAATTATGCAAAGAGCAGAGCCTTTAAGCCTATTAAACTACAAATTAGAAGTTGGTACACGTGATACGTATACGAAGCAAGGTGTTCCAGTTACAGTAAATGGTGTTTCTATTATTAAAGTAGGTTCTACAATTGAAGAAGTATCTACTGCAGCTGAGCAATATTTAGGAAAAGAAACAGAAGAGTTAAAAGTAGAAGCAAAAGAGGTTTTAGAAGGTCACTTACGTGCAATCTTATCTTCTATGACAGTAGAGGATGCGTATAGTAATAGAGAGCAATTTGCTCAAAAGGTACATGAAGTAGCTTCTACAGATTTAAAGAAGATGGGACTTCGCATTGTTTCTTTCACAATTAAAGAAATAATGGATAAAAACGGATACTTAGATGCGCTTGGTCAGCCGCAAATTGCGACAGTTAAACGTGATGCAACAATTGCAAATGCAGAGCGTGAAAAAGAAGCACGTATTGAAAAAGCACGTGCTGAAAAAGAGGCAAAAGAAGCAGAATATCAACGTGATGCACAAATCGCTGAAGCTGAAAAACATAAAGAATTAAAAGTACAGTCCTATAAGAGAGAACAAGAGCAAGCACGTGCAGATGCGGATCTTTCTTACGAATTACAACAAGCGAAAGCACAACAAGGTGTTACAGAAGAGCAAATGCGCGTTAAAATCATTGAGCGTGAAAAGCAAATCGAGTTAGAAGAAAAAGAGATTGCGCGTCGTGAAAAGCAATACGATGCAGAAGTTAAGAAAAAAGCAGATGCAGATCGTTATGCTGTTGAGCAATCAGCAGAAGCAGAAAAAGTAAAACAAATTAAAAAGGCAGATGCGGATCAATATAAGATTGAAGCTGAAGCGAGAGCTCGTGCGGAAGAAGTACGTGTGGAAGGTTTAGCGAAGGCGGAAATCGAAAAAGCGCAAGGTCAAGCGAAAGCGGAAGTACAAAAAGCGCAAGGAACAGCAGAAGCAGATGTTATTAGATTAAAAGGTTTAGCAGAAGCAGAAGCGAAACAAAAAATTGCTGAAGCATTTGAATTATATGGTCAAGCGGCAATTATGGATATGGTTCTTAAAATGCTTCCAAGTTATGCGAAGGAAGTTGCAAGTCCGCTTAGTAATATTGATAAAATCACAGTTGTCGATACAGGCGGCGGTGGTAAAAATAGCGGGGCCGGAAAAGTTGCGGGCTATGCGACTGATTTAATGGCAACAATGCAAGAAACGTTAAAGGCTTCTTCTGGAATTGACTTAAAAGAGCTATTAGAAGGATTTGCAGGAAAAGGAGCAGTGCAACAATTATCAAGTGATAAACCTGTTGTATCTGTAGTAGAAGATAAGAAAAAAGAAGTAGATAAAGAATAGTAAGGGGGAAAGAACCTCTAGTAAGTGAAATACTAGAGGTTCTCCAATGAATTATAATATTTCGAATAATATACATTTTGATACATTGTTTTAATTATTTAATTTATATAGAATGAAAAAGATATGTATCAATTCTTTATGATGTAGAAAAAGATAGAGAGTCTCATCGATACATTTAAATCGTATTATTTTTATAGAAAGATTAAATGTTAATTAATTACATTTAAAATGGTATGGAGGGGTAGAAGTATGTTTCAAGGGAAATTAAGGAGTAGTAGTTTAAAAACAAAGTTACTTGTATCATTTATTATTATTTTAATTCTTCCAAGTATTGTAATTGGTTGGACGTCTTATCAACAGGCGAAGACGAATTTTAATGAAACGATTTTAAACTCGGCGAAAGATAATATAAAAATTTTGGATAATGTAATTAATAAAGAATTGGATAGTAAAAAAGTAGATGCAACTTATTTTACGAAATTATTCACACAATCAAGTTACCACGCAGATCAAATTCAAAACATACAAAATAAACTAGAAGAATACAATAAACTGCATCCAGAAATGGAAGCAATCTATACAGGATCTGGTAATGGACAGTTCATTCAATCACCAGCTATTCAGATGCCAGATGGATATAATCCTACAGAAAGAGATTGGTATAAAGAGGCCGTGAAGAAAAGTGGAGAGGTAATTGTAACTGCTCCATATAAGTCAAAAACGACAGGGAATATTGTTATTACACTAGCAAAACAAAACGAGGATAAAAGTGGAGTTCTTGGGATTGACTTGATCATTAATAATATTGTTACTACTTCCAAGATGGTTAATATTGGTAAGGGAGGATATGTAGCGATATTTGATCAAGATAAAAATGTAGTAGCGCACCCGAAAATGAAGCCAGGAGAGAAATTAGAAGAGAAACTTAGTAAAGAATTGTATAAACAGGAAGCTGGGGATTTTCATTATTCATTAGATGGTGAAGATCGCAATATCACTTTTAAAACGAATAAGAAAACTGGGTGGAAAATAGCAGGAATTATGCCTTCCAAAGAAATTATCGAAGCGGCTGAACCTATTTTCTATAAAACAGTAACTGTTCTTGGAATTTCACTAATAATCGGTGGAATTGTAATTTACTTCATAATTGCGTCTATTATTAAACCGTTAAAACAACTTGTCATATCATCGAAGAAGATTAGTGAAGGTGATTTAACAGAATCAATTACAGTTCATTCTAAAGATGAAATTGGACAGCTAGGAGAAAGTTTTAACGAGATGGCTGCATCGTTACAAAGTGTCATTTCCAATATAAACACTTCAGCAAGTCATGTAGCGGCATCTTCAGAAGAATTAACAGCTAGTATGAAGCAGACAAGCGAAGCAACGGAACAAATTACACAGGCGATAGAGCAAGTATCAAGTGGTGCAGAAATACAAACGAAAGAAGTTGAAGAAGGAGCAACATTGTTAGAAGAAGTTACAGAAGGAATTCAGCGTGTTGCAGATAGTTCTTCATTAGTATCTACAGCCTCTATGTATACGAAGAAAAAAGCTGAAAATGGTGGGAAGTTAGTTGAACAAACTGTGAATCAAATGCAATTAATTCATGAGTCTGTTTCACAGTCAGACAAAATCATTGGTTTGTTAGACGATAAGTCGAAACAAATTGGAGCAATCCTTGAAGTGATTCAACATATTGCAGAACAGACAAATTTATTAGCGTTAAATGCGGCAATTGAGGCTGCGAGAGCTGGAGAGCAAGGAAGAGGATTTGCAATTGTAGCAGATGAAGTGCGAAAGCTAGCAGAACAATCAGGACAGTCTTCTACGGAAATTGGGAAACTAGTGAAAGAGATTCAATTTGATATAAAAGAAACAGTAAGCTCTATGAATCAAGTTGGAGCAGAAGTACAATCAGGACTTGTAGTTGCAAATGAAACGAAGCAAAGCTTTGCCGAAATATTGAAGTCTACAAATGATACAGTTGTACAAATTGATAGCATGGTAGATGTAGCAAAACAAATGACGGTAGATGCAAAACAAGTAAGTGCATCTATTAATGAAATTGCAGCCACAATTGAAGAAAATGCAGCAAGCGTTCAAAATATTGCTGGTTCTTCAGAAGAACAATTAGCTTCAGTAGATGAAATCAATGCAGCAGCAGTTCATTTATCACAAATGGCAGAAGAATTACAGGAGATGATTGGTAATTTTAAAGTGTAATAATGATTGTTAAGAAACGAGGTAATAATTTTACTTCGTTTCTTTTTTATGAAGAGAAAAAGAAAGAAATATAGAGTAACCGTGTTATGATTAAGTATAATTAAAGAGACTGTATATTCTTTAAATTCTATCTTTAATCATGTTAGGGGAATGGTTTTGAAATTTAAAAAATTAAAACTCCAACCGAGAATTACATTAACTATTAGTACACTTATTTTAGTGGTACTTCTGCTAACGAGTTATTTATTTTATTACATATTATCTGAAACGGTAGAAGAGCAAATTGGGAAACGGGCTTTACATGTTGCGAAAACAGTTGCCGCGATACCAGAAATTCAGGAAGCTTTTCAAAAAGAAAATCCAGCTTCTATTATTCAGCCAATCGCAGAAAAAATTCGAATGGATACAGAGGCTGACTTCATTGTAGTTGGAAACAAAGAGGGGATTCGTTATGCGCATCCTGAGCGAGATAAAATAGGAGAAAAAATGGTTGGCGGAGATAATAAAGGCGTTTTATTAGAAGGAAAATCATATGTTTCGAAAGCAACTGGATCATTAGGCCCTTCATTACGCGGAAAAGTTCCAATCCGTAATCAGGAAAATGAAATCAGTGGTGTGGTGTCTGTTGGATTTTCAATGGCTGATATTCATGGATCGGTAGAAGTGTATGGAAAGCGTGTATTTTGGATTACAATAATAGGGCTATTAATTGGAGTAATCGGCTCTATATATTTAGCGGCAAGTATAAAAAGAATGATGTTCGGGATGGAACCAGAAGAAATTTCATCTTTATATGAAGAGCATAGTACAGTGATTCAATCTGTACGTGAAGGGATTATTGTAATCGATAAAAATGGCATGATTAGTTTAGTCAATCAAGCAGCTTATGATATTCTTTCACTAGATAAACAACAAAATATTATTGGGGAATTTATTTTAAATGTAATTCCTAATTCAACGATACTAGATGTACTTCAAACTGGTGAAGAACAGTTTGATCGCCAATTAAATATAAAAGGACAGGCTGTTATTGCGAACCGTCTACCTATTAAAGTAAAGAATAAAGTAACTGGTGTTGTATCGAGCTTACGTTTGAAATCTGAAATGGATCAGTTAACAGCAGAATTATCTCAGACGAAGCAATATACAGAGGCATTACGAGCGCAAGCGCACGAATATAATAATTTATTGTATACGCTTTCAGGTCTTATTCAATTAGAATCATACGAAGATGCTTTAGAGCTTATTCATAAGGAAACAGCGGTATATCAAGATTTTGTTCAATTTATTATGAAGCGGATTCAAAATCCATGGCTAGGTGGAATTTTAATTGGATTTTATAATAGAGCACGAGAGTTGAAGATTGATTTTATGCTAGATAGAGAAAGTGGTTTAGAAAAATTAAGTCCACATATTGAGAGTAATTATGTCGTTTCTATTTTAGGAAATTTAATTACGAATGCATTTGAAGCAATTGAAAAAAATGAAGAGAATGATAAGAAAGTAAGGATGTTTGTAACTGATATTGGAGAAGAAATATTAATTGAAGTGGAAGATTCAGGGCAAGGGATTCATGATGAAATAATTACTAGCATATTCTATAAAGGCTTTTCGACGAAAGAAGGAGGAGAGCGAGGATATGGATTAGCAAAAGTGAAAGAGTTAGTAGAAGATTTAAATGGAAGTATTGCAATTGAAAAAGGGGATTTAGGTGGTGCGTTATTTATTATTGCACTACCGAAAGAGAGAGGCGAATAGTAATGGGTGAGGAGATTGAAGTATTAATTGTAGAAGATGATATTCGGATTGCTGACATTCATCGTCGTTTTACTGAGAAAATTGAGGGATTTAAAGTAATTGGAACGGCAACGACTGGAGAACAAGCGAAAGAATGGCTAGAGCTTGTGAAGCCACAGCTTGTTTTATTAGATGTGTACTTACCTGATATGCAAGGAACGGAACTTGTCACATATATTAGGCATCATTTGCACGATACAGATATTATTATGATTACAGCGGCATCGGAAACAGATGTAGTGAGGCACGCCCTGCGGGGCGGAGTAACAGATTATATCGTAAAGCCACTAATGTTTGACCGATTTAAAGCAAGTCTGGAAGGCTATCAAAAAAAGATTATACAGTTAAAGAAAAATAATCAATTATCTACGGAGCAAATTGAATATTTATGGTCTCAAAGAGGGGTGAAGGGAGATCAAATAGAATATGCCCCGAAAGGGATAGATCCTTTAACTTTAGCGAAAATAAAAAAGCATATGTTAACAGTTAATGAAGAAGGGATTACAGCAGAGGTGCTAAGTTCAATGGTAGGCGTAAGCCGATCAACGGCAAGGCGTTATTTAGAGTATTTGATATCTGGGAAGAAAGTCCACGCAGAGCTAATATATGGAAGTGTTGGGAGACCCGAGAGACGTTATTTTCTTGTTTCTTCATAATAAAAAACAGTAGAGGATTTTATTCCTTCTACTGTTTTTTTGCATCTTATATTGGAATAATCCCAATTACAATTCCGGTAATTAACATAACCATTGTCGTTCCAACGGCCCACAATAAAGTGAAGCGTTGATGTTCACCGAAATCAACTTTTGCCATTCCGACCAATAAATAAGTGGAAGCGACAAGAGGACTTAATAAGTGAACGGGTTGCCCAAGTAAGGAAGCACGTCCCATTTCAGCTGCACTAATTCCGTAAGTAGCAGCAGCTTTCGTCAAAATAGGTAATACCCCGAAGTAAAATGCATCATTAGACATGAAAAATGTGAATGGCATACTGAGAAGTGCTGTAATAATTGGCAATTGTGGTCCAAGTGCATCTGGTATAAGAGTTACTACACTGTTAGCCATTGCATCTACCATTTTTGTTCCAGATAAAATACCAGTGAAAATACCGGCAGCAAATACGAGAGAAACAACTGCTAATACATTCCCAGCATGAGAAGCAATACGTTCTTTCTGTTGCTCTAAGTTTGGATAGTTAATCATAACAGCGATAGCAAAAGCGACTGTAAATAAAACAGGTAATGGCATAACTTCTAGTATGAGACAGACAAGTAATGTGGCGGTTAATAAAAAGTTAATCCATAGAAGTTTAGGGCGTTTATGCACTGCTGCTTCGACAGTTGCAGCTTGCTCATCCATTGTTTGCATTTGTTTTAAATACTGTACATCCATAATTCCTAAACGTTTTCTTTCTTTTTTTCCAAGATAGTAGGCAACGAAAACAACCCAAATTGCACCAGCAATCATTCCTGGAATAAGAGGTGTAAATAATTCGGAAGCCTCAAGCCCAAGTGCGCTCATAACACGAGCTGTGGGTCCACCCCAAGGTGTAAGATTTGTTACCCCTGCTCCTAACATAACAACTCCAGCTAATATGAGGGGGTTCATTCCAAGGCGCTTATATAGTGGATACATTGCGGAAACTGTAATCATGTATGTTGTTGTACCATCACCATCTAGAGAAACGATAATAGTCAATATAGCCGTTCCGACAACGATTTTTAAAGGATCTCCTTTTACAAATTTTAAAATCTTACTAATGACAGGATCGAATAAACCGCTATCAATCATAATCCCAAAATATAAAATAGCGAACATAAGCATAATACCAGTAGGTGCTAATTTTTGGATCCCCTCTAACATCATAGGTCCCATATCGGCATAGAATCCGCCAATTAATGCAAAAACACTCGGAATTAATATTAATGCTACTAGCGCTGACATACGTTTCGTCATAATTAAAAACATAAAGACAAATACCATCGCAAATCCAAGTAGTGCTAACATGTAATTTCCCCCTCAAAAGAATGATTGCGCTTTCAAAATAGAATAAAAATTCAGAAAAAGGTTTTTTATTTATAATAAAAGCATCTATTCAAATGGTAAATAATTTGAAAAATAACATCATTAGAAGCATAATTTTTATTTTGTTCATTTTGTTCACGGTAGTTAATTTGAATTTTTAAAAAGTAAGCTGCTTCTCGTAAGAATGGTAGAATAAGATGAAAATAGTGAAGTGTGAAATAGGGAGTAGATGTTATATGAAAACGAGAATTGAAGAGATTTATAGCTCTTATGAAGGAAAAGTAGAGGAGATTTTTATTAATGAATCTTCTTACGTATATGAATGGGAAAAATTACTGATGATCCGAAAAAATGACGGTAAGCTTAAAAAAATTGCAGTCGGGATTAGTGGAAATATAAGATTGGTAAATGTAGAAGTTGGACAGGAAATTAGTGCGGATACATTATTAGTTAAATTAGAAGATGATTTGTTAATTACAGGTTGCGAGTGATGAGAGATGTGTAGAAATAACTACACATCTTTTTTTGTTTCCTATATTACAAAAAGCACATTGTTTTTTCACAAATCTCACACAACCTTTTGGTATTCTTTTCGTGGAGTATACGGTTTCTAGGGAGGAATATTGATGAAAGTAAAATATGTCGTACTTGCTATATGTTTATGTTTCGTATTTACGGTAGTCGGGTGTGGGAAAAAGGAAACAGCAGCTGTTGCCATTGATGAGAAACATGATAAATGTGATATTTGCCAAATTGGGGTAACAGATAATCAATTTGCAACAGAAATTATTTTAGAAAATGGAAAAGCGTTAAAGTTTGATGATATCGGTTGTATGTATAAATGGATGGAGATCAACTCAGATGAAAAGACGAAAGAGAAATTTGTCCGAGATTATGATTCGAAAGATTGGATTTCGTTAGAAGACGCTACTTACGTATATGATAAAACAATAACGACACCGATGGCTTATAATGTCATTTCATTTAAAAATAAAAAAGATGCAGAGAGCTTTGTATCTAACTATAAGGGGAAAGTTCTTTCGTATAAAGAGCTAGCAGAGCATAAATGGGAAATGAATAAAGAGATGATGGGGAAACCGAAAGCAGGAAATCATGGTGGACATCATTAATAGAAAAAGACAACTATGTAGTTGTCTTTTTCTATTATTACTCAGGTGCAAATATAGAAAAGGTGTAAAATTTTTAGCAGAACGGTTACAATGGAATATAGTAACCTAAAGCAATCATTTATGTACTTTTTAGAAATGTATACAAATGCGGTAAAAACGTGCTAAACTAATTGCTTCATAATGTTAATGATGGGGCCATCAGGCGTATCATTTCAATAGGTTGAGAAACATAGTATAAGCTTAAGATAATCCGATTAAAGAAGGAATCTAAAGGGCTTATGGATAAATGTACTCAAGAAGAGTTATTGTATGTGATGGAGGAATGGTTAAGAAAACATTATCTTTCATAGGAGCTGTAGTTGTGAGAAAACAAAAAATTTTATTATGTATTTTATTAGGACTTTTAATGACGGTAGTGGCTTGAGATAAGCAAGAAGAACCAGAATCGAAACCGGTTCATGTGAAAAATGAGAAGAAAAAAGAGAAGCATAAAGAACAGGAAGAACCTAAAGAAGAGAAAAGTATAAATTTAATGGACAAACAGTTGTTACTTTCAGCTACTCTTGGAGATACAGAGACAGCTATGAAGTTGATTCAGGATGGAGCGAATATAAACGTAGAAGGTGACAACGGAGAAACGCCTGTCCTTGCAGCGACGTACCAAAATCATGTAGAGACAGTTAAAGCATTAATTGGT
>WPCH01163998.1_pt1 | contig 11494 bp, 13 predicted proteins | sample 5399881 | NCBI WGS metagenome assembly WPCH01 (sample SAMN12869468, study PRJNA574797) | sludge metagenome | isolation source: wastewater treatment of pH5 | place: China:Beijing | collected 2019-05-20 | reverse complement strand
TTGCGCACGATTTTCTGCGTATCCAAGCCGATAGACAACATTGTCAAGCCGGCTTTCGAGTGTTTGCAGCAGATTCAAACCTGGCAAGCCGCGAGCACGCAGTGCAAGCTGATAGTTGCGTCTGAATGGGCGCTCCATCATGCCGTAAACGCGGCGTGCGCGTTGTTTGGCACGCCAGCTTGTCAATCATGGTCATTTCACAATTAATGGAAACCGTGCCGATATCCCCTCAATGCTGGTGAAACCTGGTGAAACCGTTGCAGTCAAAGAAAGCTCAAAGAAACTGACCTTTTTCAAGGAATTGCCTGATTTCGCCGAGAAGAGATTATCTGCTGTGTGGATGGACCGTGATGTAAAGAACCTTTCAGGGCGAGTACTCAGGCTGCCGGAACGTTCAGAAATTGACGGCAGTTTGAATGAACAGTTGATCGTTGAGTACTACTCACGCTAAGGCGGCAAACCGATGATAGGATATGATTCAGTTTCGGAAAGGGGTGTATTGTGTGCGCATTAGGTAATATGGTCACACCCAAGATCGAACGCGAGGCTGAAGCTCGCAATTACGGCAAATTTGTAATCTCTCCATTGGAGAGAGGCTTCGGAGATACGCTCGGTAATTCTTTGCGCCGGGTTCTGCTCTCATCGCTTGATGGCGCCGCCATCACCTCCATGCGCATTTCTGATGTCACCCATGAATTTGTGGATATCCCTGGTGTGAGAGAAGACGTGAACCAGGTAATCCTGCAGGTTAAACAAATTCGCATGATCCTGCATGAAGGCGACGTTGCGCATTTGAACTTGGATGTTCGTGGCGAAGGCATTGTAACGGCTGCTGATATTCAGGTGCCGGCTGAGGTTGAAATCGTCAATCCAGAGCTGTACCTCTTCACGGTAGATGATCCTAAAACAAAATTGGATATTGACTTTACTGTGGATCGCGGTCGCGGTTACTCTCCATCCTCAGATCGCAGTGGCAAGCTACCAATCGGCGAACTGCCTGTTGATGCAATTTACAGCCCTGTAAAGAGAGTAAATTTCAGTGTTGGTTCTGCGCGTGTAGGTCAGAGCACAAACTTTGACCGCCTGATTCTTGAAGTTTGGACAGACGGCACCATTTCTCCTGAGAAATCTCTGTCTGTATCTTCAAAAATTATCATCGATCACCTCAGGTTTATCAGCGGTGTAGAAGATGAGACTGTTTTATTCGGTGTTGAGAAAGAAGTCGTCGGCAACCATCTAACGAGCGAGGCTGCCGAAACTCCGATTGAAAACCTGGATCTCTCAGTGAGGGTTTTCAATTCACTCAAACGAACCGGAATTAAAACTGTCGGCGACGTATTGGAGTTATTAGAAAAAGGTGAAGAAGCTGTAATGTCAATCAGGAATTTCGGTATTATTAGCCGGGATGAATTGCGCGACAAGATGAAAGACAAAGGCTTTTTACCTGAAGATAAAGAGTTGGAGTAGGTAGATATGCGTCATCAAGTTGCTGGATACAGATTAGGAAGAGATAAAGACCAGCGTGATTCTTTACGCCGCACTATGATTCAACAGTTGTTTGATCATGAACGGATTCAGACCACGCGTGCCAAGGCAATGTTTATCCGCGGCGAGGCAGAAGAATTGATTACACTGGCACGCCGCAGCATGAAAGGCAGTGATGCAGAAAAAGTGCATGCACGCCGCCAGGCTGCTGCCCGCATTGGCAACCCTGTAATTGTAAAGAAATTGTTTGATGAAATTGGTCCGCGATACGAAAGCCGCAATGGCGGTTACACACGCATCTATAAACTTGGACCGCGCCTTGGCGATTCTGCTGAGATGGTTCAGATCGAGTTGGTAGAAGAATAATCCCACCCGCATAGATCGGATGGGGTCGAATGGCTCTTTACAAATTAATCCTTGCATACGACGGTACTGATTTTTCCGGTTTTCAACGCCAGGGAAACAGGCGAACTGTTCAGAGCGTAATTGAAAGTGCACTGCAATCGTTAGGCTGGCAGCAGAAGGCAATCCAATTCGCAGGGCGCACCGATGCAGGTGTGCATGCCTCAGGACAGGTTGTAGGTTTTTCATTCGATTGGCAACACTCATCTGCCGATTTGTTAAACGCGTTGAACGCCCGATTGCCTCACGATGTAGCGGTGATTCAAATATCCGAGGTAGAAGCTGAGTTCCACCCCCGTTATGACGCTTCAAGCCGCAAGTACCGTTACACGCTTTATCAGTCGCCAGTTCGGCACCCGCTCTCTGAACGCTTTGCATGGCGCGTTTGGCCGGAGCTGCCAAGTGAGCCGCTGGCATTAGTTGCAGCCAGGTTCATTGGTCAATACGATTTTTCCGCCTTTGGCAGACCGATGAAGGCAGAAGGCAGTACTGTGAGAGAGATCTTCACCAGTCAATGGCGTGAGAACGTCGCCGGCTGGGAGTTTGAAGTTGAAGCGAATGCTTTTCTCTATCACATGGTAAGGCGACTGGTTTACATTCAGGTACAGTTCGCTAAAGGGAATCTGTCACTTGATTTGATTGAAAGCGCGTTGCAAGGTGGAAGAAAGCTGAAACCCGGCCTGGCGCCGGCGCAGGGGCTTTCACTGGTGGGTGTGACGTATAATAAAAAGCTGAACACCACCTGTGAGAAAAAAATAAATAATGGCTGGTAGAAAATACCCGCTAATGGAGATGAGAGAGTGGACAAAACATACGTCCTTAAAGGAAAACAAGAACCCGAATGGCTGCTCGTTGATGCGGCAGGGCAGGGCGTTGGCCGGCTGGCAACTCAGATCGCAGCCTTTTTGCTTGGCAAACACAAACCGACCTTCACACCCGGAGTGGATATGGGGGATGTGGTGGTGGTGATTAATGCTTCGAAACTCGAAGTAACCCAAAAACGCCTTGAAGAAAAGAAATATTACCGGCATTCTAATTATCCGGGCGGCTTGACGACCGTTGTCATGAAAGACCAGATGAAGAACCATCCCGATCGCGTAATTACTTCAGCGGTTTGGGGCATGCTTCCTCATAATCGAATGGGACGTTCATTGATGAAACGGCTCAAAGTATACGGCGGCAGTGAGCACCCACACGCTGCACAAAACCCGAAACCGGTTGCATAAAGGAGCACGAATAAAATGACAATTCAGTATTACGAAGGAATTGGTCGTCGAAAAGAGAGCAGCGCGCGTGTGCGCCTGATGAGCGGCAACGGAATTTTTACCGTCAATGACCGTCCGCTTGAAGATTATTTTCCACGCACCGGTGATATTGAAGCCATCCTCGGACCGCTGGCAGCAGCCGAGCAGGATCGTGCTTCTTTCGATATCACGGTTAAAGTTCGCGGCGGCGGCGTCAGCGGACAAACTGATTCAGTACAATTGGGTTTGGCGCGTGCACTGGTGAAATTGAATTCAGAGAATATTTCACTCTTGCGCAAGTATGGCTACCTCACCAGAGACCCCCGCGTGAAAGAACGCAAGAAACCAGGTCTCAAGCGAGCCCGCAAGGCGCCTACTTACACCAAACGTTAATTTCTGCCAGGATTTCATCCTGTCACGGATGAGATGCAGTCACATGGTTGCCCGCGGAGGCAAAAGATCAGGCTTGATCTTTTCCGGGGCAAACCGGAAGGCTGCATCTTTTAATTGGAGGACAAATGAATGATTTGCATATTGGCGAACTCATTATCGTTGGTGTAGACGCTGAAAAAGCGCTAGTCGCTTCTTTGTTTACCGAACATACCCAAGTTGTAACTCGAGGCAAATATGCCATGCAGTGGCTTGAGTCAAATGGCTTTGGCAGTAGGCAAACATTGCAGCTAAGCCTGACCCATGGCAGAGGTGAAAAGAAGTGGTATGAACAGATCATTGAACAATTTGCCGATGCAGATACTGCTTCAACGCTGGTTTATGTCACATCGCTCTACACGCTTGGTGTGGATATGGTGGCGCAGGTTCTGGCGCAGCAAGCTCAAACGGTTAGATGGGTTGCAGGCGTCAATTGGCTCGATGAGAAATTGACGGAGAGCAGCTTCTTCCGAAATGGGGCGCTTCAAATCGTTGACATCCTGCAATTTCAAGATAACCTTTACCCCGTTTTTTCACCAGCCATGTCAGTTGTGCTCTTAACCGACGGCGCGGAATTTGACCTGCTGCGTTTACAGCAGTCTCTGCTGCAAGTGTATGCGGCAGACAGCGTCATTCATCTGTTGGCAGGCGAAACTCATGCTGCGGCCGCCTGGAATGCAATAACAATTGATAAGATAGCAACGCTCAAAGAAACACCTGCAGCACTCTATCTTCCTCCCTTATCTGCAGATGCCTCGTTGGAAAGTTTTATGCAGGTGATTGCACGCTTACGCGCTCCAGATGGCTGCCCCTGGGATCGTAAACAAACCCACCAAAGCCTGAGGCAGTATCTGCTGGAAGAAACCTATGAAGCGCTCGATTGCCTGGATCGCGGAGATTTGGAAGGATTGCGCGAAGAGCTGGGCGATATCTTACTGCAGATTGCGCTGCATTCACAAATTGCTGCGGAGTCAAACGAGTTTACAATGTCGCGCGTAATGCAGGGTATCAATCGGAAAATTGTTTCGCGGCATCCACATATCTTTTCAACGGCAGTGGTGGCTGATGAAGAAGGGGTGATACAGAATTGGGAGAAAATCAAACAGCTTGAACGCGCCGGCAACAGTAAAAACGAAGAAAATGGCGTGTTAAGTGGCGTTCCACCCAGCCTGCCCGCACTTTCACAAGCGCAATCCATCCAAGAGCGCGCGGCAAGGGTTGGCTTCGATTGGCCATCGATCGAACCGGTGGTTGCCAAGGTGCTGGAGGAAATGCAGGAAGTTGAAGAAGCCCAGGCAGAAGAAAACTCTGCTGCAGTTGCGGAAGAATTGGGTGATTTGTTTTTTGCCGTGGTAAACCTGGCTCGTTGGTACAAAGTGGATGCGGAAACAGCGCTGCGTGAAACCAACGCGAAGTTTCGAAAACGTTTCGCTTATATCGAATCACAGGCAGAGAAGGGTGGCCGGAACCTGCGCGACATGACATTGGAAGAGATGGACACCTATTGGGACGAAGCCAAACGGAGAGAAAGAGAATAAGCCACTGGTTTTAAAAATTGCTCCACCATAGGCTGGGTTATAATGGATTATCTATTTACAGAGGGTAGACATGACAAAACCATTAATCGAATGTATCCCAAATTTTTCTGAAGCTCGCAGACCGGAAGTCGTTGAAGCCATTGTCGCTGCGATTCAATCAGTGGCAGGGGTAAACATCCTCGATCAGCATTCGGATATGGATCACAACCGAACGGTTATTACGATGGTAGGTGCGCCGGAATCTATAGAAGAGGCGGCTTTCCGGGCAATCAGAAAGGCGCAGGAGCTGATTGATCTCGACCAGCATCAGGGTGCGCACCCGCGCATTGGCGCCACAGATGTTGTCCCCTTTGTGCCGATCTCAGATGTAAGCATGGCTGATTGTGTAGCCATGGCGCAGAGGTTAGGTAAAAGGGTGGGGACAGAGCTGGCGATACCTATATACTTATATGAAGAAGCTGCTTCCGTACCAGAACGACAAAACTTGGAATATATCCGCAAGGGTCAATATGAGGGATTGAAAGCTGAAATTGGAGTGAATCCCGAAAGGGCGCCTGATTTTGGCCCCTCGAAACTCGGCAGTGCCGGCGCTACCGTAATCGGCGCTCGCGCGCCTTTGATTGCCTTCAATATCTACCTGACGACCTCTGATACTGAAATTGCACAGAAGATTGCCAAAGCTGTGCGGCACTCTTCTGGTGGGCTGCGCTATGTTAAGGGCATGGGGGTGCTGGTAGATGGCATGGCTCAGGTTTCAATGAACCTGACGAATTTCAAAAAGACGCCTATTTATCGTGTGGTTGAAATGGTCAGGCGTGAAGCACAGCGTTACGGCGTGGCAATTCACCACAGCGAGCTGGTAGGGCTTATCCCGCAGGCAGCACTTGTGGATTCTGCCATCTGGTATACCCAGCTCGACCAGTTTGACCCCGAGCAGATCCTGGAAGGGCGTTTATACACCGCTCAAGAAACATCCGTTGAGAAAAGCATGCCAGAGTACGCCTTTTTGGAGGATTTGGCAAGCGGCAACCCAACCCCAGGCGGAGGGTCGGCAGCGGCATTTACCGCAGCCGAGGCAGCCGCGTTGGTGGCCATGGTTGCCCGCGTTACCATCGGCAAGAAGAAGTACATTGAAGTTGAAAAGCGCATGCACGAGATCATTGAAATCGCTGAAAGTATGCGCCTGCAATTAACCAAGGCAGTGGTAGAAGACTCTGCGTCGTTTGAGGGTTACATAGAAGCGCTGCGGTTGCCAAAGAACAACGATGAAGAACTTGCATTGCGCAACGATGCCATGGAAAAGGCTATTTTACATGCAGCGGAAGTACCGCATCGCGTGGCTGGATTGGCGATGACTGTTTTGCATCTGGCACAAGAATTGGTCGCAATCGGCAACCTGAATGCAATTTCAGATGCGGCATCTTCGGCTCACCTGGCGATTGCAGCGGCAAGGATAGCCGGCTTAAATGTGATGACCAATCGCAATTCTTTAAAAATACCATCAATGGCTGATCAAATGGTATTGGATATTGAAAATTACAGGCTGCAGATACTGCAAATTGAGCAGGAAATCGCACAATCCTTAAGAGAGCGGGCGAACCTATAAAGCGCAGGCAAACAATGGAGAGCAAGAATGGGAATTAAGGCGGATCATTGGATCAAGAAAATGGCACTCGAACATGGGATGATCGAGCCTTTTGTTGAAAATCAGGTCAGAGAGGGAGTAATTTCCTATGGATTGTCTTCTTACGGTTATGACATTCGGCTATCGAATGAGTTCAAGGTTTTTACCAATCCCGACCATGCGCTGATCGATCCAAAGAACTTTGATAGTCAATCGGTGGATGATTTTGTCGGCGATGTGTGTATCATTCCTCCGAATTCATTTGTGATGGCGCGCACTGTGGAGTATTTCCGCATCCCACGCTCAGTGCTCACGATTACTTTTGGAAAGAGCACTTATGCCCGTTGCGGCATTATTGTTAACATCACTCCTTTTGAACCCGAATGGGAAGGGTATGTGACGATGGGGATTTCCAACATTACACAATCACCGGCGAAGATCTATGCCAATGAGGGCATCGCCCAGGTCTTATTCTTCGAGGGGGATGAAGTTTGCGAAGTCTCTTATGCGGATCGAAAAGGTAAGTATCAAAAACAGCAGTCAATTCTGCTGCCGAAAATTTAAATGGATGGCTATTGAATGAGATATACAAGAAAAACATTGCTCTTGCTGGGCATGGCGCTGATCTCAATCTTGTTCCTTGCGGGTTGTTCAGTCGCGCAATCGTTCATGCCCACTGCCACACCGACCTACACCGTAACCCCCGCGCCTACATCAACCCCGGCACCCACAGCCACGCCGACGGAGATCCCATTCTTTTTAGATGCCACGGTTATGTCATTTGATCAAAAAGCGCCAATTTTGCTTTACCATCGCTTCATCCCTGATGAAGATACAAAAGATGCCACCACTTTTATCTACCTTTCTGAGTTTCGCCGGCAATTACAAGCGCTGTATGACAACGGCTACTCACTTGTGCCGCTGAGCAGTTGGATAGACGGAACTTACGTTGTTCCGCCTGGCAGAAAACCCTTGGTAATCACGATGGATGATTTCTGGTTTGCTGATCAGATTTATATAACCGAAGAGGGCATCCCTTCCAAGTTTTCGGGTATTGGCGTGATGTGGCAGTTTGCCCAGGAAAACCCAGATTTCGGTTTCAGCGCTGCGGGTTTTTCCAATATGGGTGATAAGTATTACGGCGATCGTCAAATTGGCAGCCATTTTTTCTTCAGTGAAGACATGGATGCGATGTGGCGGAAGCTGGGGAATACAATGGCTTGGGCAATTGAAAACAACGTCAGTCCTTACAACCACTTGTTAACCCATCCAGATTTGAGTAGAACCTCGGATCCAGACATTCAGTTTGAAATTGAGGAGAATGACAGGCTGACGCGCTTTTATCTCACGCTCGTTGGCAGGGAGGACCTTATCCCGCGTTTGAGGAATATGATCGCATTGCCTTTCGGTGAGTGGCCTGCCACACAATCGGGCATGAACGTGCTCAGAAATTACCGAAATCAAGAGGGTAATCCAGTTGAAGCAATTTTTGAAGCGTATCTCTTAGCTGACAAACAACTGACCCCATCTGTGTATTCAGGCGATTTTGATCCCATGAACGTCACACGCATTACGGCATCGGCCTATATGATCGAGTGGGTCGTCAGCCAGGCAGGTGAGCTGCCATCTGCCGAGGTTTGTCAGCTTGGCCCGATGCGAGAGGATCAATCATCCGACCGAGAGGTAATTCAGGGTTTCATTGCCAATGCGGTTTCGAGCGGAGCGTGCCCTGAAGGAATTTATCACCTAAACGACATGATTTTCCTGGCGCGTCAGGGCAGCGTTACCCCTCACGAGCTTTCAAAGTAATCCTGATTCAAACTGTGGTCAGAAATGCCGTTGTACCTTCAACGGCATTTTTGTATAATTCCAGCAAGAACGAACTGTCCTTTTAGCCTTATGACTGAAAGGGTATGGTGGAACCGGTTGAAAATATTCCCAGTAAAGGACTTCATTTCCTGAGAATTTCGATTATTATGAGAGCTGCATGAAAAGAAGTTTGAGAAAGCTGGAACGACATAATCCATTTGAAGACCGAACACCTGTCCACCGCAGACGTGTGGCACAATACCTGTTAATTACCCTGCTGAGTTTCGCGGCTTCTGTCAGCCTCACCCGGGTTTTCCTCGAAATTACCGGCTATCCGAAACTCGGGGCTGGAGAAATCCACATTGCGCATGTATTATGGGGCGGGTTGATGCTCTTCTTCGGGGCGATCTTGCCGCTGATCTTTATGAACGAGTGGGTATTGCGCCTGTCTGCCTTGCTCACAGGCTTGGGGATAGGTTTGTTCATCGACGAGGTGGGCAAGTTTATTACACAAACCAACGACTACTTTCACCCGGCTGCAGCACCGATTGTGTATGTATTTTTTCTCCTCACTGTACTGCTTTTTGTGATTTTTCGCCGCAAGCGCAAGTCAACTGTCAGAGTGGAGATGTACCAAATTATGGAGCAGTTCTCCGAAGTTCTGGACCATGACCTATCTCCCGATGAGTACCATAGCCTGCTTAAACGGCTTGACGGAGTGATTACCGGTAACGAGTCTAAACCTCTGGTGGATTTGGCTGAGAACTTGAGAAACTATCTGCTCGAAAATTATTCTCGCCTGGTTCCTGAAAACCCAAAGCTCATTGATCGGATACGTATTGAGATGCTGAGCTTTGAAAAGCGTTTTCTCTCGCGCAAGGTGCCTAAACGGATTGTTCTGATGGGATTGGCTTTGTGGAGTGCCTGGACGCTCTATGGCGCTGCAACCTTTCTTCGGCTTTTCAGAGACGCACAACAGTTATCTATGTTCATCGAAAGATTGATTGAGAATCGCCTGGCAAGCAGTGCGCGGGGTTTTACCTGGTTTGAAGTGAGGGTGTTGATGGAAGGAGGGGTTGGTATTCTTGTTCTGCTGGCCGCATTGCTGCTGCTGCTGAATGCCGAAAAACAAGGAATTCTTCTTGCTGTCATTACGCTTCTTATTTCTTTAACAATTGTCACACCGATGGTTTTCTATTACGACCAATTTTCCACGGTCATTGAGGCGGCGATTCAGTTTGCTTTATTGATCTTGGTTATTCGCTACAGAACCCGATTTTTAACCTGACGAGAGATGCTATGACAGAAACTTTTCCATTACCTTATGCTGATTCTTATTGGGTGGCGCCTGGTGAGCTTATGGCCGGCGAATACCCTGGCGGGTATGAGGAGGCTGTGATTCGCCGCCGCATTATTTCACTGCTTCGCTGCGGGGTGAATACGTTCGTCGATCTCACCAGACCCGGAGATTCTCTACGCCCTTATCAAGGGATTCTGTCAGAAGAGGCAGATTTATACCAGAAAAAGGTAAACTGGCTGAATTTTCCAATATTAGATTTCTCAATCCCATCAATTGGCCAGATGAACAAGATCATCGCCGCGATACACGAACACATCACTGAGGGCAATATCGTATATGTTCATTGTCTTGCTGGTATAGGGCGCACGGGTATGGTTGTGGGATGCTACCTGGTGAATCAGGGACTTTCGGGACAGGAGGCTTTGATGCAGATAAAGCACTTACGCCGAAATACACCTTCATGGTGGCATAGCAGCCCTGAGAACGAAGAACAGGTAAGTTTCATTCTCAACTGGGAGAATGCCAGAGAGAAACGGAATGAAAACTCTGTTTGATTATGCTCTTCCTTATCAGCGATTCTTGATTGACCCTTCGGCAGCTATGCGGTAAAATTCTAACTTACATGCGTGGTACCCTTCGCATGAATTCTTTTTGAAAGGGCTTGAAAATGAAAGTATTACTTGTTAAGGATGTTTACAAACTTGGGCAGGCTGGAGATGTTAAAAAAGTAGCCAATGGTTATGGCCGCAATTTTCTAATTCCGCAGGGTTTGGCAGTGCTGGCAACACCAGGTGCTTTGAAATCCGTTGAGAAATTGCGCGAAAAAGCGGCTGTTGAACGCGCGAAACTCAACCAGGAAATGGGCGGATTGGCTGACCTGCTCGCCAACCTGGAACTTCAATTTTTCACTAAAGCGGGTGAATCAGGCAAACTTTACGGCTCAATCACCAACCAGATGATCATTGATGAAATCAACAATAAATTGGGCTCAACGCTGAACCGCCACCAGGTTGAATTGGAACCAATTCGCGCACTTGGAGAACATCTGGCAACGGTGCGTCTCACTGCTGACCTGAACCCCAAAGTTAAGGTGTACGTAAATCGTGAAGGCGATGTGTCACGTGTGGCTGCTGTCAAAACTGAAGCCAAGCCTGAAACCATCGCAGTGGCAGTGGAAGAAGTTGTTGAAACAGAAATCATCGAACTTGTTGAAGACACAGACGCTGAAGAACAGGCACCTGATGTAACCGAGTAAAGTCATTTATTCTGATCACACAAATCAACCGGCCGTTACAGCCTCAGGCTGTGGCCGGTTTTTGTTATAATCAGGAGTAATTAATGATTACAGTTGGTGAATTTTTACGCAAACTCAGGGAAGAAAAGAAAATTTCTCTTGATGAAGTTTCAAGAGAAACCAATATCCGTTTAAGTTACCTTCAGGCGATAGAAGATGATGCCATGGAGAAGATCCCTTCCATGCCGCAGGCGAAGGGGTTTGCGCGACTGTATGCTGCTCACCTTGGGTTTAGCTCACGCGAACTTTTTGAAGAAATTGACCGCCTTAATCATCCAGTTCCGGAAATTTCGATAGAATCACCAACTGAGGCGAATGAGAGCAATGAAGCAACGCTCTCACCGGTTGAACCCGAAAAGTTAAGAAAGA
>WPCH01203653.1_pt1 | contig 11503 bp, 10 predicted proteins | sample 5399881 | NCBI WGS metagenome assembly WPCH01 (sample SAMN12869468, study PRJNA574797) | sludge metagenome | isolation source: wastewater treatment of pH5 | place: China:Beijing | collected 2019-05-20 | reverse complement strand
AATGCAGGTTCGAGTCCTGCTGGACCAACCCCGCTTTTGTATTTGTTTCTGTTATTTAAAAATCTTTTTCTTATATAAGAAAAAGAATACAGTCTTTAAACCTTTCTAATTAATGTTATCGGTAAACCAATTAAATTTGGTTAATAAGTTTTTCAATTTGATAAAAAAAAATATAAACTTAATTTAAAAAACAGAAATATGCCACAATTAGATATTATTACATTTTCGAGTTCGTATGTTTGGTTTTTACTACTCTTCTTTGGTTTTTTTTACATTTTTGTATCAATTTTTTTACCTAATGTTTACTTTATTTTTCGTGTTAGGGAAAAAAGTCTAAATGATTTAGAAAATTTTATTACTTTTGCTGAAACTTTTAATAATACTTTGGATAAAGCTGATTTTTCTGATACAGGATCTTTAGGTATTGAATTCGCGACTAAAAAAGGATCCTTAAATTTAAATCCTGCTAAGTTATTTCAAAGTTCTACTACGACTTATACTAATTTAATAGAAGCTCTTCGTTTAGAAAGTACAAATTATACTGCAATACAGCAGTATAGCTACTATTTGTTAGCATACTCGTCTTTAATTCCCTCTTTTTCAGCACTAACGTTCTTTATTTCAAACTACCGTTTGTTAGTGAAAGACTAATCTACTTTTTTATTTTGTTAATATGATACCTGCCATTTTAATTAGTGCTTATAGGTTCTTTTTTAAAGCCCGTTTCCGTGCTGTTACCTATTTGTTAAATCCCGGCTGTAGGTTTTACTTTATGTTTATTGCCCGTTTTTTATTTATTTTTTTAATTTTTGCAGTTATTGTGTGGTTACCTATAATGACAAATGCGGATCTCGCAGTAATGAAACCTAAGGGTGGGGTCTTTGGTCAATTTTTTGCTTTTACTCCTGTTTTGGACTACTTTTATTATTTTTTTTTTCCCGTTGCGGAGGACGGCTCCAATGTTGCTAGTGTGTATTTTGAACCTGATGAGTCTCGCCCAGATCCGATAAGTATGTCGATGGCACTTTATCAAGTAGAATTGTTCGATATGGATTCCGATTATGAGGAGCTAGAAGAGGAGTGGGAGGATAATTTCCTTGCTGACTATTTACCTGATCGTAGTGGAGGTCAGTATACGAAAGATAGTGAAGATGCAAATGATTTGGCGGGCCCTTTTCTACTACATATTGATGATAGGAACGACATGGTAGAGGCTTATACGGGTTTACTAATAGATGATTACAAGTTGAACCTAAATTTATTGTCTTCGTTAGAGAGGGTATATAAATCTGGTTTTTTTGACTATGGTTACAACTACGATTATAAACCGAGTTCTTTTTTTGAAGAGAAAGAATTTTCGTTATCGCCGATATCAGTAGTTGACTTTAATCTGGAGAAGCTAGAAGTAATTTACGATGAGATTATTACTATAGATCTTGATAGAACTGACGCACAGGAAAAAAAAATTATTATAGATACTGATAATCCAATTTTAGGGTTAGAGAACTCCGATTTGAATTTTATTAACTATGCGAATGAATATTCAAGAGATGTTTATCGTGATGTTTTACGGCCAGGTGTTCGGATATCTCGTGCTATTAGAGAGCCTATGATTGATCGCCCTATAGCAGAGGATATATATTAAATAAAAAATTGCTTATAAAAAAAACATAAGAGATGCTAGCTTTAAATACCATACTAATCTTATTTTCAACATATCTTTTTTGGTTTTTCTACTACTTCTCGTTTAACGAGAACTTTTTACTAATATTTTTCCTTTTTCTTTTTTTTTACATTGTGTACTCGAATGGTTTAAGCTTAATAATGGGAATGCTGGATACTAGTTCTTTAGAAACTTATTTAAACTTTAAGCAACAAATTTCTAATGCCCTTACGCGCTTAAGCCTAGTTCGTGATAAACTTTTACTTTTTACTACTACAACAGCCAATGTTTTAGAATCATTAGAGAGTTTTATAAACTTTCAATTGACATTTTTATCTTTTGTAGAGCAATTTAATGACTTATTTTACAAACAACTATTTTATTCAAACCTAACGAATATGATAGCGCTTCAAAATATATTCGTTAAATCTGAAGTTTTAGAGTTAGTTCGCGCGGATGTCGCGGCTATTGAGTTTGAATCTTAATTTTCATATGCATAAAAGTTTGTTTTTCTCCGAGTTCCTATAAAAATAACGATTAGCTTAATTGGTTAGAGCGCTTCTCTTACAAAGAAGATGTAACGGTTCGATTCCGTTATTGCCCTTATAGGATACGGAGTATAGCTTAATTGGTAGAGTGCCGGTTTGTCGTACCGCGAGGTATGGGTTCAAGTCCCATTATTCCCATTTAAAAAAAAAATATTAGGAGTAAACTAAATAAAAAAATTAAAGTAGAATGGCTATTGAGTACTATAAGATACTAATTGATATTTTTGTTATTTTTGTGGTTTCTATTGTGTTGTTCGGATTGTCATATTTTCTAGTTTTAAAGCAATATGATGTCGAGAAAGTGTCTACATACGAGTGTGGTTTTGATCCCTTTTCTGATTCCAGAGAGGTTTTTGAAGTTCGTTTCTATCTTGTGGCTATATTATTTACCATTTTTGATCTTGAAATAATGTTTCTTTTTCCATGGTCAGTATCTTTATTTTGTCTTGATTACTTCGGTATAGTTGCCATGTTTTTATTTTTGTTTATATTGATAGTTGGGTTTTTGTATGAATGGATGAAGGGGGCCCTGGATTGGGAATAATTTTCCTTTTTTTTTTTTTTTACCAAGAAAAGTCATATGAAGAAATAATTTTTTGTACATGCGTTATAATTTAAAAAAATTAAACTATTTTACTAATTACATCGTGGAGCTTTTACCTAAGTACTTAGAAAGTATTCATGTAGACCGTAATTCTATCTTTTTAAATGTTTCAAAGAAGAATGTTATCACTGTTTCTACTGCGTTACGCTATCATTTAGGTTTTCGATTTGATTCTTTATTGGATGTATGGGCGGTTGATCGTCCTGCACTGGAAGAGCGTTTTAAAGTGGGCTATAATTTTTTGAGTATTTTTTATAATTTTCGAATTATTGTTTATACTACTCTTGCTAAGGATCATTTTTTAGATTCATTGGCTTTTTTGTTCCAATCTGCGAATTGGTTGGAGAGGGAAGTGTGGGATATGTTTGGGATATTTTTTATAGACCATCCCGATTTACGCCGTATTTTGACTGATTACGGTTTTACGGGTTTTCCGCTACGCAAAGATTTCCCTCTAAGTGGATACACACAAGTTCGTTATGACGAGGAAAGTAAAAAGGTTCTTCTGGAGCCCCTAGAGTTATCTCAAGAGTTTCGGTACTTTAACTTTTCTAGTCCTTGGGAAAGTTAATTTTTTTGGACTTAGTTCTTCTTATACTTTATTGTTTTACAAAACGTTAGTGAGTAGGGACATGTAAAAAATAATTGCTAATGATCGTTTTTTTAAATAAATTTTTTATAGATAAATTTTTTGCACTCTATTTCTATATATCCAATTCGGTTACCTACGATTTCTATATAACAATATTTCTTAACCTTATTGCTATTTTTTATTTTCTCTTTATGCTTTATATTCTTAATCTTGTTGCGTTTTTGAGAAATAACTTTTTTAATGATTTACGCATATTGAGATTTATAGGGTATTTTTTGGGATTATCTATGAAGCATAATCCAGAAAAGTTTAAACAAGTTATGGGGCTATTAGCTTATTATGGCTATATTGCTTTGACTGCAATAGAAGTTTTTATAAAGACTTCTTTTTTAGTGATTGTTGGCTATTTCGTGATTAAGGCTCCGTTTATTAATTTGGATCCCAGCATTACATCAAGTTGGAAATTTGCTGATTTTTTTTCAAAATCGCGATTCTATAGTTATAGGCCCTGGGCCCAAAACTCTAGTTACTTGTACCGTGGTTTTAGCTCGGGTAATTTTCCTAGTGAAGGAGCTTGGTTTGCGGATGATAACGATGTCGTTGAAGCATTTTATCCTAGATTTTTGCCCCATTCTAAAGATTTTGATCATGAAGATATTTTTCTTAGGCCAGGGGGGGTGGGTCTTCGGCTTAGAACACGGGCCCGAGTTTTAGGTAAGCTTAGTATTATTGGTACCCAAAGTATGAATTGGACCCGACATCTCCTGGGTTCTAAAACGGATCGTGGAGCTATTAAAAGAATAAGTGCTCCATGGCACAGATTGGAGAGGAACAAACTTTATTTTTCTAGGAATAAAGCTTTGGAGCTAAAACTACCGGCTCATGAACCATTTTCTTACTATAGGTCGGAGGATGATTGTTATCCGGTTTCTACTAAAAAAAGTTTTCTTTCTAGACTTTATATTCCTGGATTTGGTTCTAAGGCGCGTAAGGTTTTAATTTATATACCAAGTGATGTTGCGAAAGATAACGAGTTATTCAATGGCCGTGAAATGTCTGCTACTGGTGTTGGTCGGGGCGCAAATAATATTATTGAGGTACAACCTTATGAAAGATTACTTATACGAGAAGCTAAGGCTACTAATACCAAATATGATCCAACCGCGGATATATACAAGGAGTACCGGGAGAGTGATTTTGAAAAAGTTTCGAGTACTTTACAGAATAATTGGTTGGATTACGTGGAATGTATAAAGTCGTTGAGTTTAGAAAACCCTACCAATTACTTGAGTGCTCGGAGATTTAGTCGAGCTTACAGTGAATTAAATGGTCTAATTACAAAGCATGGCCGTGCAGTTAGCGGTTATGAATTTCCAAATAAGGAGTCAGTAGCGCTGGACAAAAGGGAGTTGGCGCTTATAAAATATTTTCGTTATCTTACAAACGAGCCTTCTGGTACTGATCAAGTTTCGATGAATGGTAGGTATAATTTATTTTTAAATAGGAATACTCCTTTTAGAAATGTCGATGTTAGAGGGGAAGAAAGTTCTTTGTATACCTACTCATTTGACAATAAGTTTAATCTTATTCATAATTTGCGTGGTCGGCATATTTATCGAAGAAGCTTATTTGACTTTATAAATTTACGTGTTTTAGAATATTTGCGTTCTTTCTCTAACTTTTTTGGATTTGGCGTGAGAATGGGTAGTCCAACCTTTAATAATTCTTCCCTGGGTTCTGTTTCACATGAGGGTTTGTTTGGTTTTATGATAAACGATCGGAAAAAATTTTATAAAAAAGTGTTTAAGCACGGTATTTCCGATGAAGACAATAGGCCTTTACAGCTTAGAGGTCGTGAAAGCTTCGATTTAAACTATGCGACTTCCGGCTCTACTCTTCGATATTTTTTTGATAATAGCTTCAAAGTTAAGGAACGTGTCTCTGTAAATTCATTTGTTGATAAAGAGGGTTACAATCGTAAAAGCGAGTTCTTTTTTTTTAATAAAGCTTCTGTTGATCGAAGGAAGACGAACACTGGTATATACATATATAAGAAGATTAAATCAAAAGTACCTTTTGAGGGTTATAAAAATTTTTATGCTTTAGGGAGCATGGGTTTTTTTAATCAATATGCTAGGGTGTTTTATCAATTTATTCTTGATCATTTTACTTATTGGCTCCGCATAGCCTTTAGTTATATGAATCGTAATATGGATATTCCGCATTTTCCAAGCCCTGCCTCTAATACGGCAGATAGGTTTACAGGACTAAATCCATACACTATATTTTTTAAAACTTTATATTTTTTTAGGAAATATTTTCGTGTGCTACTATTTGGATCTATGTCTGGTAGGCAGGTTTCCATTGCTGGGTTGGATTATAAAATTGGTAATCCGGAATTTCATTTAGTTAGCGAAACATCTGATTTTACTTTGATAGCCTTGAGAAAAACTCTCTTTTCCTACCTCACCCGTTTTTTAAGCTTGGCTGTTATTTTAATTTTGAATTCGGTGTCGGTAGGTTTTAACACGGTTTTAAATTTTACTATAAACCATATCACAGCTTTTATTTTTTTAGTTCTTTTGGGCGTTATTTCTTTGTTTAGGGTAAAATATCCTTATGAGTTTGATTTGAGTAAAATATTTTATAAGCCTAAGATTACATTTGTTAACCTGATGTCCCGTCTTTTTATAAAAATTGTCCGGCTTGTAAAAGTGCCGTTTGGTATAGTTATAAAATCGATAGATGTCCTAGCTCGGTTCTTTACAACAGGTAATATGTATCCTTCGAGAAAGCCCAAAGAGGGTATTGAGCTTTACTACGAGCGTCTTGTCAAAGACCAACAAACTACGGTAAATATACTAAGTTTTTTTAAAGTTGATAGGATCCGTAAGCTACTAAATAGATTTGGGTTTTTAAAATCTCGAAATAAAGCTTATTTCAAAGGCTATGAAAAAAGTATTTTTAAAATACTTAAGGAATCCTTTTATAAAAAACAATTTAACTACATAAAAATTCCGTTATCTGAAAATGCCTTAAGTTTGCGCGTACAAAAATGGCTTAGTTTCTTAAGTTGGCCCAATTTATTGTCGGGGGGTCAAGGACGCTTAAGCAAGTTTACGTTGAAACGTTTTAAGTTACCGTATTTAAAAGTTAAGGAGAAAGTATTATATTTTTCTTTCGAACCTACCGAAGAATTTTTGCGTATTAAACGTTTTTTGATTACTTTGCGATCTTCAATTTTGCGCACCGGAGGGTTTGTTAGACGAGGCTGGGAATTACTAATGAAATTGTTTTTCTATAGTCGGACAAGAAAAGGGAAAAAATTAAAAAATAATTTTGCAAAAGTAGTTAAATTTGTTATACGGGCTTTTAGTAACGCTGTTAATTTTATTAAATGGAAATTAACTGAGTGGATAAATAAACAATAAAAAATGATTGATAATAATAATAATATAAGCTATACTAATTCTTCAGAATTGGTTGCAGACCAATTACCTAGCTTTTTTTTAAAGAATTTTAATATGAATTTTGGCCCGCAGCACCCCGCTGCGCATGGTGTTTTACGATTAGTTTTAGAGTTAAATGGTGAAGTCATCGTTAAAGCCGATCCGCATATAGGCCTTCTTCACCGCGGTACGGAGAAACTTATTGAGTATAAAACTTATCTTCAAGCATTGCCTTATTTTGACCGCTTAGATTATGTTTCTATGATGGCGCAAGAACACGCGTACTCGTTAGCAGTCGAGCAATTATTGGATTTGGACGTACCTCGCCGCGCTCAGTTTATCCGAGTACTTTTCAATGAAATTACTCGTTTATTAAATCATCTTTTGGCGATTACAACCCATGCTATGGATGTTGGGGCTTTGACCCCATTTTTGTGGGCATTCGAGGAGCGAGAAAAGCTGATGGAGTTTTATGAAAGGGTTTCAGGAGCGCGTATGCATGCGGCTTATATTAGACCGGGAGGTGTTTCTCAAGACCTTCCTGTTGGTATACTGGATGATATATATACTTTTTCTAAACAGTTTTCCTCTCGTATTGATGAGATTGAAGAATTACTTACAAACAACCGAATTTGGAAACAACGTGTTGTTGACGTAGGTGTTGTTAATCTTAAGGATGCTTTGAATTTCGGTTTTACGGGTGTTATGATAAGAGGTTCTGGGTTAGCGTGGGATCTAAGGAAAGTTTCCCCTTGTGAAGTTTACGATGAACTTGATTTTGATATACCGGTAGGTAATTTTGGCGATTGCTATGATCGCTACTTGATACGAGTTGAGGAGATGAGGCAGAGTTTGCGCATTATAGAACAATGCCTGAACTTTATACCTGAGGGTTATTACAAATCGAATGATAATAAGGTTGTACCCCCTTCTCGTAGTATGATGAAACATTCTATGGAATCTTTAATACATCATTTTAAGTTATATAGTGAAGGGTTTAATGTTCCAAAGGGTGAAACTTATGTATCTGTGGAAGCCCCTAAAGGTGAATTTGGTGTTTTTTTAGCTTCGGATGGGTCGAATCGACCGTACAGATGTCGAATAAAAGCTCCTGGATTCTTGCACTTGCAAAGTTTAGAATTTATGAGTAAGGGGCATATGATTGCGGATTTAGTAGCTATATTAGGTACTCAAGATATAGTTTTTGGAGAAGTAGATCGATAAGAGGGACCTACAATATAAGTGAAAAGGATAAATTTTTTTCTAATATAATAAAATTTTTATTATGGTGTTGCTTTTGCTGCTGAGTCCTGAAACTTACGAAATTATTGCTTTTTTGTACAGTCTCCTAAAGGAGTTTATAAAATACTTCTTATCATAATTACCTCTTTGTTATTAAAGTTTGGTTAAATCATAAATCTTTTTCTTATATAGGATTAATCAATTTTTTGTAGTTTAATTGGATAAAATTCTATACTTCGGATATAGAGATCCATGTTCGAGTCATGGCGAGCCCAGAATTACTTATTAAATTTTATTATTTAAATAGAATTATGTTTTTTACACCGTTAGAACAATTTGAAATTTTACTTGTATTCCCCGTTAATTTTTTCGGTTTGTTTGACCTGTCGATTACTAATATGACGGTTTATATACTATTAGTGTGTTTGATTATTTCTTTTTTTTTGTGGTTTACTTTTCTTTATAATCCTGAATTTATTCCAGTGCGTTTTCAATTAATTTTTGAATCACTTTATAAGTTTGTGTTAGATATGGCTAAACAACAAGCAGGACCTAAAGCTATACGCTATTTTCCATTATTGTTGTTTACATTTATGTTTATACTTTTTTCGAATTTTATAGGCTTAATTCCTTATAGCTTTACTGTGACAAGTCATATTTCAATAGTTCTTGCTTTAGCCCTTTCCTTTAACGTTGCTATGGTATTCCTAGGTTTTTATTATAACGGTTTAAAGTTTTTGATGCTTTTTGTTCCTGGAGGTACTCCAGCAGCACTGCTACCTTTAGTAGTTGTAATTGAGTTTTTTTCCTATTTGATAAGAACTGTTAGTTTGTCTATTCGGTTGTTTGCAAATATGACTGCGGGACACACTCTTTTGCATATGCTTGTCTCTTTTGCGTTAACTTTTTTAAACGCCAATGCTTATTTGATGTTTGTTTTTGCGTCGTTGTTAACATTTGCTATTTTGATCCTTGAGTTTGGTATTGCGTTTCTTCAAGCTTACATATTTGTTATTTTACTTTTTATATACTTGAACGATTCGTTTCATCCGAGCCACTAATATTTAAAACAATCACAGTCTGATGAATAAACTACACTGTAACGTAATATGTTTTATGCTATTTTTTGGATATGTTTTCTATCTGTTCGCAGGTAAGCTAAAAAATCAACTTATAGTTATTATGTTACACGTGTACTTTAATCTGAGACAGCATCTAGCTATGCTAAGAGGCTTTTTTGCGTACTTGTACGACAAGTTTTATTTTTTATGCGATCACATAAAAAATAAAATAGTTTCTTTTTTTGATATTAGGGTTAGAGATCCTCATAGTATTATAATTAATATTCTAGTTCTTTTTGCATTTATACCAGTTTTAATGTTCTTGCTGTTTACAGTTTTTAGTTATAAAATTGTGTTTATGCCTATTCTTCAACTTATTGTTTATGTTCGTAGGGCTAGGGTAGTTTTCCGAATATTAAAGTTTGCTAGTTCTTTTTTACGAAAAACAAATTTTTGTAATATTGCGGTTGTGGAGATTGCTATGATTCCGTTTAGGCCATTGGGTGCGGTTAAAGGGATTGACTTTTATTTAACGCAGATGTCTCGCCCCGAAAGAAGAGAGTTTATGAGGGCTTATAGAAAGGAGTATCTTAATAATATCCCAGAACTTACTGCTTTAGATAAAAAAATTGTTCTCGACCAAACCGATCTTTATATTTTGAGGGGTTTGGGGAGACATTACAACATTTCTTCAGTAATAAGAGACTCTGATATTTTAGGTTATCCGCTAGCTATCCACACAACTTTAACTACGGAGTCGATACCGTATCCTAGAGAAATGGCTGTAGCGTTGGATAATGTAATTATTGCTATAAGGCCTGAATTGAGAGAGCAGCTTGAAACAGTAAAGTACGTTACGGATGAATCGGTACAGTATATGCTTTACAATATTATGACGGTAAAAAATTTAAATGGCATGAAGGTTATAGAACAAGCGGAAAATTCCGAATTTACTGGTGTTGATAACGTTGAAAGGATAGCTCATACGTTGTCTGAGAATGTAGCTCCACTATGCAAGGAGCTGGCTGGGGTTAAAACTGAGGAAAGAGCCGCGTTAATAGTTCACAGATACAATTCTGAATTTTTTAAACCCGACGCGTCGGGTTTATCCAGGGGAGTTGTTGTACCGTATTTAAAAAAAGAGGTTACTGTTAGTATTGGTGTAGGTAGTATTGTTGATACTCTTTTATAGAAATTATTTTAAAATAATATGGCCAATATAAACAACAATAATACAATTGTAGAGAATGTAGAGTATCTCGATATGCTGGACCCTAAAAATTCCTGGTATTTTGATGCTGAGAAATTCGATGTTAATTTTCCTCTGGTTTACAGTTACAGAGGTCAAGACGAGGATGTTCTGTTTCTTATGGGTTGGAATAGGTATTGGGTTCACGTGTTTTCCTACTACCAGACACAGAACATGACTGCTATTCTTCTGACCCGACCCCAAAACTCTTTTATTGACTATAGCCCCTATAATGGCGGTAAAGCTTTATTTCCGGCAGCCAGGGTATACTTTGAGGAAAGTTTTTGTAGCCCAGAGTTTGCATTTTATTTACGGGATCTGCATAATATAGATAGCACGTACCATAGATTTCTTTTTGCAGCCCGCCTGGAAGATTTTTCGGAGGTTAAGTATCGATTTTTTGCCCAACCCCCACTTCGTAGTATGAATTATTTTAATGATCCTTTTAATGCAAGATCTCAACTTATAATCACTAAAGATTGGAACCTTGTTCATCGATACTATAATTGGGTGTTTCGAAATCACCAATACGAGAATTCTAGTTTTACGTATTATTTGGAGGATAGAGGTGTAAAACTTCCGGAGAATCAAGCTTTTAAAAATATTTATGAGATGGCTACAAGTGATTGTGATTATTTGCCTCGGGATTACAGGAATTATCCTAGAGAAATGTATGAGATAGACGACAATGAGCTTTTAGGCCCAGAACAATTATTTAGTCATAGATTTAGGATCGAGATAAAAAAAAAACCTAGAGTTTTTTTAAGTAGAGGTGATGCGACTTAACCTAAATAACATTTTTTGAAAAATCTTTTTCTTATATAAGAGAAAGATAATTTTGTAGTTTAATTGGATAAAATGCTAGATTGCGGATTTAGTGATGAAAGTTCGAATCTTTCCGGAGCCACTGGATAGTATAAGGGCTTATTATGCGGTTTTGCAAAATCCGAGATAGGGGTTCGAGTCCCCTTTCATGCTTAATTCGGCTTTTTACTATTTAAAAGATTCCTGTTATATTAAATTCTGTTAGAGTTAAAAGCTTACCTCCTTATTTTTGGATTGGTTAAAATATCAGAAGCTATATTTACTACTTGT
>WPCH01214591.1_pt1 | contig 11512 bp, 13 predicted proteins | sample 5399881 | NCBI WGS metagenome assembly WPCH01 (sample SAMN12869468, study PRJNA574797) | sludge metagenome | isolation source: wastewater treatment of pH5 | place: China:Beijing | collected 2019-05-20 | reverse complement strand
CGATTTTGTTCTGCTTTTGCAATTTCCTCAATCGCTCTTGCTTCCCCTTGCGCTTCTAATTCTTTTGCTTCTTTAATACCTTCTGCTTCTCGAATACGTGCTTCTTTATCCCCTTCAGCCATTAAGATTTTACTTTGCTTTTCCCCTTCAGCACGAAGGACTTTATCTTGTTTTGCAGCTTCAGCTTCTAATATGATCGCACGTTTATTACGCTCTGCTTTCATTTGTTTTTCGATTTTATGCGAACGTAAATAGTTAGTGAAATGATATAAATATTGTTATATCAACAATGATGTTGTATTTCCCTAACATTATTAGGGAAATATAACATCAAATTCTCGGCAAACATCTTTCAATGGTCACCCTAATTTGTCTATTCTTGAATTTTAAATTTAACCTGTATTAAATTCTAACAATTGTTCACAATTAATAAAGATGTTTCTTCATACAAACACCTCTGAAATATTTATATTTACACTTGTAGACTACTAAGCAAACCCTCTTGGTTACCCCCTCTTAAAACACTTATTTTCAACTCACTTTTAAATACAAATACACATATCATATATTGGACTCGGCATCCTGCATTTCGTTGAGATGCTCCGCATATACTGTGTACCGTGGAGGTCCTGCATTAACACTGGGACATTTTTTACTGGTAACGCATATACTGTTACTGGGTTGGTCGTCCTGTATGACTAGGAGGGACTTTTTATGTCTCTTAATGAAGAGGACAATTTTCTAGAAGAAGACGAAGACGACGATGAAGGAATTGAATTAAAAACAATCCCCATTTCAGAGTATGTAAAATTGAGACGCGAACAACGAAAACAAGAACAACAAGCATTTGAAGACAAACTAAAAGTCCTCAAAGAAAAAACAGCTAGATTAAAAAGAGAACTAGGTTACAAAGAGTAATAAAAAATGCCTCCGAATCACAATATTCGAAGGCATTTTTTATTACTCCCTCTAACGTCAGTTAGGAACTCTTATATTTCTGTTTTTTAGAGCTTTTATTCAAACATAAATAGTTATGGGGATTTACTGACACATTATAAAAAAGGTATCATATTCTGATACCTTCCTTACGATTGCTGTACCGTCCATTTAACTAGTTACATATACTTCTCGATTGTTATTATAAAATTCATTAAACAAATTCAATATTTGGATTTCTTCTTCTGTCATTGTATTATTGCTCGCTTCATATACCTCAACACATTTTTTAATTTTTTCTTTATCAAAATGCTTATTAAATTCTTTATCATTGAATCGTATTTCTTTCCACCCCTTGCCCCCTTGATATAAATTAACTCCTACTTGGAAAATACTAAGAAACTTTATGACATTTCTTTCGTCCATTTTCAGTAATTTATAGTAGTATTTCACAACATCTTCTGTATTATCTATATACTCCATTAAAACCCACATTCCATGTTTCTTTTGATTATCTACAAAAATGTTAGCTCCAAAATCAATATATTTCTTTTGCAACTTTGTTTTGAATAGATTTTTGCAATCCTTCACAATATTCTCGTATCCCATATTTTCTGCTTGTCTCTCAGCAAAATACAGGATTCCTCTTACAAATTCCAAATCAACACATTTTATAATAATATCTTCTAATAAAGCCTTTTTTAATTCATTGGTCTTAGCCTGCTTAATTATTTCTGCTATTGTTGCTGTAGCATGGCTGTATGCAGTTAAATCCATAAAATTAGAATCAGTATCATTATACATTGTTGAGTTACTGTAAAGTATTTGTGCCAACCTCGAATGGGAATATGAATCCATATCTTTTAAATACCCATTAATATTTTTGAAGAATAGAACTTGTTCCGCTAACTTCATTCCATTGAATAAATCAACGAATTTTAAATTAGTTTTATCACTCTCATTGCTTAAACCCAATAACAACTCTTCAATTTTATCATTTAAAATCATGTATTCAGTTTTCTCAAAGGTAAAATAAAAATCGAAGAACTGATCATCTTCAATTGATTTTCTAGGAATAGAATCATAATTTGCACCAGTACTCACTAAATTATAGTAACCATTTTTGTAATTTCTCACTGAGGTAAATATAGAACTCATAATTATTTTCAATATTTCCCGTTTGTCTTCATTTGCCACTTTAGAAAAGAACCCATTATAATATTCTTTTCTACTTTCATTGATATCTGTATTTGAAATCTGAGAAGCTAAATTCGAGAAATAATAAACAAATTTATTTTTATTCCTTACAATCTCTCTATGCTGAACTGGAAATGAAAATTCAATTAAAGTAATGATTAAAAAGTCATAAAAACTAATATTTTTCCCCACCATGGCAGATTTTATATTCAGTAAATTATAAAAACGTTTAATTTTCCTTACATCATCGAATAGAGCAGAGATACTTTGGAGACTGCTTTGAATTTTCTCTTTCGATTCTCTATCTATAGTCAATTCTCTTTCTTTTATGAAATTATTAAGATGGTCTATCAAAATGGTTTCATACGTTCCATGAGGAACTTTAGGTAATGTAAAACCTACTTGTATAATTTTATCTAAATAATCTTTATCCGATTTCATTTCACGCCAAAGTATTCTCTCTATTCGTTTTTTGTCAAAGGATAAAATGTAAATAAAGTTATCAAAATCTGAAAACAGTTTAACCATTTTGAAAATCAATAATATCTCTTCTCTTTCCATTCTGTCCAAATCATCTATAAAAATAACAACTTTTTGATCTAGTTTTTTTAGTTTATCTTCAATTTTATTTTTCACCGTATTTACATTTTGTCTAGAAGTGAAGTCAGGAATAACCATTGAAATAACTTTCTTAATTTTAAATCCTTCCATTGAATCAAGCAGCAAATCTCGATAATCAGAAATTAACATCATCAAATCCAATGTCATCATCTTTTTCCCTAAACTTTCACAGATTAAATCAAAATAATTTTTTATAATCGAATCTATAGATTTAAAATACCAAGGTTCGAAGCGGATTACATGAATGTAGTCTTTCCCGTCACCTAAATCCTTTTCGATCATATCTAGTATAGTAGTTTTCCCCTCTCCCCATTCACCATACATCCCAATAACAAATGATCCTTTAACATTAACACCCTTTATCGCATTAGATAAACTAGTAACAGTGTTTTTTCTATTCAGTAAATCTTCTGTAGCTGGGTTGTCTACCGCAAAGTGTTGAGGAATCTTCTCTCTAGCAACATTACTTATTATTTTATTAATTCTACTAACTATAAAAACAAATATAAGAACTAATAACACATAATATTCGACTATAAAGCTTAATTTCTCCACTCACAAAACTGTAATAGCTTTATAAATTATTAATCCTATGAACAAGCTAGCTAAAGCTTTATCAATAATGGTTACATATGTAAAATAATGAATTTTATCTTTTATCCCATAGAAAAAACCTTTATATTTTATTCCCAATAATATAATAAGCACTCCTGATAAATACAAAATAAACGCCCAAATTCCACTCCAATCAAAATCAGTTACTCGATTCCACACTAATACAGATGGACTTTGAATTTTTGCAAAATAGTGCAAAGTTATTAATGATATGGTAACTAAAATGCTTAATATAATTGTTTCTATACCAAAACTTTTTATTACTTTAAGACCTTTAGTACTAATATCCTTGAAGCTCACATTTCTCATTTAGCATTCACACCTCTATTTACACTCTCTCATTTTTCATTAAACACGAATAAGTTCTAAATAATATTAAAATCCATACAAAAAAGATGACCGATTTCCCAGTAAAAATCGGTCAATAATATTAAATCCCTCTCAATATTATTATTAATTCAACTATTCTAAATTACGCTTCTTAACGGTTTTAACATATTCTACACAAAACCTTTATACAACTTCTATTCTCAGTTCACCAGTAATTGGCTTAGGAAGATTTTTAGCATATATTGTATACTCCCAATTTAAATTTTTCCCGCAGGCTCTTGGCCCAAAAGCAACTCTTAATTCTTCTGCAAAAACTTCTGTATTCTGTTGATGTTTAAGAGCTCCAACATCTGCTTCAACAACAAAATACTTTTCTTCCTTTTGCACATTCGGATAATGCAAAACAGTATTAATTGCTACATTATTAATAGCCGCATGAAATATATCCCTACCCTTAGGCGGTTCGGAAGGAATCTCGTCCATTACAATTATTCCCTCTTCTCTTGGAATTGTCACTCGAATAGATACGTCTTCTAAATATCGCTCACCATTATTCCTAAGAATAATATTTATCTTTTTTGAAATTTCTTCACCTACATAATAACAGTCGTGCTGATAATAATCTTGTTTTACCTCTTTTAAATTTTCTCTTAACTTTTCCGTACTTCTTTCCTCATAAGGTGTTGGTTGAAAAGGCGAAAATATCATACTATCAAAATGTTGTATTCCCATTTCAGCTTCTTTTTCTCTCCGATTTAATTCACCCTCAATTCTTTGTTTAGCTAATTCAGACGGAAATTTAACTTCTTTTGTTCCTTCTATTATTATTTTATCCTCAAATGCTTCATTGAAACCAACTGAAATTTTTCCATTAAAATACTGATTTGATCGAAGCGTTAATAATTCATCTAAATCTCTTCTTGTTAATCGATCTTGTTGGCTACCTCTTCTGATGTAACAATCTCCTTTTTTTAAACTTTGGAAATCTTTTTTCATCATATAAGGAGGATTATTACAAGGACCAATTTCAAATATACCTAATAAGCTCCCCCCTACTTCAAGTGGAGAATATGAAAATTCAATAGAAGGTTCGATGTTTTCTCGAATAACCTGTTCATAAGTTGCTTGGTCTATAAATTCCTCTTTCTGAATTGCATGATATTCTTTCTCTCCATCTGTTTTATCTTTAACACCAACAACAATGTATTTTTTACCATCAATCGGTGCATTAGCCATCGACATAATATCCTTAATTAAATTTTTGTTTTTTTCTTTTTTATATTGTTCTCTTTTAAAATCTAGTCTTGTGCTTTCACGTTCATACTTTATTAACCATTCAATGTTCTCCAAACCGTTTTCCCCTTTACGATAAATTCTCTCTATTAAACTTATAATCTTTCCATTAAATACCTAAAAATATTGTAAACTGTATATAGAAATAAAACAACAAATACAAAACTGTATGTAGTGTTTTATTCCTATTCTTAAAACGTCCTATGAAACAAAAAACAAAGGATAAAGTTAACTTTACCCTTTGTTCTAATATAACCATATTCTATAAGCCAATGTTTTTCTCCATTGCCATAACATCTACAAATACACCGTCTAATTTTCCTTGTTTTTCAAAAACACCTACTTCACGATACCCCATAGAACGATATAAACCTTGCCCTAATACATTAAAAGGAAACGTAAACAATACAATCTTATAAAAATCATTTTGTATAGCAACTTCTTCAATCTTTTGTAATAGCCGTTTCCCTATCCCTTTTCCTCGTTGCTCTCGGTCAATATAAATAGATAAATCAGCAACACCGTTATACGCACAACGATGAGAATAGGGATTTAAAGACACCCACCCTACGATTTGTCCTTCCATTTCCGCCACTAATACCGCATATCGTTCTCCACGATTTACAAACCACTCTTCCATATCATGAATAGTCTTTTCATTTTCTTCTAATGTAGCAATTCGATCTTTTATTCCTTGATTATAAATGCGTGTGATTGCTTTAATATCAGCACTTTGACACTTTCTTATCTCCATGTTCATACCCCTTTTTCAAATTTATAAGAAAATTATAAAGGAAAATAGTTGCATTTTGCAAATATTATTGTATAGTATAAATATAGCAAAGGAGGAATTCGTAATGAACGATGCAAGAGAACTATTTCAAGTATTCGCAAGACGTTTTGGTTTTTTAAATAAAAACTGTTGTAGTATTGGCGGGGTAGAGATTTCACTTGTTCAAAGCCACATCTTATATGAAATTAGCAAACGTGATCAACCCTCTATGCAAACCGTATCAGAAACTCTAGGCATGGATATTACAACATTTAGCAGACAAATCCAAACACTTATGAAAGAGAAATTTGTTACAAAAACGCCTTCTCCACAAGACCGAAGAATTCATACTTTATCCCTAACCACAGAAGGAACATTTGCTGTTGCTACAATCAATGAACAAATGAATCAATATTTAAATGAAGTGTTCTCAAAAATGAGTCCATTTGAAAAAGATATGATATTAAATTCTATTCAGTTGTTAAACAACGCAATGCAAGATACTGATGTTTGCTGTAAGCCACTTGCTTGAGCAAAGTATTTTGCTCTTTATTTTAAACTAATACTTGCAAAATGCAACTATTTTAAAAGGGGGAATTAACATGTGGGAAACCATTCTTCGCGATTTCTTTTCTATCGCACTTGAACTAACGCTCTTATTTGTTGGTATTTCATTCTTTATTCAAGTCATTCAAAGCTTTTTGCCATACGACAAGCTAGACGTATTGCTCTCTAAATCAAACTTTCTATACAGTTCTTTCATTGCTATCGTATTTGCTTTTATTACACCATTTTGTTCTTGTTCAACGATTCCAATTGTTGTGAACTTATTAAACAAAAAAATTCGATTTGGAACAGTTATGGTATTTCTGTTTTCTTCACCAGTCCTTGATCCAACGATATTAACACTTATGACTGCAACTCTAGGTGTAAAAGTTACGCTTACATATACGGTCATTACATCCCTATTATCCATTATCATTGGCTACACACTTGAAAAATTAGGATTCGAAAAAGAAGTCAAACAGGTAATTATGAGTGGATATAAAGAAAAAACACAATCATTTAGCTTAAAAAACGCTTTTGTTGAAGTGTTTCAATTAATGAAGACAGTATATCCTTACCTAATCTTTGGTGCACTAATTGGAGCTGTTATTCACGGAGCTGTACCTACTGAATGGATTACAAACTATTTAGGAGGTGATAATTGGTGGCTTGTTCCGATTGCTGCTATTATTGGTATCCCATTATATATTCGTCTTTCTACGATGATTCCAATCTCGCAAATCATGATTGCAAAAGGAATGGCATTAGGTCCAGTTATGGCATTAATGATTAGTTCTGCGGGTGCAAGTTTACCAGAGATAACATTGCTAAACAGTATTTTCAAAAAGAAATTAGTCGTAGCATTTATTCTTTCAGTAATGAGTATGGCAACACTTTCAGGATTTTTATTTTATTTCATATAAAACAGAGGAGGAATTACCATGAGTATCTTTAAAAAACTATTTCAGAGCAAAGAAAAAGATTGTTGCAGTATTAAAATTGAGGAAGTAAAAGAAGAAAAGAATGATTCAACTTCTAACAACACTGATAATAAATCAGAGTGCTGTAAATAAAATAATAAATATATAGTAAGAAAAACATCTGCCTATGCGTCAGATGTTTTTCTATTGCGTAATATCATTTCTTATATCATTACTCAATCATGTTTTAATTTACTTTTTTCTACACGGAAAAGAAAGGAATCCTGCTGTTTTGCACAACCACTTACAAAGAAATCCACTTGACCTTGTTCATTTTCCTTCTTAATTATTTCTGTGCAAACATCTTTTTCTATACCTTTATCGTTTCCAGCATACGCATCGTTTGAATTGTCGTGAGTATATTTCAAGACTTTCCCATCAAATTTCAAATCTTGAAATATGGGGTCTCCTTCATGTGTATAGCTTGTCACTCGTATCTTATCTTCTTTTTTGTTAGAGATATTCATTAAGAACTGTTCAAATTTTGCTAAATTGGCAACTTTGCTTTGTTGATACACAATGTCACCTCTTTTTATCGCTTCCTTGGAACTATAGCCTTTATTATTTGAACAACCGAAGGTAGTAATAACAATCAAAAATAGAATCACAGCGAAGAACAATTTTTTCATTTTCTCCTCCAAACTGATTATTTAGATTCATCCCCTTAACCTTTTGATATAATATATTCCAACATGCATCCTTCATTGTTTTAATTCTAAAATATAATTACATTTCCCTTTAACCGTTTTAAATAATGTTTTAATAACATTACCTTATTAAAAAGATACGAACTGGATTACAGACAATTACTTTTATTAATTTATCAGCAAAAAATAAAGACCAAATCGCATAATGATTTGGTCTTTATTTTTATATGATTACTTTTGCTTCATAACAAAAGAACTATTTAATATTTAACAGCAGCTTTCTCCACCGCGGAAGACTAATCCTGACTCTTCACCTTTTCCTTCGAAATCAACAGTCAGTTTATCTACTGTATCTACAATCTTTTGATCTATTGCAATCTCTACCCCATTAATTGTTTGTACAATATCGTCTTCTTGTGCTGTAGCTAACGACATTCCCCAGCTCGGCCCGCAACATCCTGCACCTTCAAATGAAAAACGTAATGTGGATACACCGTGTTCTTTCATAACCTCTTCAATATATGCCTTTGCTCCATCTGTAATAATCATAGTATTCTCTCCTCTTCTTTTTTATTTTTACACTGTTAAGTGTTTCAAATTTTCATAGCCAACAATATCTTGTGCTTTCCAAGGAATCACCACATATTGTCCATTTGCTCTTTCTTCAACCTCACGCATCCATTCTATTTCGGATATCGCTCTACCATGTAAAATAGGGTCTTTTGTGTTTGTTGCATATAAACTTTGATTAATCACCCACCAAGTTGGTGTAATACTCGCACGTTTTAAATCTTCTTGTAAACGACTTGCTTCGAACACAGGTGTAGCTTCTGCTAACGTAACAATTACAACACCTGTTTCTTTCGGATTACGAAGACGTGGTAGTAATTGTTGTACTGAAACGGGCACTTCACCAGTAGAACGTTCAATTTCTTTATGATAAGAATGTGCCGCATCTAAAAGTAATAACGTATGTCCTGTTGGTGCTGTGTCGATAACAACAATTTCGTTATTTGCCTTTTCTACGATATTGGCAAACGCACGGAAGATTGCAATTTCTTCCGTACAAGGTGAACGTAAATCTTCTTCCAAATATGCTAATCCTTCTTCATCTAGCAACTCGCTTGATTGATTTAGAATTTCTTCTCGGTAATTTTCTACTTCGACTTTTGGATCAATACGACTTACGGATAAGTTTCCGTGTAGGGATTCGTGGTGCATAACATGATCTAAGTGAGCTGCTGGATCAATAGTCGTTAAATGAACCTTGTGTCCCTTTTCTACTAAACCAACCGCAATCGTAGATGCGACCGTTGTTTTTCCCACACCGCCTTTTCCCATCGTGAAAATAACACGTTGACCTGTTTGGTTTATATTCTCAATCAAGTCTTTTAAAGGCTTTGTTTTTATATCTTCCACTTCTAACGTCTCTACATCAGGTATAGCATTATCTATGAATAACTTGCGAAGATTTTCAATACCAGTAATGTTAAATGGCGCTAAAGGAACAGCATAAGTTGGAATTTGTTTTAATTTATTTGGTGTTTGTTCTAATGCTTTTGTTTGTCTCTCATAAAAGGTTTTTGATACTTCATCCTCTTTCACTTGATTTTGCATCATACCATTAATGAGTAACATTTGATTTTGTACACCAATGTCTCCAAGTTCTTTTGAAGCCCTTGCCGCTTCTTGTACTGGAGATATATCTGGACGGGTTACTAACACCAACGTTGTTTGTTTCCCGTTAGATAGAGCGTTAACTGTTGCCTCATAAAGCTTTTTCTTCTCACCTAATCCAGCAAGTGGCCCAAGACAAGAAGCACCATGTGTACTTTCTTCTAAAAACCCACTCCATGCCGTTGGAAGTTGAAGAAGACGTAATGTATGACCTGTTGGTGCTGTATCAAAAATAATATGATCGTACTGTTCTGTGAGTTCTTTATTTGTTAATAACGATGAAAACTCGTCAAATGCAGCAATTTCTACCGTACATGCTCCTGATAGTTGTTCTTCCATTTGATTAATAACCGCTTCTGGAAGTTTTCCACGATACGGACCCACCACACGCTCTTTATACTCATTTGCCGCTGTTTCAGGGTCTAAATTTGCTACGAATAAATTATTTACACTAGGAATTTCTACTGGATGATTCGTTAGTTCCATATTAAACACATCTTGTAAGTTTGAAGCTGGGTCTGTACTTACAAGTAACACACGTTTTCCTTTATCAGCTAATGTGACTGCCGTTGCACATGCAGTTGATGTTTTCCCCACACCACCTTTTCCAGTAAAAAATAAAAATGGTGTAAACTCCATTGTCTGTGGATCATATAAACGAGTCATGCCCATTCCTTCTTTCTCTTTACTTTTTCACGTTTAGCCCTAAACGTACACGAGGTTTTTGACTTAATTCTTCTTCTGTTAATCCTGTTAATGCAACAAACTCATCATTCGATAAGTGTGTTTGTTCTTTCACTACTTCACCATCAACAAGAGTAACAGGAAGTACTTCAGGACCTTTTTCCATTAACAATTTACTAATCATTTCATTTGAAGCAAATGCATCTGGTTCACTTGCTAGGTTATAACGTGTAATATCAAAACCTTTATTTTTCAAATTGTTAACAGCCACAGAAACTCGAATTAACTCAGGGTCTACACTTGGCCCACAAACACCTGTTGAACAACACATTGCTGGATCATAAATTTCAATTTTTTTCATGTTTCTTTCCCCTCCTATATAAGAAGCCGAGAACGAATTCTCGGCTATGTTTTTGATTACTCACCTGTTTCTGCAAATTTCTTAATGCGTGCACCAATCTCGTCACGCACACGCTGAAACACTGACCAATCTTGTCCCGCTGGATCATCAAATCCCCAATGTTCATGTTTCACATGTGGAGGAATTGTTGGACATACGTCTCTCGCATGTCCACACAATGTCACAACAAGGTCTGCTTTATTTAAAATGTCAAGGTCGATTATATCTGATGTTTGACCTGTAATATCAATATTTAATTCATTCATTGCTTTAATTGCATTTGGATTCACACCATGTGCTTCAATTCCTGCAGAGTATACATTCCATGTATCTCCTAAGTATGTTTTTCCAAATCCTTCAGCAATTTGACTACGGCAAGAGTTACCTGTACATAAGAAATAGATTGTTTTCTTTGTCATGTTTGTTCATCTCCTAATATTTCTGTTAGTTACAGCAGTTATCATCACAAGTAGTTGCACCATGAGGTAGGTCTACATGACGAATCATATCTTGAACCAATTCATAGTATTCACTTTCTATATTTATGGAGTAATAAATCCATTGTCCACGTCTTTCTTCTTTTACAAGCCCCGCATCTTTTAGCTTGCGTACATGCTGACTAATAGAAGGTTGGCTCATTTTAAATATATCTACAAAGTTACAAACACAATATTCTTGTTCATATACCATTCGCATTATTGCTAATCGCGTTTTATCTCCTAATAATTTCAGGATACTTGATACCTTTTCAATTTCTAATGTTGTTTTTTGCATATCTCAACCTCCTTTTCTACACCATAAGTATATAAGCATT
>WPCH01044492.1_pt1 | contig 11518 bp, 6 predicted proteins | sample 5399881 | NCBI WGS metagenome assembly WPCH01 (sample SAMN12869468, study PRJNA574797) | sludge metagenome | isolation source: wastewater treatment of pH5 | place: China:Beijing | collected 2019-05-20 | reverse complement strand
GCCTAAAAAGGAGGGAATATTATAAATTCCCAAATCCATCAAGACGTTGGGCAAGACCCCAAAGCGGGGGCTCAAAATCCAGCTCCACACGACACCAATGGCCACTGTCGAGGTAATCACGGGCAAATAATAAAGACCTCTAAAAAAGGTAATGGACCGAATGCGGTTATTGACCAAGATGGCCAAGAAGAGACCGCACACCATGACCCCCGCAACATAGATCAGGCTAAACACCAAGGTGTTACGCAAGATCAGCCAAAATGTGCTGGAGTTAAGCAGCTCCACATAGTTGGTCGTGCCAATCCACTGCGGTGGAGAGAAGACATTCCAACTTGTGAAGCTCGCTAAAAACGCGGCAATGATGGGACCGATCCGAAAGAAGACCAGCCCTAGGACTGTGGGAGTAATAAACAGCCACGGCGCAACCCTCCCATACTTCATGGGAACCCTCCTATCCAAACCTTATACCAGCTCCGTAGAGTTATGCCTTACTAAAACTCTGAGGTGCTTACACTGGCAAGCTGTTGCTTGCCGGTGTAAGCATCAACCCTTAACTTCTACGGCTCTGGATAATATCTTTCCAGAACTATGTTACCATCTCTTGTGATCTTCTCTATCGCTTCTGCAACAGTCTGTTGATCATTGGTTACGGCATCAAGTTCGCCGTTCATGCCTGCGCCACCTGTTGAAGCATAGCCTCTCCATTCGCTCCAGCCCATGTTGAATGTGGTGCGGACAGGAGTGTCGCCGAGGGCCAAAATGAGCTCCATATTTCCAGGTTGTTGATCTTGTTGGAGCCATTCATCAGAATACGCGATATCCCTGTAAATGGGCACTTTACCTGGCATATAGGTTTCCACTGGACGATTAGCACCGATGAGGTACTGCACAAAGTCCCAAGCTTCGTTTTCGTACTTGGTGGTGGCAGCGATTCCTACTGAATCGGGCCAGTAGTAAGAGCGCTCTTCACCTGGCTCTAGAGATGGACCTTTCGGTACGTGGGCAATTCCCCATCTAAAGGAGTCGCCGGCCACGGTACGGACATGGTCAATCATCCAGGAACCATCAACCCACATAGCAGCGATTTGCAGCGGGAAGAGGTCCTGCTGGCGCATTCCAGCCATATCCTTGTGTGCCATGGAGACGCCATGGACATTGGTTAGGTCGGCTAAGAACTGCAATGCTTCTTGGGCCTTAGCATCAATAGCGATGCGGGTCTTGTTTTCGTTCAGGATACGGCCGCCATTGGCATAAACCCATGGTTCCACATGTGAGTAGCGACCATACCACCAGAATCCGTACTGCTCGGGAGCTCTGTTGGGATTGGATTGGATGGTGAGGGCAAGAGCGGCTGTTTCGAAGTCATCCCAGGTCCAATTCTCATTAGGATATGCCAAACCGGCTGCATCGAACATGTCTTGGTTGTAGAACAAGATAGACCCGACCCAAGCATAAGGAATAGCGTACATGTCACTGGTGTCCTTGTTGGGGAAGCGGTCTTCGCCAAAAACGTTGTAGAAATAGTTGTCGAGATCCAAGTCCCGGTCCACGAGATGCTGGATATTCAGTAGCAATCCATCTCTGGCCCAGGTATCAATATAACCTGTGGACATGGAAAAAACGTCAGGAAGTTCGTTGGCTGCGGCCATGGCAGCGAGGCGAGGCCAGAAGTTGCTGGGATCAAGGGCTGTCATTTCCACTTTAACGTTGGGATTCTCTGCTTCAAAGCCCCGGATTAGCTCTGCTTCCATCTGTTGGAACTCAGGGTCCCACATGAAGTAACGGATGGTGACTTGTTCTGCCATGGCAAAGGCAGAGAGGCTTGCCACCAATAGGGTAGCCAACAACATGATTACGAGATTTCGTTTCATCATTCTCCTCCAATCGTTATTTACGAATTACGCCGACACTGGGGATTAACCGCTCGTAGGTGACGCCGGGTAACCCCCTGCGGTCTGCTCCCTTAACGAGCTGACCATAGAAATACTGGATATTTCCTGAACCACCCCCATCTAGGTTTAGTGCATGTTTGTATCCTCGGTTTTTGAGCACTAGAGCGAGTTCGTTTAAAGATGCACCGGAAGATTCTCCCGTTGCTTCATCCATACCACGATTAACTCCCTCCACTGCCAAAACTCGAAAGCGTCCCTCAAAATCAACGCCAATGGCCATGCGGGCGGCCTGGGTTTGATCAATGTCTTCCGCATAATCCGTGGGAACGACCCCATAATCTAAAAGTTTTCCCCCAGCGAGTCTCTTGCAGAAAAACTGCTCCCGCACGAGGGTGTTCTCCGTCAAGATAATTTCCCCATCTTTGAGTAGGGCTGGGCCGCACTGGATGCCTGCGACATAGTGGGAACCATCTCGAAAGGCATAGCTTACTTGATGGGAGAACTTGTGCGGCAGTTTTCCCTCGGGGAGGGAGAGTACGAAGCCATTATGGGGGATCTCCGTCTTTCCACCCCTCTTGAAACCGACAATGGATTGATCGATTATGATAAACTCGACCTTGCCTGGGGCCTCTGGCGTTTGGGCGAAAGTTTTGCCCTCCTCTTTGACCCCGAAATAGCGGGTGTAGAGGGCATAATCCCCGGCATCACTGGCGATCTGATTTAAAGTAAATGTGGCGAGTTCCCACGTTTGCCCTAGGGCGTCGATCCTAAGATCATGCAGGGAGATCTGCCGCAAGCTGGCCTCTCCCTGGGCTGTAAAAAGGAGGGCCGAGCGGCTAAAGAGGGGAGGGCTTTCAATCACTCCGTCTCGAATCTGCAAGCTATAAGCGTCCCCCAATAGCGAAAAGTCACTGATGAAATCCTCCTCTTCGAAGAGGAAAAAGGAGGTGTTGAAAACGACCGGATGATTTCCCAGACGTCCATGGCTAGAAGGAAAGCCAATCCTTCCTACTGCCACCACATCTTTGAGCGGATCAAGGGTGCGATAGACTTCTTCTAGGGGTTGGGCGGGATCCTCTTGATAAAGTCTTATACGGTTTTCGGCATAGAGCGAATCTAAAATTTCTTGAGTATTGCGGTCTTGGTCAGTGCTTAGCGCCTTAACATGGAGGCGCCCCTCCACCAGCACGTAGTTGCGTTTTTCCACCAAGTGACGAAGGTGGTGCGTGATCCAGGCATTCTTGCTGATCTGGACGATGTCAGTGCCTTGGTTTTGGTCTTGGTAGACTTGGTCGATACCGATTCGAGCCTCATCATGTCCATAGGCATCCCAGAGGAGTGCCACCGGACTTGGGATGCCCCTAGATAGTGCCTTCAGCATCCTTAACTGGGCAATGTCATCGAGCTTAAGCCGGGAAATGTCGCCGGGTGCGCTGATGCCCTTGTGGAACTCTACCTTTGTTGGATCGGGGGCTACCACTTCGACCACATCATAAAAACTCCCATTATCCCTGGTGATTCTCGTTCTAGAGTAGTTGAGATTGCTTGTTGGAAAGAGCATGACCAGCCTCCTTGTCAGGGACCTGTCCCTCACACATAGCGCGAGGGACAGTACCATGTTCGAAAAACTTCTCCATCACAAAGCGCACGATCCCCCGTTCTAGAGAACCTGATCCAGGAGTGTTCCGCTTGATTTCTGGTGTATGGTACATGGAGGCATCCGCCAAAATGTGATCCTTCACCTGATGATATAATCAAAGACATTGCCCGTTAGGAGAACCTTCTTGGGATTGAGCATTTGAGTTTGTGAAACCATTAACCTAAGCTCATTTTATCACTCTTTTTTAACAAAACAACCTATTTGAGGCAAAAGACCTGTACGGAAAGAGTTCCCTATGACAAGGTGGACTGTCATAGGGAATCGGTATCGAAAATCGTTATTGAGAACGGTTGCCCTTAATATCCAAGATACGTGAATAATACAACCAAGGGAAAGACCATGGCCGCCGTAGCCAAAGGAATCGTCAGGGTATCTGTTCCCCGTTTGGAGCAAAGCTCGACTAAGCCAGTAACAGGGGCTACGACTAAACCAATAAACAGAGAAATGTACCAAGAGAGATTGCCGAAAAAGAGCAGGCTCAAGAAGATGGCGACAAAGGACCCAAGCATCATGGCCAGTGTCCCTTCTTGGGTCTTGGCTCCCTCAACCCAGGCATGCACAATGGTCCTCTTGCCATAAAATTTCCCGACTAAAGCAGCCGCTGCATCACCCAAGCCCCAAGCCATCACGGCGACCACAACCATGTATCGCCACTTTGGTCCAAGAACTCCCCAGAACAGTACAATCAACAAGGCAAAGGAAAACTGTACATAGAGGAGCTGTTTGCGCAGCTCGCCGCCTTTTTTTAACCTATCCACAAAGTACTTTTTGTAGGTAGCGGTCCTTTCTAGTAAGTAAAGGGCGGGATAGGCCAGGAGTACCAAGAGAAAAGCTGCAAGCACAGCCACGTACCAAGTACTAAAAAGGTATAACAAAATGAACACAGAAAGGCTATAGGCAACATGTTGCATCTTGCGAATGACCTCGCTAGGTAGCTTGGACCAGGCTTTAAACATGGTGGGAATGGCCAAAAGACCAATTAGGTAATAGAGAATTAGGACCAGCACCGCCACAAGGTCGCTCCTAGACATCTTAACCCCCCTTGCTCATTGCAAGCTTCTTTATGAGTGGCTGTGCCCTACCTTGATTGCCGCTGCAATCTGCGGTAGATATAGGCTAGGCCCAAAGAGGTCACGGGAATGGTGACCAGGAGGCCAAGACCGAGGAGCAAGGCTCCCAGAAGATTAACGACGACGGCTAAAAGGCCAAAACCCACCAAGGACCAGAAGTTGTTCCGCACCATGCTAAAACTACCTCCGATGGCTTCCCCTACACCTGCATTGCGATCCACAACTAAGTAAGGTGCAAAGCTTAGATAAACTGCAAGGACAAGACCAGGGATGACTAAGAGCAGAGAGGCTAAGCCCACCAGCAGTCCCACCAGAAGCGACGTTCCTAAAAAGGGCCAAAAGCAATCGCCTCCCGAAAAGAGATCTTTAAATACCATCCGCCTTCCATCGATGATGCCCAGGCTGACCCTAAGAAGGCCTATACTCAGCCACATAGAGACGCCGGCACCCAAAATGGCGAGAAAAAGGTGCGGTAGGGGATTATAGGAATAGGACCATCCGTTAGAAATGGAATTTACAATCCCCCCAACCACAGCAACAAAAACATGAACTCCAATCAGTAAACCCACATTTTCGCTAAAACCCTTCCACCCACTACTAAACGCACTGGACACTAGTGGTCCATCCGGAAAACCAGGGCCTGTAGTATGTTCCCTGGTGGGGGGTGCAGGGGGACGAGGATACTCTGCCCTCGGGGTTAAATCACTCTGGCAGTGTTTGCATTTGATGGCCACCGATTTAATGATCTCCTTACAATAGGGACAAAGCTTGGTGTCGCCATCGGCCTCTTGAGCGGGCTCACTTTGCCTGCTGCCACAACCATAAACCGAACAAGCCTGGAGATGATCCCAGCAAGCGGCGTGTTGGGGCGCGTGGCATTCCGAGCAAACCTTGACCGCATCACCTTCTTGAATGGGGTACTCACAACGGGGACAAATCTTTCCAATTACAGATGAAATAGAAACCACCAACCCTCTCTTACAGGCTTTCTCTAGATTCTATTCCACATCTTGGGTAGATATCCTGCGGTAACGCCTAGATCTCAGAAGATCCGAGAGGATAACGCCAGATTAAGACTATAATCGATGCCGCGTTTTTGCTCAGTGGTTCCATGTTGCCAGAACGTAGCCTTGCCTCTGACAGTTAGGTTATGGTCCTCGCCCAGGTTGAAGTCTAAGCCTCCCTCAACAGCCAACGATTTGCGGTCTATGGTCGCCGCCCCAAATTGCCTCTGTACCGTGTTTTGAAATTCTAAAGCCAGAGTGCTTTTTAGACGATCCTCCAACCAGTTTTTCTCACCCACGAGGCGCATTCGCCAGCTACCATCGCGCAGACCCCCGCCCTTTGTTTCGTGGGAATACTGCAGCGAGCTGATAGTCTTGAGCCCAATTGCGGTAAAGGACTTATTGTAGGTAGCACTCCATTGGTACTTAACCGCGTCACCCGCCCCTTCACCACTGATCCGCACACTACTATTCCAGCTACCGAAGGGTATTTTCCGCTGAGCTCCAAGCCTCAGAAAATGCTGAATTACGGTACTCTCCTCCACCTGTCTGGCACCTTGGCAACCTGCCTGCCAAGTAAAGTCCGGCGCAAATTGACCTGTCAGCCCTAGCTGTACACTCTGGCTCTGGCGGGTCCTCTCTCTGGAACCATCAACGTTATTGGCGGTCTGCACAAAGCCGAGATTGAGGCGGGGACCTAGGGCCAGCGGCTTGGTGGCGTTGATGGCCATGCGGTACGCTCCCCCCTCCGCTGAAGATAGGGGCGCTAGGTGGAGGAGGGGATAGTCTTCCTGCAGATAGGTAAGATCAGCATCCCAAGCAATACCCAGGAAGGTGGTGGCTCCTTGGATCTTCAAACCGTCTCCCTGCGTTTTCCCCATTCCATAAGCCACCTCTGTTCGGAGAATGCCGTTCCTGAAAATCCGTTCATCCAGTAAACCAAGGACACGGGTCTTACTTTTTCCCAACTGCAATGCATAGACGTAGTTCTTGCTGTTAGTACTGGACCAGCGATAGGTAGCTCCAAAGATGTCCGCCGATAATAATCCGAGCCCTGTGGAACTTGTGGAGAGTCCCCGAAAAACGTTTAGATTGCCTCGGCTAAAAAGAGTGCCTTGCTGGACTGAACCGAGATGGAGCAATCCCGCATCTAAAGGAATACTTACATTGCCGTGCTGCAAGGTGAACAAGTCATTTTGCCAGCCGAAAGCATACTGATTGAGATTAAAGTAATAGCCACCGAAGATAGGCTGGGTGCTTGTCCCTGGGTAATTTGCTACCGTAGTCCGCAGTTGCAGCGTAAAACGATGTTTGTCGAGATTGAAATGCAAGGCGGTAGTGCTGGCGTTTCGCAGCCTCCCCACGGGAAAAGGATCGTAACCCAGGGTATTGGTGAGATTCACTTTGAAGCCAACCTGAGGCTTTTTTCCTTCTACGGAAAACTGCCAGTACTCCATGGCGATATTTCCCATTCCGTCAGTTGCTTCGATCTGGACTTGATGCTGTCCTGGCCAAAAAGGAGTTGCCGGTCTGTAACGAAGCTGCCAAGCCGTTGGGCTTCCCAGCCCGCCTTGATCGAGACTGGCCAAGTTGGCACTCTTAGTTACATCTATCCCATCTATACTGATCATGAATGCATCTTCGGCGACACCAGAAGTATCGTCTCCAATCTGCACTTCAATCCAGGGGCGGGTGTCAGTTAGAGTTGCGTTTGCCTGGGGGAAAACAATGATAATCTGAGGGGGCGTCAGATCAATGGGAACGAACTCTTCTGCGGCGGTAACTACTTCGGGGGCAATAATGGCGGAAAACACTGTTAAAAGGACTAGCAGGGCTCCGTGAGCCCAAAGGTGTCGCGTGCTCTTCCATACTTTTGTGAGTTGTAACCTGCGCACTGGCATCTCCCTCCTCCCCGATCGCGTTCATAGAATGGGCAACCCCAGCCTGCTCAAGGAAGCAGGCTGAGGTGTACCTTACTTTAATTGCCGAAGCTTATGCCCCTGAAGCCAAATCCCCTGGCGATGACATCTATCAGGCCATCGTACACAGCCTGTGTAAGAATCTGGCCGGATCTCGCTGCAAAATTGATGCTCATTTCCTGGCAGAGCCACTGATCCTGAAGCTTGGCCATCACTACCACAATGGTTCCGGTGTCTGTCTCTACCCGGGAAATTCCTTCCGCCTCTTCCAAAATACTAAAGGATACGGTGCCGATCGCTCCATTCTCTCTGATCTTGGTGTAGGTCATGGGCCCAAGATTCATGGCCAGTACGTAGCCATAACCATCTGGGGGATCCTGACGCCAGCGGAGCTGCTTTTCTTCGTCCTCTTCGAGTTCAGACCGGAGTGTTGCGTAGTCCTTATCGTAGGATAGCGCCGCCCCTTCGCTGATCGTCAGTTTGAAGCTGTCTGAATCCAAGAACCTGAGCATGCTTTCGATATCGTAGCCTTCTACAGCGACCCGGAATGCTTCTACCTCCGCTGTGATGGCCGTCTTCACTTTAGCCTCATCAACAGGTGTACCGAAGCAACCTGTAATGGTGAGTAGGAGCCCACCAACCAAGAGCAGCAGCACGAATCGTTTCAGCTGATTTTTCATGGAGCCCATCTCCTCTCGTCCCTTTTTCATTAGTTGTCACCAAAGTCAAACCGTCCAAAGCCGAAGCCCCTGCGGTAGTTTTCAAAGGAGAAGGTTACCTGAGTCTCGGTGAGCACTTCTCCGTTTTCATCCTTGAGCCTGGCCCTTATGGTATGTTCCCCGCTTTCTAGTTCGGAGGAAAGCAGGTAGTAGACCACGGGGTTTGGCACAAGATCCTCTTCGGCCCCATCATCCAAGGTTAGAGTTAGGCCGAGTCCTGCAAGAACCCCATCGACTTGCATGACCACCATTGAACCTGTACTGACATCGACTGGGTTAAACTCGTCATTCGCATCGGTCGGTTTGATGAAGATGATTTGGTAGATGTCCACGGCCAAGCGAGCGGACGCACTCGTGACAACGGCTGACTTAACTCCGTTCCTTTCATTGACAACCAGGCAGCGGTAGCGATTGCCATCGTGATCCGCGGTGACTGCAGTTATTGTGTAGCCGGAATCGGTAGCCCCAGGAAGGTCGGTCCAAAGCTCCCCCTCGGTTGAGATCTGCCACTGGTAGCTCAGCTCACCACCAAGTGCAGGTGGGTTTGCCGTCACTGTGAAACTAGCTGTTGCGCCTACCTTGACTGTTATGTCTTGTGGATCCTCGCTGATCTGCGGTGCATCGGCTACGCTCAAGATCCCACCCGAACTTTGGATCATATACCCCACATTGTTCCTTGTATTTGTCACCACACAGCGATATCGGTCGCCATCGTCCGCGGTAGTCACGGCTGGGGTTGTGTAGCTGGACGCTGTAGCGTTTTCGATAGAGGTCCAGCTCTTGCTTGTACCTTTCGTCTTTTGCCACTGGTAGCTCAGCTCACCACCAAGTGTAGGTGGATTTGCTGCAACTGTGAAACTAGCCGTTGCGCCTACCTTGACTGTTATGTCTTGTGGATCCCCGCTGATCTGCGGCGCATCGACCACGCTCAAGACCGCAACCGCACTCTCCAACGTGTATTCCCCAGCATTCTTCGTATTTGTCACCAGACAGCGATACTGGTTACCTTCATCTTCTGCCACAACCTCAAAGGTTGTATAGCTGGACGCCTTCGCATAATCGATGTCGATCCAAGTCTTTCCTGCATTCTGCGACAACTGCCACTGGTAGGTCAGCACTCCACCTTCACTTTCATCGGGAATCGACGCTGTGATGGCAAAGCCTGCCTTGGCGCCGATTGGTACAGTAATATTTGCTGGTTGCTCCTCGATGACCGGAGCACCCACTACACCCAATGTGGCAAAATAGCTCGTGACAGTTGCTGATGCGACCCCATCTATCATATTGGCCACTTTACAGCGATAGTGCGTGCCATGTTGTGCCATGGTGACTGCCTCGATTTCGTAGCTCGCGGCTTGCGCTTCGGCAATCGCGATCCATGTAACACCATGAGATTCAACAAACTCCCACTGGTAGGTGAGGGCACCATTACCGGCCTGGGCTTCCACAGTGAATGTTACGCTTGAGCCATCCCTTACCGTTTGACTCAGTGGTTCCTGGGTGATCACTGGCTCCAGGACTACAGTGAGGAGGGCTTCGTCACTCGTTGTTGGGGCTGACTCCAAGGTTCCGTCTTTGCTCGTAACCACACAACGATACTTTTCTCCATTTTGGAGCGCCGTAACATAAGCGGCGGTATAACTGCTGTTATTTCCCCCCACTAGATCTTGCCACTGATCATTGGCAAATCGTTGCCATTGGTAATGGATTGTACCGTGCTCCACAGTAGCAGTCACCGAAAACTCAGCATGGGAGCCGATGGCAACCGTCTTATCTTGCGGTTGAGTGATGGTAGGAGCATAGAGAAGATAGGCCATGACTGGATCGCTTTGGAGTATTTGTTCTGGCCCGTCGCCACTTTTGGTAACGGTGCAGCGATACTTGTCCCCCTTGTTCGTCTCGTCGATCGGGGAAGTGACCAGTTTTCTTTCGTTCTTCCCTTCCATCGTAGTCCAATTGCTACCATCGGAAGACTTCTCCCATTGGTAGCTAATGGTTCCGGCGTCGTCTGTTTCAGCCTCAATCTCAAACTGCACCGTCTGGCCGGGCAAGGCGGGTTGATCGACTGGTTGCGTTTTAAGGCTCAAACCACCAAACACCCTTGTCCTGTTCGTTTTCAGCAAAAGTTGATCAAAGGCGGGATTGCTCATCTGACACCAAATTTCCTCCCCAATGAGATGCTCGTCAATAACGAAAACACCGTCATCGCCACCAGGGTTGAAGGGAATATCAGTGAGGTGATACCACAAGAAGCTTGTGCCAACTTCTGCTAGGGACGACAAATCAACTGTTTGCGAAGCCCACATGCGATTACCTGCAGCAAGGGAAATGTCCTCCTGTGGGCTATAGTAGTAGACTCCTAACTCGCTAAGGTTAACCCGAGGCAAGGAGGCATAGGTCAGTCGATTGCTAGAACAGTCCAGCAGCGAAAATGCGGCAGACTGGCTTACAACCAAATTAACAAGGTCATTTCCTGAGCAATCAAGCGCAGTCAGAGAGGTCAGACCAGTTAAGTCGAGGGAATCGAGTTGATTTCCAGCGCAGGAGAGGGTCAATAGATTCGCCAGACCCTCGACATTCAAGGCCGTCAGTCCACTATTATTGCACCAGAGACCATTCAAGAGCGTCAACTCTCGTACGTCCAGACTCACCAAGGGATTGTCTGGGCAGGTTAGCCACCGTAGGTTCGCAAAAAGACCCGTATTCAGACCAGTTAGTTGATTGTTTGAGCAACCAAGACCCATCAAAGCAGGCAAATTACCCATTGACAAGCCGGTTGTTGTGAGTCGGTTACTTGCACAGTCCAGCCATTCGAGTAAGGGCAAGTCACCCAATGCTAAGGTAGTGAGTTCATTAGTCTTACAATCAAGGTCGATCAGGGAATCGCACCCACGCACGTCAATTGACGTCAGAGCATTGCTAGATACCCAAATTCTTTGCAGAGATTTGCAGTCGGCGAGATCGAGGGTTCCGACTAGAGACCTCTGTTCCGCAGAGAACTCCTTAATTTGCATCCCCCCGGGCGTGGTTTCCCAAGTGAGCCCTGTCCAGGTACGCACATTATCAGCATTATAGTCTGGGTTGAGTTTCTCCCCGTTGGTCCGCCCTGCATCATCTGTCTGCTGGTAAAATGCTCGAAGCTTGTCATAATCGTGGGCGTGATGGGTCTCAAGTTGAGCCGGCTGGCTAGTTGTTACTTGGAATACCCCATTTTTCGTGTTGCGCACTTCACACGTATAAAACCCACGGTTTGC
>WPCH01087591.1_pt1 | contig 11551 bp, 8 predicted proteins | sample 5399881 | NCBI WGS metagenome assembly WPCH01 (sample SAMN12869468, study PRJNA574797) | sludge metagenome | isolation source: wastewater treatment of pH5 | place: China:Beijing | collected 2019-05-20 | reverse complement strand
CCTAGTTGCAGGTCGAGGTTCACCGTTTCGGTGAGCACCCCTTCACCGCTATCTCGGGTGACCACAACTTTGGCAGGCTCTGCATTAGCTGTAAAGCCGCCAGCACGTCCAATCAAGTCCATAAGGCGCTGCCCTTTAGTGAAGACGTAGTAGCCAGGCTGGAGTACTTCACCCATGACTAAGACACTGCGATCGCTTCTGGGCACCATGATCACATCGCCGCCCTGCAAGGGCTTGTCCTCAGTCAAGAAGCGATTTTCTAGAAGTGAACTGAAATCAATGATCTCAACGGCGGGCCCCTCAGGAGTCTGCCTGGTAAGAGATACCTGCTCCTCCTTGGCACTCTCCGCAAAGCCTCCGGCAAGCATAATGGCATCCAAGAGGCGATCACCCGATAGGAACTGGTAGTAGCCCGGCTGCTGAACTTCACCTAAGACGATGACGCCGCGATCCGCCTTGGGAACAATGATGACGTCGCCGCCCTCCAATAGCAGGTTTGCGGATAAGTAACGATTGCTCATGAGCTCTCGAAAATCGACCATGGTAATTTCAGTACCCTCAGATAGCTGCCTACTTAAGGAGACTTGCTCCTCCAAGGCTGTATTGGTTAAGCCACCAGCAAGCCCGATAGCATCAAGGAGGCGATCACCTTGACCGAACTGGAAATAGCCCGGATTGCGCACCTCTCCTAAGACCAGAACCTGCCTACGCCCCTCTGCCACATATAAGATATCACCAGGGAGAACTCTTTCATTTCGCAGCCCAAGCCGTTCTAAAGCCCCTAGATCAACTGTGGTTACATGGCCGTCACGGGTCAACGTCAGGACATCCCCTGCCCGTTCACTTGCTCCACCTGACTGGGCCAGCAGATCCAAGACCCTAGTGTGTTCTTTGACCACATAGGACCCAGGCGTCTTAACTTGGCCTAAGACTAAAGCATTTTGATATCCATCAGGGACGAAGATTAGATCGTCCGCTAGCATACGGGGATTTTCGCCCCCAGCACGGCCGTTCAAGCCGGGGGCTGCATTAACCACCATAATTTCTTGGCCGGAGCCATCCCTACGAGTGATGGCCACCTTTGACGCGTCCCCGGAGGGGAGCACCCCACCTGCCTGGGCTAAAATGTCGATAACATGTACTTCCTTATGTAAAGTATACACGCCAGGATTCGAGACAGCTCCTAATACCATTACCTGTTGCTTCTTGGGCACAAAGACAACATCATTGGGTTTGATAGTAATAGGCTTACTTCGCCCTGCCATAAAATGTTGCACATCAACTACCTGCTCAACAGGTTCTCCTACCGTTTGGCTGGTAATCACAACATGCTCCAAATCCGCGGAATCCAAAGCGCCTCCCGCTAACGCGAGAAGATCTAAGATATCAAAGCCATTCCCCAGATCATAGCTCGTTGGTTGACGGACTTCACCAAAAATCGTAGCTCGTCCCGAGGTAGGCACAAAAATCATGTCGCCGCTCTCGATCAAGGGATTATGTGCCAGGTTGCCTGACTCAATAAACTGATTTACATCCACTGCAATTACCTGTGTTTGTTCTGCACCAGCAGCATCAAAAACATAACGAGTTATGGTAACTGCGCTGAGGTCAGCGGTTCTAGTAGGTCCGCCTACCAGGGCGAGGACATCCATAAGCCGGGAACCTGCCTTTAACTGGTAGTACCCTGAAGAACTCACCTCACCTAAAACCTGAACCTGAAGTGTACGAAATTGCGTAACAATACAAGTGACCTGGGGATTGATCACAAATTCAGCCAAAATCGCCTGTATTTCAGCACTAATCTGACGGGGCGTCTTATCAACCGCCCAATGATCCCCAACTAAGGGAAACGTCAAATAACCGTCGGGGCGAATTGCCACCTCGGTCGTTAATTCACTATGCCCCCACACACTAATACGCAATACGTCGCCAACGCCAAGCAAGTATTCGCTGGCAGCTGCTGGTCCGCTCCCTGCAAACATCGTGAGCAACAATACGCAGATTACTACCCTTGTCCAGAAACTCTTCATCGTACTATGACACCTCAGATCAATAGTGATTGCATTCTCCTAGTCCGCACATAATAAGAACCGTGGAACCTTGCGGACCGCGGTTCTCTAGATCGCTATAGCACTCGGCTTACTTGTCAAGAGCGGGTCTAAAGTAAAACCCTAGAACTGGGACAGCCCGCGTTGTTTCAACATAAAATTGTGTATTGGCCTCGATCTGCACGTCCCTACCTCGAACGAAATAACCGCCCACGAGCCCCACTGGTCCTAGCAAAATAATGCCAGCCATGCTCGCCCCGGCAGCCAGTTCTAAGGAGCGGTTCCGCTCAGTAGCCTTTTCATCCACTTTTAGGGGAACTTGAGTGCCATCGAGGGCTGAAATTCTACTGAAGTCTAGAACAACACGGCCGTCTTTACCTAATCGTCCAGCAGCGATCGCCTCTGTTACAGTAGCAAGACCACTGGTACCTACAGGTATCACCACGCGGCCGCCAACCATTACATCTTCCACGACTGTAAACAAAACCTTATCGCCCACTTTGGCTTCACCCGAGTTCACTGTGGTAGACAACGCCACCTTCACCAGTGTCTGGGCTGGTAGGGCAACTTGTTGCACATCCAATTTAGTGGTGCCCCAAACATCGAGCATGAGACGTTCCGCCCGCTCGGATATGTTCCCACTTCTTTCGGTACCATAAAGAACGATTTCCAAATTATTTAGTCTCTCCACCATAGGCTTTTCTCCAGTCAGAGTTGCCGAAAAGCCCCATTCGGCCAAATTGAGCAGCAATTGTAAGCCACCATCACCCTCAGAATCCCGGAGAAAACTAAGGACACGGTCGATCCGCATTAAAACCGCACCTTCTTGCACCTTGCCGTAAATATCCATTTCTACCGTTTCAATCCGATCTAAGAGAGAGCCTGTACGAGTCTCTCCATAAAGCATTTCTTCCACTATGACCAAAGAACCTAGTGGTGTCACATTGGCTGACGCAGCAGGCAAGATCATAGGGGGGACTAAAGTTAGGATCAACGTTAAGGCCAAAATCTGAGTAATACTCTTCTTCATTATTCATCCCTCCGGATTTAGAACTTGATCGAAAAGGCAGCTTCTGCTTCTGTACCAGGTTCCATATTGCTAAAATCAATAAATCTATAGTTAAAGCGCAAAGCACTATCATCTTTGAACTGATAACTCACTCCAAGTTCGGCAGCGCTGGCACTTATGGTTAGTTCATCATCATACAACTCATTTCCTCCTACTTCAGAGGAATTCCATTGTTGTGTCATGCCCAAGTGTACTTGCCCTCGATTAATGGGAACGGTAACTCCCAGTGAAGTGACTACCGGGGTCGTGGGCACACCTGGCCCGAGCCGCAAACCCTGCCTAACCCCTGCACTCAGCGTGAAGAGGTCGGCCCAATCCCACCGCAGATCCAGCGAAGTACTGGCTGTCTTGGGAACCAGCGAATCACTGTCCACTCCCAAATCCACCACTGTATTCAGTGCTACATCCCCAACTCGCATGGAGACACCGTAGCCAGCCCCACTTTCGGATATCTCTGCATTAGACTCCGGTTCTAAAGAGACGATGGACGAAATCGGCCGCAAGGAACCGATCACCTCAACCCCGGCAATGTGTAGCGGGAGATGGGGCTCTACTACCGAATCGCTGACACTAAAACTAGAAGCGGGGGGCAAAAATCGATCGGAGGAAAACTGCCCGGTCCAAAGACTACGTGGACCAACTGGTTCGGGCACAAGCTCCGCGATCACTCGCTGAGATGGGGCTCCGGTCTCTGGTTGCACCCCAGTGACAACAGCCTGCTCAGCTGCCCTCCTGGCGGCAGCAAGTACCTGCTCGGAGTACAACAGGTTGCGCTCCGTAAACAAGCCGCCTTGCAGAGGAGTAGTATTCTGCGCGTAGAGTAACTTGAAATCTTGGATCGCATAGCCTAGGATCTCCAACTCTTCGCTAAACTCCAACACCAGCATATACAAAAGTTCTACTTGTTGTACGGTAAGAGCTTGATCCACCCCAACCCTTTGATTATAACTAAAGATCATGCTGTCCAAATACACATTGTGGCTTACTCCAAAACGACGGGACTGAGGGTGATCCTCACCACCTAAATGCTGAAGTAAACGGGCAATCAAAAGAGCCTCCTGATTACGGTTTGGTGCGGGAGGAACCTCAAAACCAGGAATCTGTCGACCCCGACCTAGTTCGTCGATAGCCGAATGTGTCCAATCAGGAGATAGAGGCGCAAGACTAGAAGGAGAGCTTCCTAAAACAGGTGCCTGCACAGCAAAAAAAACAACAACGAAAATAACAAGAAACTGAAGGTTTCTCCGCATCAGCCCGCCTCCTCTCTTAGCAGTTAAACTATGGGAGCGGTTCCCAAGTGGATGTTTCCCAAAGGGAAACTCCGAGGTGATTTGCTCTGCAAATCAACAGCATCATACCTTATTTCTCCAAGCCTTACCAAAAACCTTCCTGAAAGTCAAATCCCAATAGATGCCAATCAGGGCCTTTCTTGCACCAAGTACCGCTGGGCTAAAATAACTGCCACATAGTCATCATAGGGTTCCGGGGGTAACTGCATAGTAGTGGGCAACAGGCTTCTCCAGCCCCGGGGCCTATGATCGAGCCAATATCTAGTCCTGGCCTCTTCCGTCGAGTGCTGCTCGTCAATGGTAACAACCCTTAGGTTGGGAACGGATTCCTGCAGTTCCCGGAAAAATAATCTGCTGCCAGTGCCATCACCTAGAACTGCCACGTCAACATTGTACTCCTTGACCAACTGCTTTACCACTGCTATAAAATTTTTCCGAATCACCACCTTTTTGGTCATGATGTTATCAACGGAAACTACTGCTAATCCACATTTATCGCTACCTGGATCGATGCCTAAAGCAAGTACCAAAAAGTCACCACCCTCGATCACACATTTCGTCGGGGGTCTCCCCCTTCTGTGGGTAAAAAAAGGTCCTCCCTAAGGAGGACCTTTCGTTGATTATTGTGTTCTTTAGAATACGACCTTTAGGCCAGCATTGTAGCCAAAAGCGTTTACAAGTGGGTCAGCCAAGGTCATGTCTACTGTTGCACCAAGTGTCAGTGTTACATCCTTGGTGAATCCGTAGCCAACTTTAACCTCGTGTCCGAGAGTCATGTCAGCAGCTTTGTCGGTTACAGGATCCTTTGGAGCAAGAGGCATCTTGAAATTAGCTGTGTAGTCAAGGTCAACCTTGGCACCACTCCAGTCAACTCCGTAGCCTACGTTAGCACCCAAACGTGCTTCTTGCTTGTCAGAAATGTTAGCAATGTTCTTCCAGTTTGTAGCAGGTGCATTAGTGGCTCCGAGTACATTATACTCGTAAGCTGCGGAAGCGCCATAGCGGAGACCATGGGTAGCAGTCTTAGCAACGCTCAAGCTAGCCAAAGCATGGTGCTTGAACTCTGCTGCGGCATCACCAGTCTTGTTGCCAACATATTGGGCAGCAAGTGTCACCGGTAGGCCTACATCAAATGTTGTAGAAGCATTGGCTTTCAGGGCTATGATGTCGGCTGGGGCTGGAGGTGTTACTTCAGCTGCACCGGCTTCATAGTAGCCACGTCCACTGAGGGTTAGGCCTGCGCCGAAGAGGTCTAGCTTAGCACTGGCTCCACCTTCAACACTAAACCTGTTGAGTTCATTGATGAGCTGATTGGTAATCTTGTAATTCTCTTCTTGATAGACAAACTTACCATCGATTGTTACTGGTTCAAACTTGGCACTGGCAGTTGCAACACCAAGATAGTTCTTTTCTGTGGCATTGAAGTCCATGGCGAAGTCAGCACCATAAGTCACACTAGCTACTGTACCAAAGAGACCGATACCTGCAGCATAGTCATTAAACATCGCGCCAACTGGCTTGTCAAGAGCGCCAGCGAGACGAATACCAATTTCAGGCATGAATTTGTACTCAAGTGCTGCTGCTGCTTGCACAGGGCCAGCAACGTTAACTGCTTTTTGACCTGCAAACAAGTCGAGGGTCAAACCGTCAACGATGTTGATTTTGGCCAAACCACCAAACGCGTAGGCCTCAGATTTGAGAACATAACGGTTTGCATATGGTGCGACGTCACCTTTCGCAAGTTTACCTACAACAACCTTGTTCACAGGTGTTTTGGAAGTAACTTCGACTCTGTAGTTAGATAGTGTATCGACCAAACCATCGGGATTTACACCATAGCCCAGGATCGCTTTTACATTTGTTGTATCAGAAGCCTTGATGTTGAGGTTAAGGGTGCCTGTTTGTGTGAAAGCATAAGGCTTGGTGGATTCCTTAACACCCTTTACTTCGAGGGTTCCAGACAATACTGGGGACTTCTCAAGCTTCGCAACAGAAGTCTTCAAGCCTGCTACGTCGTCTTTCAATACTGTTACGTCTGCGTCAAGTTCGTCAACCCATTCAACTAGACCAACGATGAGGTCTCTGTTTTCTTGAACTTTGCGGTCAACTTCTTGAACTTGCTTGCGGATAAGAGCTTCAGCAATGAGCTCTACATCTTGTCTGGTGAGCTCAGGAGTGGTGGATACAACTCTTTCCACGATGGTGGTCTCTTTAACGCCACTAGCTACGTTCAAAAGAGCCTCTTGAACTCTAGCAGCAATCAAAGCTTCGATTTCATCCATGGAAGGTTGCTCTACACCAGCGTTTTGTTGCTCTTCAAGTTTGCTCATGTCATGGCGAATGCCATCAATCAAACCGAGCATTCTGGCTTCCAAATAAGCCATGTCGCCTTCGAGTGCATCGGTGGCAACTTCGTTAGCACGGATGCGGGCAAGAGCTTCTTCATCGAGATCTTTTTGAACGGTCTCGATCACTCTGGTTTCTACCACTGGCTTATTAGCAGCAGCCATTTGAGCTTCGATCTCAGCCATTAATTCGGCTTTGAGCTTGTCAAGTTCTGGTAGAATATTGTTGTTGGCGATTTGACTCTCAAGACGTTTGAGTGCTCTGGCAAATACCATAGCAGCTTCATAACGAGTCATCATTCTGGCACCGCCATAGGTTCCATCGGGATATCCCTCGATGAGACCTGCTGCAGCCAATTCAGCTACCGAATCATAGGCCCAGTGATCTGCAGGTACATCTGCAAATGGGCTAGCAAATGCTGTGGTTGCTGCACTAGTCAGCAATACGAGAACTAGTACTAAGGCTAATCTCTTTTTCATGTTCATTTTCCCCCTTGGTTTAGGTTAATTCTTTTTTGGGTCGTACAGTGTTTCATGTGTATGTTGATTGATGAACTCTCTCTCGCTTACCGTCCCTTGAGTCTCCTTGTTCCCTCAGCTTCAAGCAAGACATGAGTTTGTTCACCTCTCAGCGTCCCGAGTTGGCGGTAACCGTGGGCACCTCCTTCCTGACCGTCCGACTTTAGAAGACACTGAAAATGATACCGCATTTAAAGATGTTTCTCCACATATTTTCCAATTCCTGCTCAGAATTGATATTTCTCGTGGATTTTTCTCGCAAAGGAGTACCTTCTGTCAATAGTGTAGCATAGAACAAGGGTGTTTACGATAACAAAATTCCAGTTCCGCTGAAAAATTCCTGCTAAGGGGTAATTAACATTTGTTGGAAATTTTTACTGCACTAACTTTAGATACAGAGGAACAGGTGTCTGGGAACGCCAAGTGTCCTCAGCCACAACTATGCGAACTTCTACCGGCTCATTCATCTGCCGCGATTCTTCCATGGCATTGCCGAACTCACCACCTGGCAAAAGGATTGCTCCACGCCGATCTCTACTGACTGCCATTCCAGCGTTTAAAGCCAGGCTGTTTGCATCCTGTAACATGTTGAGGATTACCAGGTCGAAATCTACGCCGCTATGGGGATCCCAGATGCTCGATGCCAACACAGTGTCTTTCGAGAATACCATCTGGTCAGGATAGTTCTCTAAATATACCAATACTGGTACACCGGGGATGCTATTCCCCTGACTCACCGCTCGCACAATAACGTCCCGGGAAGCCAAAAGCACATCTTCCACCACGAAATCAAGCACACCGGGCTGCAAGAAAATGGCCCTGTAACTATCAGAATCCGACGTCCGCGCACTGCGTCTATAGGCCTCGTCATCCACTTCTTTCATGAAATGCTCCAGATGGGTCCGGACCTCCTCGCGACTGAGGTCCCTGCTAATTACCGTAGTCAAGATCACTTCACTGGCATTAAAGGCAATGTCCCCAGTCCTGATTTGCCCCCAGGCCATTTCCACAATATCAAAACCTTGGCTAAGCAGGTCATACGAGTCCCGTAGCTCCATCGTTCTTTCCGTTAACCCAGTAACCTCATTTTCCAAAGCAGAGGCTTGCAGCCGCAGGGCATCCACACTCTTCTCGGCCTCTGCAAGCTCAAGAATTACCTGGCCATAACTGGCTTCTGCCTCTTGTAGTTCCCGCTGAGCACTGTCCCTTTGCCCCCTCATTAGGGCATAGTCTTGTTGCAGAGCCTGTAACTCCTCTTGAATTTCTTTCATGTTAAAGAGCGCAGTCCGCACATCTGAAGAAGCAATGGACAAAACGCCGATGGATGCAGCAGAAATGAGCACGCCCGTCACAATTGTTACCAAAATACTGGTATGTTTGGGGCGCAGACCAAAGAGTGTTAGTTTTTTACGACCAACCTTCATACCTAAGCGATCGCCAATATAGGCGATGACCCCACCTACGATGGCCAGGGTTAAAATCAAGGTTAATCCATACATGGTCTGCGCACCTTCCTTCTTTACAAAGAGAAATTCTCTCCTAGATAATACTCTCGGGCCAAGGTGTTCTTCGCTAGTTCTTCCGTTGTGCCCGCCACCAAGACTTCACCAAGATGCATGATATAAGCCCGATCTGTAATCCGCAGTGTTTCTCGAACATTGTGATCCGTAATAATGATACCGAGATTGCGCGAACGGAGGCGGGCGACAATTCCTTGAATCTCGGCCACAGCGATCGGATCCACTCCAGCGAAGGGTTCATCTAAGAACAAAAAAGCAGGATCGAGAGCCAATGCCCTGGCGATCTCAGTGCGACGGCGTTCGCCGCCGGAGAGCTGATGGCCATTTTGATGTCGCACGTCACCCAGATGAAAATCGGTTATCAGGCTATCCAAAGTGTCCTTTTTTTCTCCCTTAGACAGCTTCTTGCGAAGCTGTAAAACTCCCAGCAAATTTTCTTCAACTGTGAGTTTGCGAAAGACAGATGGTTCTTGGGGGAGATAACCCAAACCTAGACGGGTACGTCTGTACATGGGTAGTTCCGTTATATCCTGGCCATCAAGGAAAATTCTGCCGCTATCGACCTTGCCTAGACCCACAATCAAACCAAAAATCGTGGTCTTGCCCGCCCCGTTAGGACCCAAGAGGCCTACGATCTCTCCGCGTTTGGCGGAGAAATCCACGTTCTGTACTACCGTACGTTTGCCATATGTCTTAACAAGCTGCTTAGCTACTAGTTCCATCATCACCACACCCAGCCATTTCCACCACTAAATCGGCCGCTCGGCCTACTGAACCCGGTTCTCCCAATTCGTACTCTAGGTGGGAAAACTCCTCCAGCATAGCCTTGCGAGCCTCTTCATTATAAAGCAAGTTCTCCACTGTTTCTGCCATGGTGGTCTGTGCGAAATCTCTTTGAATAAATTCTGGTATTACAGTCTTTCGTAGAATATTATTGGTTATTGTCATATTAGGCTTGCGATCAAGTAATTTATCGACAAAATAGGTGCTCTGGGGAACCCGATATACCGCTATGGAGGGTATGCCCAGCAAAGACGCTTCCAGGGAACTAGTGCCAATAGAGGTAATGGCCAGATCCGCCGCCCTAAGCACGCAATAGGTGTCCCTTTCCAGGCGAACCTGGTCTGTGGGACACTTTTTCACAATCTCATCAACAAGGATGCTTCGAATCGTTGGTGCAACTGAAACAATAATCTCAACGTCACTGTGTTGCTGAGCAACCACATGCAACACTTTTAAAATACTAGGAAGGACGTTCTTAACCTCCACTTCCCTTGCGCCTGGTAAAACTGCAATTAGCTTGGTTTGTTCTGATTCCAACCCGAGTTTCGCCCTGGCAGCGGAGGGGGACATAGAAAAGTCTGTTAGATCCATGAGCGGATGACCGACAAACTCACAATCAATGCCTGCCTCTTCACATTGGGCGGTCTCAAAGCGGCTAATACTAGCTACTTTATTCACAATTGTTGGGAAATGACTAGCCCGAATGCTTCCCAAACCGCGACTCAATGGGGTGTAGTAGTACAAGACCGTAATCCCCCTGGCCCGGGCAATTTCCAAAAGCTTGTACCCAAAGATCGGAAGGCCAATTTGCAGTACCAGGGAAGGTTGTTCCTTTTCCATGGCATCCACCACCATCTTAATCATACGCTTGGCCACGGTGGAACCTTTTATAGATTGGAATATGCCTAAGCTCACCTGTTCCGAAATATCATAAAGCAGGCGTACCCCAGCATCACTCATCAAGGGTCCACCTACTCCAAAAAGCGTTGCTTGGGGGCATTTCTCCAACACCTTCCTTGCCAATGCCGACCCAAAACGATCACTAGTGTTGTCTCCACCGAGCATCATGATCTTCTTCATGGTCTAGTCTTCCTCCCTGGGCACCAGAGCGAAAGTCAACTGGCCTTGAGCCACAACCTTGCCTGCGACACTTGCTTCGGCAGCAATCTTCACCACGCCAGCACGGGCCCCTTGCACAGTGGCAGTAATCATCAACTGATCCCCGGGCTTAACAACTTCACGAAACCTCACCTTCTCAATAGCAGTAAGGAGAGGAAGTGTATTTTGATCCGGTGCTCCTCCTACAGACAAGCCGCCTACCTGCGCCATGGCTTCCACAATCATCACCCCAGGCATCACAGGCGTTTCGGGGTAATGACCCTGGAAAAACGGTTCGTTGATGGTCACATTCTTGATTGCCACCACCCTGTGCCCTTCCTCTCGCTCCAAAACCCTGTCAACCATAAGAAACGGGTAACGATGGGGTAAGAGTTTTCGAATCTGATCAATGGAAAGTAGTTCTTGCGTTCCTTCTGGCACTACCTTTCACTCCCTTTGCCAAAAAACCATAATCGTTCCTATAGGATTTTCGGCACGGATTGTCCATTTCCTCTTTTTCACCCTTAACCGCCTCAGGTCATTAGCAGCTTCCTATAAAGTCGCGCCACTACTGATTGGGGGTTATTGAAGATGGCCTGGGGCACTCCCTCTTCTACTACCTGGCCCTTGTCCATAAAAACGATACGCTGTGCCACCCGCAAGGCAAACGATACTTCATGGGTAACAATGACCATGGTGGTTGCCGTTGTCTTCACGAGCTCCTCCATAACTTCCAGTACTTCCCCGACCAAAATGGGGTCTAGGGAGGCGGTCGGCTCATCCCACAACATGATTTCGGGATTCGTCACGAGAGCTCTGGCGATACCCACCCTTTGTTGTTGACCACCACTCAACTCATGTGGACGGCGTCCTTCTGTGG
>WPCH01182265.1_pt1 | contig 11557 bp, 10 predicted proteins | sample 5399881 | NCBI WGS metagenome assembly WPCH01 (sample SAMN12869468, study PRJNA574797) | sludge metagenome | isolation source: wastewater treatment of pH5 | place: China:Beijing | collected 2019-05-20 | reverse complement strand
CGCCGATCTGGGGCTTGCGGACCGTGGCCCGGTCGGCGGCTGCGGCCGACGGGCGGTTCTCGGAGATCCGGTCGGGGAGCTCGTCAGGGAGCCGGCTGGTGTCGCCCCGGCTCTCGTCTCGATCTCGGGTCCCGTCCGCATCGCGGTCGTCGGGCATGTGAAACGTCCCTTCTCATGACGCGCGCACCTCGGCGCGCGACGACGGGACGACCAGTGGCACAGGTTCTCGCCAGGCGTCCTCGTCGATGATCCATTGGTTCTTGCGGCACGCCCGCAGCACCCGCCACGAGGGGTCGAGGACCTCGACCAGTTCCTCGGGGCGGAACGACGCCGGACGGGTGGCCAGTACTGCGGTGAGGACGACGGCCCGATCGGCCGGGTCCTCCTCCACGGACAACTCGTTGATGGCCGGGCGCAGGTCGACGACCTGTGCCTTGCCCTTGCGCTCCCGCTCGATGGGGAGCTCGTCGGCGGCCAGGGTCGCCCCGATGGCGGCCTCGACCTGGTCCAAGGTGGGACCGCCGAGGTCGGCGGTCCAGGTGCAGGCGACGACGGCCTCCTGCAGGGAGGGGGTGCCCTGGGGGATCACCTCGGCGACCGGGACGGTGATGCCGTCCGGGAGCACCTCGGTGAGGCGGGCACAGAGGATGGAGAGGGCCTCGGTGGGCTCGTGGTCCAGGCGGATGTCGACGTACTCGCCGTCGGAGGCGTGCCCGGTCGGCAGCGCGAGGCCGAACGCCACCCGGGGCCGGGGCGAGAAGCCCTCGCTGTAGACCACGCCGAGGCCGGCCCGTCGCAGGGCCCGCTCCCACAGGCGGGCCACGTCGCGGTGGCTGGTGAAGCGGACCTTGCCGTGCTTGGTGAACCGGAAGCGCACGGTGGGACCCGGGACCTCGGCGAACGCCGGGCCCTTCTCCCGTTCGACCGGCTCGTCGGTCACCTCAGGGGCGTCGGCGTCGGTCACGACCCCACCCCCACGGGCTTGGCGCCGAGGGTGACCGGCGTGGCGCTGTTCCACTCGAGGCCCTGGCCGGTGCCCTGGCTGCCGCCGGCGGGCGGCTTGGCCGAGGCCACGATGTGCTCGATGCCGTAGCCGGTGCAGGCCCCGCAGTCATAACAGGGCGTCCAGCGGCAGTCCTCGAGGCCGACCTCGTCCAGGGCGTCGCGCCAGTCCTGCCAGAGGAAGTCCTTGTGGAGGCCGGCGGAGAGGTGGTCCCAGGCGAAGACCTCGTCCTCGTGGCGGTGCCGGTGCACGTACCAGTCCAGGTCCAGGCCGTGCTTGGCCATGGCGTCGGTCCAGCGACGCATGTCGAAGTGCTCGGACCACTCCTGGAAGGTTCCTCCGGCCCGCCAGACGTCCTCGATGACCGGGCCCAGGCGGCGGTCGCCGCGGGACATCAGGCCCTCGATGAGGCTGGCCGTCGGGTCGTGCCACTTGAGCTGGACGCCGCGATCCCGCTTGAGGTCGTCCCGTAGGAGGCCGACCTTGCGCCGCAGTTCGACATCGGTGTTCTGGCCGAACCACTGGAACGGGGTGAACGGCTTGGGCACGAAGCCGCCGACCGAGACGGTCATGGACGGCTTGTTGGTGTGGGTCTGGCCCAGCTCGACGCAGTTGCGGGCCAGACGGGCGATGCCCAGGGTGTCCTCGTCGGTCTCGGTGGGCAGGCCGGTCAGGAAGTAGAGCTTCATGCGCCGCCAGCCCTGGGAGTAGGCGGACTCGACGGCGCCGTAGAGGTCGTCCTCGCTGATGAGCTTGTTGATGACCTGACGCATGCGCCAGGTACCGGCCTCGGGGGCGAAGGTCAGTCCGGTGCGGCGGGCCCGCTGGATCTCCGCCGCGATGCCCACGGTGAAGGCGTCGACCCGGAGGCTGGGCAGCGACACCGACACCCGGCCACAGCCCGGGGCGTCGTCGTCCATGGCCGCCTTCACCGACTCCTGGATGCCGCTGTAGTCGGCGGTGGACAGGGAGGTGAGGGCGACCTCGTCGTAGCCCGTGCGCTGGAGGCCGGACTGGATCATCGCGCGGACCTGGTCAGCCGGGCGCTCCCGCACCGGTCGGGTGATCATCCCCGCCTGGCAGAAGCGGCAGCCCCGGGTGCAGCCCCGGAAGACCTCGACGTTGAGGCGGTCGTGGACCACCTCGGTGAGCGGGACGAGCTGGTGCTTCGGGTAGGGCCATTCGGCCAGGTCGGCCACGGTGCGCTTCTCGACCAGCGCCGGGATGCCCGCCTCGGTCGGCTCGATGGCGACCAGGTCGGCGCCGTCGTAGACCGGCGCGTAGAACATCGGCACGTAGACGCCGGTGACATTGGCCAGGGCCCGCAGGCAGTCCCGGCGGGAGGCCTCGGTACGGCGGCCGGCCTTCCACTCGCCGATGACCTCGGTGATCTCGCCCACCACCTCCTCGCCGTCGCCGAGGACGAAGGCGTCGACGAAGTCGGCGAGGGGCTCGGGGTTGTACGCGCAGTGGCCACCGGCGATGACGATCGGGTGCTCACCGGTGCGTTCAGCGGAGCGAACCGGGGCGCCGGCCAGGTCCACGCAGTTGAGGACGTTGGTGTAGACGAGCTCGGCGGAGAGGTTGAAGGCCAGGACGTCGAAGTCGGTGGCCGGGCGGTGGTTGTCCACCGAGAACAGGGGCAGGCCGGTGGCCCGCATCCGGGCCTCGAGGTCGGTCCACGGCGCATAGGACCGCTCGGCGACCGCGTCGGGGCGCTCGTTGAGGATCTCGTAGAGGATCTGGAGCCCCTGGTTGGGCAACCCGACCTCGTAGGCGTCCGGGTAGAGCAGCAGCCAGGCCACGCGGTCGGGGCCGTGCTCGGGGGTGATCGCCCCCAATTCGCCCCCGATGTACCGGGCCGGCTTCTGGACCTCGCCCAGGAGCGGCTCCAGCTCGGGCCAGATGGTCATGATCAGTCGGAGTCTACCGGGCAGGGGCCGTGGGTCGGGGTTATCCCCTCCCCCCTCCCCCCGTCTCAGCCGAAGCGGTGGATGTGGACGTTGAGGACGAGGCCGATGGCGGCGAAGACGGCGAGGATGGAGGAGCCGCCGTAGGACATCAGCGGCAACGGGATGCCGGTCACCGGCATGATCCCCATGGTCATCCCCACGTTCTCGAAGATCTGGAACAGGAGCATGGCCAGCACCCCGACGCAGACGAGCATGCCGAACTCGTCCCGGGCCAACTGGGCCGTGCGCCAGATCCGCCAGAGGATCACCGCGAACAGGCTCAACAGCGCGGCACCGCCGAGGAAGCCGAGCTCCTCGCCGACCACGGTGAAGATGAAGTCGGTGTGCTGCTCGGGGACGAAGCCCAGGCCGGTCTGGGTGCCGTCGAAGAGGCCCTGGCCCGAGAGCTGACCGGCACTGATCGCGGTCTGGGACTGGGCCTGGTTGTAGCCACTGCCGTCGGCGTCGCTGTCCGGGGCGGCGAAGTTGGTGAGCCGGTCCTGCTGGTAGTCGGCCAGCACGTTGCTGTTGAGGATGCCCACCGTCACCACGATGCCGAGGAGCAGGAGCACGGCGAAGTGCCGGGGCCGGGCCCCGGCGATGAACACGACGGCCAAGGTGACCACGCCGAAGACCAGCACGGTCCCCAGGTCGGGCTGGAGCATGATCAGCGCCATGGGCACCGCGGCGATGCCGAGGATGGTGGCCAGGCGGCGACCATCGATCTCCTGCTGTTCGAGGGTCAAGAACGCGGCCAGGCCGACGATGAGGGCCAGCTTGGCCAACTCGGCGGGCTGCAGCTGGAAGCCGGCGAGCTCGTACCAGGCCTGGATGCCCTTGTTCTCCGCACCCAGTGGGGTGAGCACCCCGAACAGCAGCAGGAGGGCGGCGCCGGCGATGGGGATGGCCCAGTCCCGCAGGCGCCGATAGTCGAAGGCCGCCACGGCGGCCATCAGGCCCACGCCCAGGAGGACGAAGATCCCCTGCCGCTGGAGGAAGTAGGTCGTGGGGGCATCTTCGGTGCCCTGGGTGGCGCTGTAGACCATCACCACGCCCAGGGCGGCTACCGCCAGGGTCGCCCCCACGAGGATGAAGTCGACGTGCTGGAGGGCGTCGGGCAACACCATGGCCCGGCTGGCCGCCGAGCGGTTGCTCGGGCGGGCGAGACCGCCGCGGGCCACCGAGGGGGCGGTCATCCGTCGGTGCCTTCGGTCGTCGGGTCGTCCACCGGCTCGGTCCCCTCGGTCGAGCCTGCGGGCAGCGGTGAGGCCTGGCGGGAGTCGACCACGGGCAAGGGGACCTGGCCACTCAGGCCGTCGAACATGCGCCGAGCAACCGGCGCCGCGATGTCGCCACCGAAGCCGCCCGTGGAGCCCTCTGCCGCCTCGATGATCACGGTGACGACGTACTCCGCCGCCCGGCCCTGCTGCACCGGCCCGAACCCCACATACCACGCGAAGTCACCCTTGCCGTCGACCTGAGCCGTCCCCGTCTTGCCCGCGACCGGGAACGCACCCAGATCGAATCCCTCGAATGCCTCGGCCGCAGTGCCTTCGCCGCTCTGGACGCCGAGCAGCCCGGCCATCATGGGGTCTCGCCATTCCGCGGGGAGCTCGACCGCACCGACTTGCGACGGCAGCACCGTGCACGGCTCACCGGGGGCATCCGCACACGCGGTGCTCGGATCGCTCACCCACGTGTTCTCCCCCGGATCCGGCGACCACGCCTCGGCACCGAGGTGGGGCCGGTAGAGCGTGCCCCCGTTGGCCATGGCCGCGTACGCGTTGCTCAGCTGCAGAGGGGTGATGCCTACGTCCCCCTGGCCGATGGACATGTTGATCGTGTTGCCTGCCGTCCAGTCCCCGTAGGGGAAGTCCTCGGGATAGTCCTCGTGGAGCTGGGCCACGATCTCTGGGGTGAACGCAAACCCTTCCCGCTCCCCGGACAGATCGATCCCGGTCCTGGCGGTGAAACCCAAGTCGGCCGCGGTCTGCTGGAGGAAGTCGTCCCCGATGCGCTCCCGGTTGGCCCACAGGTTGTCGCCGATCCAGTAGTAGTACCAGTCACTGGAGACCGTGAGGGAACGCTGGAGCGCCACCTCACCGGTGCCTTGTGCTCCTGCGTTCTGGAAGGCGCAGGACGGGTCCGTGTCGGGACAACCCTGGACCTCGTAGGTGCCGTCGTCGTAGAAGCTGGTCGAGGGATCGATGAGCCCGGCCCGCAGGCCGGCCAGGCCGGTCACCACCTTGAACGTCGACGCCGCCGGGTACTCGCCGGAGATCGCCCGGTTGAGCAGGGCCTGCCCGGCTTCGGGGTCGGTGAGCTCGGCGTACTCGTCAGCGCCGATGCCGTTGGCCAGGTCATTGGGGCTGTAGGTCGGGTAGCTGGCCATCGCGATGATGGCGCCATTGCGCGGGTCCTCGACCGTCGCGGCCGCGGCCGGTGATTCGTTCACCTCGGTGACCGCGGCGAGCTGTTGCTCCAGCAGGGTCTGGACCTCGAGGTCGAGGCTCAGCACGAGGTCCATACCGGGCTCCGGAGCCACGTAGCTGACCTGCTGGACGACGTTGCCGGTGGCGTCGACCTCGAGGACCCGCTCCCCCGGGGTGCCCCGCAGCCAACGCTCGTAGGTGGACTCCACCCCGGAGCGGCCGACCTCGTCGGTGAGCTCGTAGGGCTTGGCCTGGTCCTGGATCTCGTCGATCTCCTCCTGGCCGGTGATCGGTCCGACGTAGCCGAGGACGTGGGCCGCCAGGTTCCCGTGGGGGTACTCGCGCACGGCGATGCGGTCCACGTCGACACCGGGGTACTGGATCTGGTTCTCGGCCAGCAGGATCTCGAGGTCCTCGGGCACCTCGGAGGCCACGGGCGTGGGCACGAAGGCCCCGATGAAGTTCTCCTCGAGGGCGGCCTGGACGATCCCCGTGGTCCACTGCCCGGTCGCGACCTCGGCCGCCAGGTCCCGGTCGTCGGTCTCCCCGGCGATCTCGCCCGCCTTCTCCAGGACGTCCGGGTCGACCGGGACCTCGTAGAGGGCGAGGATGTCGGCCAGGCGACCGTAGACCTCGTTGCGGGCGTCCTCGTCGTACTCGACGGCCTCGTCCAGGACCCGGGTGTCCACCCGGACCTGGCGGACCTGTCGGTTGTCGACCAGGACCTGCTGGTCGCGGTCGAAGATGCGCCCGCGCGGCGCCTGGATGTGGATCGTGCGGAGCCGGTTGGACTCCGACGCCGAGATCGCGGCCTCCCCCTCGACCGCGGTGAGGAACCACAGACGGGCGGTGAGGGCCCCGATGAGGGACAGGGCCACGATCGCCAGCGCGGAAAGGCGCATGCCGGTCGAGGGGGGATTGGTCGGGGCAGGGCTCATGGGGTGGCGGTCATCGTCGGAATCCGGTGGTCAGTGATCGGCGCCGCCCGCGTCGGGGAGCGAAGCTCCCTCGGCGCTGCGGTCGTGACGGGAGCCGCAGGCCGAGCGGCTCCCCCTCGGTCCAGGACAGGATACGGAGCGCGGGCAGCACAAGGAGCGCGGCCGTCGCCCCGACCACCGCGGCGATCTTCAGGGTCTGGCCGCTGAGCCACTCGTGGTACCCGAGGACCACCCCGACCGCGGCGTAGAACAGCACCGAGGCGGCCGCGGCCAGGCCGGCGCCGGGGATCGGGGCCCACCACGTCGGGCCGACCACCGAGCGCTGGGCGCTGCCGACGAAGTACCCCGCCAGGCAGTAGGTCAGCGCCGACAGCCCGAAGGGCCCCGCCACGACCAGGTCCCAGAGGATCCCGGCGACGAAGCCGACCTGTGTCCCCCGATCGGGTCCGCCGGTCAGGCCCGCAGCCAGGGCGACCAGGAGGAGCAGGTCGACCTGCACCCCGGCGATCGTCAGCCACGGCGCCACCACCACCTGGAGCAACAGCGCCATCAGCAGGACCAGCGCGGTGCGGGGCAGCGTGGTGGTCATCCGCCCTCCGGTTCGGCCGCTGTCGTCGGCGTGAAGAGCAGGACGGCGACCTGGGTGAGGCGACCGACATCGGCGTAGGGCTCGAGGAAGACCTCCTGCTCCAGAGGGTTGGCCGCCCCTCGGACCTGCACCGCCCGGCCGACGGGGATGTCGGGCGGGAAGTTGCTGCCCTGCTTGCCGGCGGTCACGAACACGTCGCCCTCGGCCACCTCGGTGCCGGCCTCGAAGGCGTCCTCGACCAACAGCGGCTGACCCGCGCCCTGGCCGTGGGCCACCGCGGCGTCGCCGCTCTCGGAGTGCTCGACGCCCACGTTCACCGAGCTGTCGGTGATCAGCCGGATGCGGGCGCTGGTGAAGGTGACCGACTCGACCACGCCGACCAGCCCGGCGCGGGTCCGCACCGGCATGTCGACCTCGATGCCCTCGTCGGCGCCCTTGTCGATCTCGATGCTGGGGTCGAAGTTCCCGATGCTCTCGCTGATGACGTTGGCCGCGACGACCTGGATGTCCTCGGGCAGGTCGAGGCCCAGCTGCTCCTGGAGGCGGCGCAGCTCGGCTTCGGCGTTGGCCGCGGCGGCCTCGGCCCCCTCCAGCTCGGCGATCCGGTTGCGCAGGCGCTCCACCTCGGCGCTGTCGTCACGCCCGAAGAGGCCGTTGCCGATGGCTCGCACGGGGCTGAAGACACCACTCGCGGTGTCACGGACGACGTCGATCGGCCCGATCCCGAGCAGGTCCACGGCCAGGACGGTGACGGAGACGACCACGAGCACGGCCAGCGTGAAGCGGGACTGGCCCTGACCTCGGGACAACACGACGGAGGTAAACCGCTACAGGCGGTTCGACGAGAAGAGGACCCCCTTGAGTGCCTCGAACTCCTCGAGCGACTGACCCGACCCCAGGGCCACGGCGAACAGCGGGTTCTCCGCCACCCGTACGGGCATGCCGGTCTCGTGGGCCAGGCGCTGCGGGAATCCGTTCAGCAGGGCCCCGCCTCCGGCCAGCATGATCCCCTTCTCCATGACGTCGGCCGCGAGCTCCGGCGGGGTCTTGTCCAGCGTGGACTTCACCGCGTCGATGATGGAGGACACCGGCTCCTCGAGGCCCTCGCGCAGGTCGGCGGTGGAGACGGTGACCGTCTTGGGCAGCCCGCTCACCAGGTCACGGCCCCGGATCTCGGCCTCGAGCTCCTCCTTGAGGGGCCAGGCCGACCCGAGGGCGATCTTGACCTCCTCACAGGTGCGCTCGCCGATGACCAGGCTGTACTCCTTCTTCATGTAGGCCCCGATGGCCTCGTCCAGCTCGTCACCGCCGACCCGGGAGGAGTGGGCGGCCACGATGCCGCCGAGGGAGATGACGGCGACCTCGGTGGTGCCACCGCCGATGTCCACGATCATGTTGCCGGTGGGGTCCTGGACCGGCAGTCCGGCGCCGATGGCGGCGGCCATGGGCTCCTCGATGATGTAGGCGGGCTTGCGGGCGCCGGCGAACTCGGCGGCCTCCTGCACGGCCCGCTGCTCGACACCGGTGATGCCCGAGGGCACGCAGATCACCATGCGGGGCTTCACCCACCGGCGCTGGTGCACCTTGTGGATGAAGTAGCGGAGCATCTTCTCGCAGATGTCGAAGTCGGCGATGACGCCGTCGGCCAACGGGCGGATGGCCTGGATGTGGGCCGGGGTGCGGCCGATCATCCGCTTGGCCTCCATGCCGACGGCCAAGGGCCGGCCGGTCTTGGTGTTGATGGCCACCACCGAGGGCTCGTTGAGCACGATGCCCCGCCCGCGGACGTACACGAGGGTGTTCGCCGTGCCCAGGTCGACGGCCATGTCCCGCCCCATGATCTGGGTCAACATGCTGTCGGACATCAGGGTCCTTACGGGGTCGCTGCCAGTCAGCGAAGCGCCGGCTGCCCTGAGCCTAGGTCACGGGACCAGGCTTGATCGAACATCCCCACTCCACTCGCCGAACGAGATTGTAACCATTCTGCAACGTGCGGTCGAACGCGCTCGGAGGTCGCAGTTGTCACACGGGCCGCCGCACCGGCTACAGGTCGGGGAACCAGATGCCGATCTCCCGCTCCGCCGACTCGGCGGAGTCCGATCCGTGGACCAGGTTCTCGGTGAAGGACGCCGAGAGGTCGCCACGGATCGTTCCGGGGGCGGCCTCGGCGGAGTTGGTGGCGCCGATCATCGTGCGGGCGACCTGCCAGGTGTCCTCGGGGCCCTCGACCACGAAGACCAGTGCCGGTGACCGGGTGATGAACTCGATCAGCTCGCCGTAGAAGCCCTTGCCCTCGTGCTCGGCGTAGTGCTTGGCCGCGGTCTCGGTGTCGACCGACCGCAGCTCGGCGGCGACCAGCTTGAGGCCCTTGGCCTCGAAGCGGGCGATGATCTGGCCGGCGAGGCCGCGCTCCACGGCGTCGGGCTTGGCGATGACGAGTGTCCGGTTCATGAGGCCCGGGAGGGTAACGGCGGACCGGTCGGTCGCGGGCGATCTACCGTCTCGGCATGCGACTGGAGAACGAGATCGACATCGCCGCACCCGGCGAGACCGTGTGGGCCTTGACCCTCGACGTCGAGCAGTGGCCCGACCTCACGCCGACCATGACCGAGATCACCCGGCTCGACGACGGGCCCCTCGCCGTCGGTAGCCAGGCCCGGGTCAAGCAGCCCGCCCAGCGGGCCCGGGTGTGGACCGTCACCCGGCTCGAGCCGAACCACTACGAGTGGGACGCCGCGATGGGCCCGATCCGCATGCGGGGCGGCCACCACATCACGCCCACCGACACCGGCTGCACGAACCGGCTGACCCTCGATCTGGAGGGCTTCGGCAGCGGCCTGTTCGGCCTCGTCGCCAAGCGCACCCTCGCCAAGGCTCTCCAAACCGAGAACGAAGGCTTCAAGGCCGCCGCCGAGTCCGCCTGAATGCCCGTTCTGGGGGCTGCGACGCGCGCCCCGGCGCGCATTGGAGCCCCCAGAACGGATCAGGGTGGAGGGGTGAGGGCCGCTCTCGCGGCGCCGACGACGTAGAGGCTGCCGGTGACGATGATGCGGTCCTCGCTGGTGGCGATGGCCCGCGCCCGACCGAGGGCCTCGACCACGTCGGGGACGACTTCGACCTCGATGCCGGCTCGGGCCACGGCCTCGGCCACCTCGACCGCAGGCAGGGCCCGGGGCGAGGGTGGGTTGGTGCAGAGGACGACGTCGAAGGGGCCGAGCTCCAAGGCCTCGACCATGGCGTCGGGGTCCCGGCCGGCGAGCATCCCGAGGACCACCACCGTGCTGGGGACATCGGCGAAGTCGTCGTGCAGCGTGGTCGTGAGCGCGGTCATGCCGTCGGGGTTGTGGGCCCCGTCCAGGACAAGCAGCGGCTCCCGGCCCATGATCTCGAAGCGACCCGGGATCTTCAGGTCGGCCAGGGACTCCCCCACCACCGTCTCGTCGAGGGGCCGGTCGAAGAACGCCTCCGCGGCGGCGACCGCCAGCGCCAGGTTGTCGCCCTGGTGGGCGCCGTGCACCGGCAGGTACACCTCATCGAGCCGAGCGCCGGGTGTGCGCACGTCGAGGACCCGGCCCCCGACCGCGACACGACCGTTCTCCGCGGCGAAGTCCCGATCCCGCAGCCAGGTCCGGTCGGGACCCTCGGCCTCGAAGAGCGGGCGCAGCGCCGGATCGGTCTCGCCCAGCACCAGGGTCGAGCCCGGCTTGACGATGCCCGCCTTCTCCCCCGCGATGGCCGCCCGCCACCCTTCGGCGCCGTCGGTGTGGTCCCGGCCGACGTTGGTGACCACGGCGACGAGGCCGTCGGCCACATTGGTGGCGTCGTAACGGCCGAGCAGGCCGACCTCGACCACGGCCACGTCGACGGCCTGCTGGGCGAACCACGAGAACCCTGCGGCAGTCACCAGCTCGAACCAGGTCGGCTCGCCCTCGACCAGGGACTCGAGGGTGGCCAGCTCGTCGAGCACCTCGGCGAGGTCCTCGTCGGGGATCGGGCGACCGTCCCAGACCAGGCGCTCGTTCAGCACCTCGAGGTGGGGACTGGTGTAGAGGCCGACCGACAGGCCGTGGCCCCGCAGGATCGCCTCCAGCATCCGGGCGGTGGAGCCCTTGCCGTTGGTCCCGGTCAGGTGGATCACCGGGTAGGCCGTCTGGGGGTCGCCCAGGACGCCGACGAGGGAATGCATGCGGTCCAACGACAGGTCGTCGACCACGCCGGCGGTGACGTTGCCCGCCTCCAGGTTCAGGTGGCCGTCCAGCCACCGCCGCGCTTCGGCCAGGTTCATCACACTCGCGTGCCTTCGCTGCGCTCAGGAACGACGGCGCCGCCGATCCCGAGAGGGAGCGCGGGCTGCTCCGGCTGGCGCCTGCGCAGCGTCACTACCCCGCGCGGCGGCGAGCGGCCTCGGCCAGTTCCAGGGCCACCTCGGCGGCCTGCTCGACCACGGGGAGCGCGACCTCGACGGCGTGCTCCACCTTGGGCCGGGTCACGCCATAGGCGTATTCCACCTTGGGCCGGGTCACCCCGTAGGCGTGCTCGAGGCGGGGCCGGGTCACCTCGATGGCGTGCTCGGCGGTCTCGACCGCGCCGGACCAGGCGTCCTTGGCCACCTCGGCGTACGCGGCCACGCCCGTGGCCTTGGC
>WPCH01156353.1_pt1 | contig 11568 bp, 10 predicted proteins | sample 5399881 | NCBI WGS metagenome assembly WPCH01 (sample SAMN12869468, study PRJNA574797) | sludge metagenome | isolation source: wastewater treatment of pH5 | place: China:Beijing | collected 2019-05-20 | reverse complement strand
CGCCCCATCCCTGTTCACCCCCGGCGCCAGTGTCGGCGCCCCGCCGGACGACTTCTTCACCGGCGGCCAGGACTGGGGGTTCCCACCGCTGCTCCCGACGGCATCCCGCGCCAGCGGCCACGAGTACCTGCGGTCCGCCCTCGCCCACCAGTTCCGCCACGCCGGTGTCGTGCGCGTCGACCATGTGATGGGCCTGCACCGGCTCTGGTGGGTGCCCTCGGGCGCGGCGGCGACCGAGGGCGCCTACGTGCACTACCCCGCCGAGGAGCTGGCGGCTCTGGTCACCCTCGAAGCCGCACGGGCGGGAACGGCGGTGGTGGGCGAGAACCTCGGCACGGTCCCGCCGGAGGTCGGCGACCTGCTCCGGGAGCACAACCTGATCGGGATGTACGCCACCCAGTTCGAGCTGCTCGACGCACCCCACGCCCGACCCCCGACCCCCGACACGTTCGCCGTGGTCAACACCCACGACATGGCCCCGTTCGCCGCGTTCTGGGAGGAGGCCGACCCCGGCCTGCGGGCCCGGATCTTCGACCAACTGGGCCGCGATGGCCAGGGCGCATCGGGGGAGGACCCCCTCGAGGTGCTCGAGGCCCTCCTGGGCTGGCTGGGCCAGAGCGAGGCGATCGCCGTGGTCGTGACCCTCGAGGACCTCTGGGGCGAGCTGCGACCGCAGAACCGGCCCGGCACCGGACCGGAGGAGCCGAACTGGCGTCGCCGGATGACCCGGACCCTCGAGGAGATCCGGGCCGACGGGGACCTGGTGGCCCGCCTCGGCCGCCTGCGCGCCGCCCGCTCGGAGGTCCGTCCGTGACCGCGACCGGTGAGGGCCCGGTGAGCCGGCTGAGCGACGACGACCTCCACCTCTTCAACGAGGGCACCCACAGTCGCCTCTATGACCACCTGGGCAACCACCCGGTCGCGGCCGGGACCGTGTTCGGCGTCTGGGCCCCGGCAGCCGATGGGGTGGCGGTCATCGGCGACTTCAACGGCTGGGACGGCGCCGCCCACCCCCTCGTCCCCCGGGGCTCCTCAGGGATCTGGGAGGGCGTCGTGGCCGACGCCGCCGACGGGCACCGCTACAAGTACCGCATCAGGAACGGTTCCTGGGAGCAGGACAAGGCCGATCCCTTTGCGCAGCGCACCGAGGTCCCCCCGGCCACCGCGTCGGTGGTCGGCACCGGCGCCCACGAGTGGGGCGACGGGGTGTGGATGGCTGAGCGGGGAGCTCGCCACGCCCACGATGCCCCGGTGTCGGTGTACGAGGTGCACCTCGGCTCGTGGCGCCGGCCCGGCGGAGGGCTCCCGCACTACCGCGAGATCGCCGAGCCGCTCTCGGCCCACGTGCGGGCCCACGGGTTCACCCATGTGGAGTTCCTCCCGCTGACCGAGCACCCCTTCTACGGATCGTGGGGCTACCAGACCACCGGCTACTTCGCGCCCACGGCCCGGTACGGCGAACCGGGGGACCTCATGGCCCTCATCGACCGACTCCACCAGGACGGCATCGGCGTGATCCTGGACTGGGTGCCGGCGCACTTCCCCGCCGACGAGTTCGCCCTCGGCCTCTTCGACGGCACCCACCTCTACGAGCACGCCGACCCGAAGCAGGGCTTTCACCCCGACTGGAAGAGCTTGATCTTCAACTACGGCCGCAACGAGGTCCGTAGCTTCCTCGTCTCGAGCGCGGCGTTCTGGCTCGACCGTTATCACGCAGACGGGCTGCGGGTCGACGGCGTGGCGTCCATGCTCTACCTCGACTACTCGAGGAAGGCGGGCGAATGGGTCCCCAACGAGCACGGGGGTCGCGAGAACCTGGCCGCCATCGCCTTCCTCCGTCAACTGAACGAGACGCTCTACGAGCGCTTCCCTGGTGTCCAGACCATCGCGGAGGAGTCGACCGCGTGGCCGATGGTCTCTCGACCCACCTATCTCGGCGGTCTGGGGTTCGGCTTCAAGTGGGACATGGGCTGGATGCACGACACCCTCCAGTACTTCGGCCGGGACCCCGTCCATCGGCGCTGGCACCACCACGACCTCACGTTCCGCATGGTGTACGCGTTCACGGAGAACTTCGAGCTGCCGCTCTCCCATGACGAGGTCGTGCACGGCAAGGGGTCCCTGCTCAGCCGAATGCCCGGGGACCAGTGGCAGCGGCTGGCCAACCTCCGGCTCCTGCTCGGTTCGATGACCGCCGCCCCGGGCAAGAAGCTGCTGTTCATGGGTGCCGAGCTCGGTCAGGTCGCGGAGTGGGACCACGACGGCGAGTTGGACTGGGGCCTCCTCGATGACCCGGGCCACGCCGGCGTGAGCCGGTGGGTGACCGACTGCAACGACCGCTACCGCCGGCTGCCGGCCCTCCACGATCTCGACTGCGAAGCCGCCGGCTTCGAGTGGGTCCTGGCCGACGCCGCCGAGGACTCGGTGATCGCCTTCCTGCGCAAGGGCCGGGACCCCGACGACCTGGTGCTGGTGGTCGCCAACCACACCCCGGCGCCCCGGGAGGCCTACCGGGTCGGCGTACCCCGCGCCGGCTTCTGGCGCGAGGAGCTCAACAGCGATGCCGAGGCCTACGGCGGCGCCGGGTGGGGGAACCTGGGTGGCCTGGACGCCGAGGCCGATGCCGTCCACGGTCGGCCCTTCTCGCTGTCGCTCACCCTCCCGCCCCTCGGCGTGCTGTTCCTCAGCTGGGAGCGCGCGCCCGGCCGTTGAGCTCATCGGCCCCCGTCCGCAGGGTCAGGCCTCGCGGTGCAGCACGATCGATGCGTGGCCTTCCACCCGCAGGACGTCGCCGGCCGCGAACGGTGGGACCGTCCGGTCCGGGTCGAAGGTGTCGACGGCCAACCGCCAGGGCCCCTCCCGCAGGGCCGACGGCAACTGGATGTCCATGCCGTCGCCGTGAGCGTTGAACACGAGGAAGAAGTCGTCGTCGACGATGCGCTCGCCCCGAGGGCCGGGTGAGGGGATCAGGTCGCCGTTGAGCAGGACGCCGATCGTCCGGGCGAAGCCGACGTCCCAGTTCTCGTGGGTCATCCGATGGCCGTCGGGGCGGAACCAGCCGATGTCGGCGATCGCACTGCCGTTCCCGTCGACGAGCGGGCGCCCGTCGAACCACCGGCGACGGTGGAACACCGGGTGGTCGCGCCGGAGCCGGATCAGCCGCATGGTGAAGTCCAGGAGCTCGGTGTCGGTCGCGGACCAGTCGATCCAGGACAGTTCGCTGTCCTGGCAGTACGCGTTGTTGTTGCCGGGGTGGGTCCGGCCCAACTCGTCACCGGCGAGCACCATGGGCACACCCTGGGAGAGCAGCAGGGTGACCAGGAAGTTGCGTCGTTGGCGGTCGCGGAGGGCCCGGATCCGGGGCTCGTCGGTCGGGCCCTCCACACCGCAGTTCCACGATCGGTTGTGGGCCTCCCCGTCCTGGTTGTCCTCGCCGTTGGCCTCGTTGTGCCGGTCGTTGTAGGCCACGAGATCGGCCAGGGTGAAGCCGTCGTGGCAGGTGACGAAGTTGATGCTGGCGTAGGGTCGGCGACCCGTGGTGCGGTAGAGGTCGGAGCTACCGGTGAACCGGTAGGCGAACTCGGCCAGGGTCTGCTCCTCGCCCCGCCAGTAGTCGCGGACCGTGTCCCGGTACTGCCCGTTCCACTCCGACCAGAGCGGGGGGAAGTTGCCCACCTGGTAGCCGCCCTCACCGACGTCCCAGGGCTCGGCGATGAGCTTCACCTGGCTCACGACGGGATCCTGCTGGATCAGGTCGAAGAAGGCCGACAACCGGTCGACGTCGTGCAGCTCGCGGGCGAGAGCGGCGGCGAGGTCGAAGCGGAAACCGTCCACGTGCATCTCGGTCACCCAGTAGCGCAGGCTGTCCATGATCAGCTGCAACACGTGGGGGTGCCGCATGTTGAGGGTGTTGCCGGTGCCGGTGTAGTCGACGAACAGACGGGGGTCGTCGGGAGACAGCCGGTAGTACGCCTGGTTGTCGATGCCCTTGAGCGAAAGCGTCGGCCCCAGTCGGTCGCCCTCGGCGGTGTGGTTGTAGACCACGTCGAGGATCACCTCGATGCCCGCCTCGTGCAGGGTGCGGACCATCTGCTTGAACTCGCGGACCTGGCCCCCGAGGTCGCCACTGCTGCTGTAGCCGTTGTGGGGAGCGAAGAAGGCGATGGAGTTGTAGCCCCAGTAGTTGCTGAGGCCGGCCTTCACCAGCGCGTGCTCGTCGACGAACTGGTGCACCGGTTGCAGCTCGACGGCAGTGACGCCCAGTCGCTGCAGGTGATCGACGGCGGCGGGGTGGGCGAGCCCGGCGAAGGTGCCCTGCTGCTGCGGGGGGATGCCCGGATGGGTCTTGGTGAAGCCCTTGGTGTGCAGCTCGTAGACCACGGTCTCGTGCCACGGGGTGCGGGGCGGACGGTCGTCGCCCCAGTCGAAGTAGGGGTTGGTGACCACCGCGAGGGGAACCGACCCCCGACTGTCGAGCGCGCTCGGCGGACCGTCCGGGTCCCCGACCTGATGGGCGAACACCGAGTCGTTCCACGTGAGCCCGCCGCACACCGCCTTGGCGTAGGGGTCGAGGAGCAGCTTCTGTGGGTTGGCGACCAGGCCCTCGGGCGGGCGCCACGGGCCGTGCACCCGGAAGCCGTAGCGCTGACCCGGCTCGACCCCCGGGAGATAGGCGTGCCAGCAGAGAGCCGTCACCTCCTCCATCTCGACGCGGGTCTCCTTGCCCTTCTTGCTGACGAGGCAGAGCTCGACCTTCTCGGCGACCTCGGAGAAGACCGAGAAGTTGGTGCCGGTCCCGTCGTAGGTGGCCCCGAGGGGATAGGCGTTGCCCGGCCAGACGTCCATCCGGCAAGAGGCTAGGCAAGATCGCGGGTCCCGCAGGCCGAACGAGGTCCTTCCGGGGACCGGTACCGGCGTGGCTCGGCGTCGACCTCGTGACCGATGCCCACGGGGAGGAGGTCACCGCCGGCGGCAGCGCAGTCCGCGTCTTCGTCATCGAATCGGCGAGGACCTCCAGATGGCCGAGGAGGCCTGGGCCGCCCGCGCCGCCACTGACCCCCTAGGGAGCCGGAAGGGCGCCGTGACTGTCATAGGGGCGGCCGTCGGCCTCGGCCATGGCCCGGCCCGCGGCGTACTGGTATGCCGAGATGCCGCCCGGCTCCCACGGTCCCACCGAGCCAGCGGCCACGGCGATCGGCCGGCGGCCCGCCTCGCCGTCGAGGAAGAAATGGGAGCGCACCGCCTCGATCGGCTGGTCGGCGAAGGCGAACCAGTCCACCGCCAGGAAGTCGATGCCCTCCTGGACCCCGTGGTGGTCGTTGTGGGACCAGGCGGCGCGGGCACCGCGCCGGAACGCGTCGGCGAGGCGGACGGCCATGTCCGCCTCGGCGGCGGAGACGTGACCGAGGTCCATCTCGAACAGGCCCATGCCCGTCTGGAGGTACCCCGCTTCGAAGAGGCCCAGGACCTGGACCAGGAGGGTGAAGGCCCGCGGATCGTCTGATGCCCGGGAGATCAGCCCGAAGACCTCCAACTCGGCTTCGACCGTCGTGCCGTAGTCGGCCAGGACGTGGATCCAGTCGTGCTGGGCCAGCGCGGGCGGGGCGCTCCCGGGTGTGCCGGGGAAGGCGAAGCCCCGCGCCTTGTAGAACCGCCACACCGCCAGCCCGAGGGAGCCCTCGGGGCAGTGCTCGAGGGCCTGCCAGCGGCCGGCCAACGCCGGATCGTGCGGGGCAGCGGTCCAGTACTCGGCGGCGGTGTGCTCCTCGCCGTCGCTCCCGTCGCGCTCGTAGGCCATGCACTCGTAGCCCGCTCGCTCGAAGTCGGCCATCGCGAGGCCGAGGGCGCCGGCCGCGAGGTGACGCGTGGCCCGCAGCAGCTCACGACAGTCCTCGCCCACGCTCAGCTCGTCGGCGAACTCCTGGAGGCGGTCGGCCACCTCCTGGGGCACCCGCCGCACCAGCAGGGCGAGGAGGATCATCATCTGCACCATCCGGACCCGGAACGCCCGGTCCCGCCGGGCGAGCCCTTCGGCGTAGGCCGTGGCCGTGATCGGGGTCACCTGGGCCAGGTCGAGGGTGTGTCCGGTCATCGCATCGGAGAGCGAACGGAGACAGAGGGCCTGGAGACGGGTCAAGCCCTCCGGCGGGGAGATGGCCGTCATGACGCCGCACGCCACATGGAGGATCTCCGGCGGCTCCGGCGGGTCGAGGTTCGCTTCGGTGGCGGTGGGCAACGGGACCGGCATGTGTCGGCCTAACCCTCGGGGGGCCCGGTTTCTTCCTCTCGCACCGCCGCGCCGTAGGACTCGTAGGGGCGACCCTCCGCCGAGGCCATGTCCAGGCCCCAGCCCCATTGGTCCGGGGTGATGCCGCCGGGCTGGAACGGGCCTGCCGAGCCGGCGACCTTCGCCTCCAGGGACTTGGCCCCCGGTCCCGTGAAGCCGTACTCGGCCTGGACCTCGGTGAGGGGGTCGGCGGCCCGGGCGAACCAGTCCTCCGCCAGGAGGTCGATGCCGTCGGTCTCGCGGAAGCGCCAGGCCACCTCGCCGCCCCGGGCCACGGCGTTGCCCAGTCGCGTGCCCATGCCGGCCGGGTCATGGCTCAGGTGGTCCGGATCGGCCCGGAACGCCCCGAGGCCCTTGTCCAGGTAGCCGGACTCGAAGAGGGCGAGGACGGCGACCAGGAGGCTGAAGGACCGAGGGTCCTCGTCGGCTCGGGCGATGACCGAGAACACCTCGATCTCGGACTCCACCGTCGTGCCGTAGTCCGACAGGACATGGACGAAGTCGTGCTGGGCCAGCCGGGGCGACACGCTGTTGGGGGTCCCCGGGAAGTTGAAGCCGCGGGCCTTGTAGAACTCCCAGGTGCCACGGCCCAAGGAGCCCGGCGGGCAGTGCTCCAGGGCGGCCCAGCGAGCAGCCATCGCCGGGTCGTCGGTCACCGACGCCCAGTAGTCGCCGATGTCGGCCGGCGGTTCCTCCCCCGCCCGCTCGAGGTGGAGGACCTCGTAGCCGTTGCGCATGAAGTCGGCGAGGGCGGCGCTGGTGGCCCCTGAGGCCAGGTGGCGCGTGGCGGTGACCGCGTCACGGCAGTCCTCACCCACGCCCAGCTCGTCGGCGAAGGCCTCGACCCGGGCGGCCACGTCGTCGGGCAGGGGCCGGACCAGGAGCTCGAGCAGGACCATGGCCTGCACGCGCCGGACCCGGTAGTGACGGCCGCGGTGGGCGATGGCCTCGGCGAACTCGGTCGGGCCGATCGACTCGAGCAGGCTGAGGTCACCCAGCTCGATCAGGTCGGCGGTGAGGGCCTGGGTCAGGCCCCGCACCACGTAGCCCTGCAGGCGGGTCAGGCCCCCCTCGGGGGCGACCGCGCTGGCGTAGGCCCGGGCGGTCAGCCAGGCCTCGTCCTTGCTCGGGCGGGGCTCGGGATCGGGCTCGTCAGTGGGAATGGGAACCGGCACGGTTCAGAAGTAGATCACCCGCTCGACCCGTTCGGCCACTGTCTCGAGGTCGTCGGTCCAGGCGCCGGTCGACAGGTACTTCCAGCCGCCGTCACAGACGATGAACACGATCACGCCCTCGTCGATCCGCTCGGCCACGCGCACGGCACCCGCGAGCGCCGCGCCCGAGGAGATGCCGGCGAAGATCCCGGCCTCGTGCGCCAGGCGCCGGGTGTACTGCAGCGACTCCAGGGGCCGGACGATGCGCTTGCCGTCGAGGAGGTCCTGGCCGCCCCACTTCTCGTAGACCGGCGGGATGTAGCCCTCGTCCATGTTGCGCAGGCCCTGCACGGTCTCGCCGATCGGAGGCTCCACGGCGAAGATCCGCACTGCCGGGTTCTGCTCCTTCAGGAACGTCCCGACGCCCAGGAGGGTGCCGCTGGTGCCCAGACCGGCGACGAAGTGGGTGATGTCGGGGCAGTCGGCCCAGATCTCGGGCCCGGTGCCCTCGTAGTGGGCCCGGGGGTTGGCCTCGTTGCCGTACTGGTAGAGGAAGGCCCATTCGGGGTGCTCGGCGGCCAGCACCTCGGCGCGGCGGACGGCGCCGTTGGAGCCCTCCTCGGCGGGCGAGTCGATGATCTCGGCCCCGAAGGCCTCCAGCAGCTGGCGGCGCTCGGGTGACACGTTGCCCGGCAGGACGATCTTGACCGGGTAGCCCTTGATCTTGCCGATCATGGCCAAGGCGATCCCGGTGTTGCCCGACGAGGGCTCGAGGATGGTCTTGCCCGGCGTCAGGGTCCCGTCGGCCTCGGCCTCCTCGATCATCTTCTTGGCGATGCGGTCCTTGACCGAGCCGCCGGGGTTCTGGCCCTCGAGCTTGCCGATGATGCGGACGCCCGGGGTGGGGCTGAACGAGCTGAGGTCGACCATCGGCGTGTTGCCGATCAGGTCCAGGACCGATGCGTGCACCGTCATCTCCGCTCCACCCCCTCCGATTGTTGACCGAACAGGTAGGGATTCTACCTGTCGATCAGAACCACCGACTCCTCGTCGATGTTCCCGTCCACGATCCGGTAGGAGCGCACCACCGGCTCGGGCTGGCGCAGGGACACGATGAGGTAGTGCCAGTCCGGGTCGGGGGCCTGGGCCACGTCGGTCGGCGAGGGGTAGGCCTCGGTGTGGGTGTGGCTGTGCATCACCCCGACGATCGCCAGCCCCCGGTCCTCGGCGTCCCGGTCGGCCCGCAGGTGGTCCTGGGGGTGCACGGTGTAGATCCGGCTGGACGCCTCGGCGTTGCGGCAGGGGTAGAACGCCGTCACCGCGTCCCGTCCGAGGGGTCCCGCCAGCAGGCCACAGGCCTCCAGCGGGAGGCCGTCGTAGGCGTGGGCGACCATCTCCGCCCAGGGGCCCCGGTCGAGGTTCAGCATGGGTCGTGTCACAGCGGCGCGGAGCGTACCGGTACTGTCCGCGGCGATGACGCGACCGTTGACCCCCGAGGACCTCGTCGAGATCGAGGCCATCAAGCAGCTCAAGTACCGCTACGCCCGGTGCCTGGACCAGAAGCTCTGGGACCAGATGGGTGACCTCCTCACCGAGGACGCCGTCGCCGAGTACTCCGCGGGCAAGTACCGCCACGAGGGCCGCGACGCCATCGTGGGCTGGATCAGTGAGGCCATGAAGGCCGAGACCTTCCTGTCCTCGCACCGGATGCACCACCCCGAGATCCGCCTGACCGGCCCCGACACCGCCCACGGCACCTGGGCCCTGGAGGACACCGTCGTGGAGAGCGCCTGGGACATCACCATCCAGGGCGCGGCCTTCTACGAGGACGACTACGTCAAGGTCGACGGCGAGTGGAAGATCCAGCACACCGGCTACAAGCGGACCTACGAGGAGATCTTCCCCCGGGCCTCGATCGAGGGCCTGCGCCTCACCGCCTCCTGGTGGGGCACCGGCGGCGCCTCCGAGCTCGAGGCCTGAACCCCTCGTTCATCCGCTTGACTGGCGGGCATGGCCCGCCCGGACGGCATCAAGGTCGTGGCGACCAACCGCCAGGCCCGACGCAACTTCGAGATCCTCGACACCTTCGAGTCGGGCATCGTGCTGCGCGGCAGCGAGGTCAAGTCCCTCCGGGAGGCCAAGGTCACCGTGAGCGACGCCTACGCCCGGATCATCGACCACGAGGCCTGGGTCATCGGCCTGCACATCACGCCCTACAGCCACGCCGGCGGCGCCTTCGCCGAGCTGGACCCCGAACGGGACCGCAAGCTCCTGCTGAAGCGCCTGGAGATCGACCGGATCAAGGCCCGGGTCGACCAGGACCGACTGACACTGGTCCCCCTCTCGCTCTACTTCAAGGACGGCCGGGCCAAGCTGGAGCTCGGCCTCGGCAAGGGCCGCACCGGGGTGGACAAGCGCCGCCACATCGCCACCCGCGACGCCGAGCGCGAGGCCCAGCGCGACATGGCCCGCGCCCGCCGCCGAGAATAAGTAACGGCTACTCAGGCCAGGGTCGCCGGTGGGGCGTACGTTTCGGTCGTTCCGCAGCACCAAAGGGAGACCGCAATGATCATCATGGGAGGCAACTCCAAGCTCCGGGCGGGGATCTTCGCCCTGACCGGCGTCCTGTTCCTCGTCCTGGCCTTCACGCTGGGGTCCTTCACCCGGACCCTGTTCCTGATCCTGGGCATCGCCGACCTGGCCATCGCCGGTTTCACCTACTGGGCCGCCCACAAGGCCGAGCAGCAGGCGGCGGACCCCAACCAGCCCGGCAACTGGGTCGGCTGACCGGTCACTGCGCCCCGTAGACTGGTGACTCCGGGTGCTTCGGTGCCCGGCGTTGCTTGACATTTGAGAGTGACAGCACGGGGCTGATCGGTTTCGACGTGGAGACCGTCTGGCGTACGGGCGACCGGAGTTGCTCAGACTCCTTAAACGGGGCACCCAAAGAAGCGCCGATGGCGACTTCGCTCTCGCCGCCTGACCTAGTCAGTAGGTAGAGAGTCCCAGCGAGCCGTGAGGCCACGCGGGGCCTGTCCACTGCAGCCCGGCAACAGAAGCAGTGGAGGACCGCAGGGAGAGACCGCTGACGGTGGGAAAGACCACTGACACCAGGGAAAGACCCGGCGGTCATGAGGACCCGACCTCTCGGCGACCGCAAGCCGTAGATCGGGAATGGTCGTAGCTCGTTCATCACACACTTCGCGGACGAGGGTTCGATTCCCTCCAGCTCCAAGAGCACTCGAGCTCAGGTTCGAGTGCTGTTGGAGCTGCCGTGGCCCCGTACCGAGCGCGAGCTCGGCTCGAGATCTGTCCCTCTCGGTGTCAACGGGCAGAGTGGGGGCATGGCGATCGAGGTGCGGCCGGCCACGACGTTCGAGGACGTCAGGACGATGGTCGGCCCCAAGCGGCCCGACGCCAGCGTGTGCTGGTGCCTGAGCTACCGCCTGCTGTCGTCGAAGGAGAACCGGGAGCTGGTCGGCCCCGCCCGGGGCGAGCGGGTGCTCGAACTGGTGCACCAGGACCCGCCCCCCGGCGTGCTCGCCTACGACGGCGGCGAGGTCGTCGGCTGGGCCGCCGTGCATCCCCGGGCCGACACCAGCTTTGCCAAGAACCGCAAGATCCCCCACGTCGACGACCTCGACGCCTGGTCGGTGTGGTGCCTCCGGGTGCGGCCGGGGCATCGGGGCGAAGGCATCTCGCACCATCTCCTCGCGGGCGCCGTCGAGTTCGCCAGCGCGCACGGCGCTCCGGCGATCGAGGGCTACCCCCTCGACAACGAGGGGGCGAAGATCGACCTGACGATGGCCTACGTCGGCACGAAGCGCCTCTTCGAACGAGCCGGGTTCACGAAGGCGGCCGACACCACCTCGGTCCTCAACGGCTTCCCCCGCATCCTCATGCGCCTCGACCTCCGCTGAACGGAGCCTCGACTCGCTCACCTGGCACCATCGGACGATGGACGAGCTCGAGCTGACGGGCGGCGACGGCGCGGTGCTTGGGACGGCCCGGGTCGATCCCAACGAGGAGCCGTTCCCGCGGGCCGTGGTGCAGGCCGCGGTCGATGCTCCAATCGCTGACCTGGCCGACGCCGCGCGGCGCGCGCTACCTGGGCATCGCCTGATCGTC
>WPCH01038784.1_pt1 | contig 11599 bp, 12 predicted proteins | sample 5399881 | NCBI WGS metagenome assembly WPCH01 (sample SAMN12869468, study PRJNA574797) | sludge metagenome | isolation source: wastewater treatment of pH5 | place: China:Beijing | collected 2019-05-20 | reverse complement strand
CCTCACCAGGTTGGTGGAGCCTAGAGAGATGGCGATCAAGAATGTGCTGGATAGCCTAGGGGTATTGCGCCTTAAGTGGCCCCAGGAGCTTCATGTCCTTGATCTTGGTACTGGGGCGGGATTTCCTGGTGTGCCCTTGGCCATTTGCCGTCCAAAATGGAATGTTGTGCTCTTGGACTCACTTCGTAAGCGTCTGCGTTTTCTGGGGGAAGCCAGCGTAGACCTGGGGCTCTCCAACGTGACTACCTTGCACGCCAGAGCCGAAGATGCAGGCCAGGACAAAAAACATAGGCAAACATATGATCTGGTGGTGAGCCGGGCTGTAGCCCATCTCCCTGTCCTCCTAGAGCTTGCTACCCCGTTAGTCAAGGTTGGTGGATATTTTGTAGCTTATAAGGGTAGTGAAGCCGAAGTCGAAATTGAGGCAAGCTCTCGTGCCATGGAGTCGTTGCAGGTAGTTTTGGAACAGGTGTTCCCGATGAACCTGCCCCTAGCTATGGGTGGTCGCAATTTGCTTGTCTTCAAGAAACAGGCATCCACATCCGCCGCCTATCCCCGCAAGGCGGGAATACCGAACAGACAGCCATTATAGTGAACGAATCGAGCGGAGTCCTTCGCAGCGGAAGGGCTCCGTTTTGTTTTCGTCTTGGTCCAGAAGGAACTCGCCTTCCTATACAGAATTACAGTATTATCTAGGGAATGGGGTGAGCGCATGAAGTTAGCTGATGTCCTCTTGAGCCGCAAGCGAGCCGAAGGCACTGCAGCGGAGGGTTCTGATAGCTGGAGCGAAGCTGTGCAAGCCGTTCCGATTCATCTGATATCTGCCGGCAAGTACCAACCGAGGCAAAAGTTCGATCAAGATTCCTTGGGCGAGCTGGGCGAATCTATTAAGGTACACGGACTTTTACAGCCAGTGGTTGTGCGTCACAGCGCCGTTGGCTATGAGTTGATCGTAGGCGAACGCCGTCTGAGGGCTTGCAAGGATTTGGGATGGGAAATGATCCCCGCCATCGTCCGCAATGTAGAAGATAGAGAAGCAGCGGAAATGGCGTTGATCGAGAATCTCCAACGTAGTGATCTCCATGTCTTTGAACTAGCTGAGGGTTATGAGAGACTCTTGATTGAGTTCACCTTGACCCAGGGCGAGCTCGCGACAAGGCTTGGAATCAGTCAAGCCAACATAGCTAATAAATTGCGGTTGCTAAAATTGCCTCAACCTGTTCGGGAGATTATTTCCCGGGAAATGCTGAGTGAACGACATAGTCGTGCTCTGCTGCGCTTGGAGGATCTGGAGCAACAACTCAAGGTACTGCAGACTATCGTGGCAGAGGGTCTCAGTGTGAAACAGACTGAGGGCCTGGTGACGGCCATTTTACACAAAGGAATTTCTCCTGGCGAGACGAGTAAGCGAGAAGGAATACGAAAACTAATTATCAAGGATTTGAGGCTCTTTACGAATAGCGTACGGCAGCTAACCAATACGTTAAAGTCCAGTGGGCTTGTGGTAAATGTTGACGAAAGAGAAGACGAAGAGATTTATGAACTTGTGGTAAGGATCAAGAAGCCGAATGGGGGTGAGACAAATGGCTAAAGTTATTGCCATAATTAATCAAAAAGGCGGGGTCGGAAAAAGTACCACTGCCGTCAATCTGGGAGCCTACCTAGCGCTGGCAGGCAAAAAGGTCCTCTTGGTCGATGTAGATCCTCAGGGCAATGCGTCGAGTGGTGTTGGAATTGAAAAGCGCAAAGTGCGGCGCTGTATGTACTCAGTCCTCATCGATGGGGAAAAGATTGAACGCATTATTGAACCAACTGCAATCGAGAACTTTCATGTAGCGCCGGCGACCATTGACCTAGCCGGGGCGGAAATTGAGTTGGTGTCTACAATCTCCAGAGAGTTTCGGCTGAAGAAGGCGTTGGAACTCATCCAGGATCGCTATAACTATGTTGTCATTGATGCCCCCCCCTCCCTAGGTCTCTTGACGGTGAACGGGTTGACTGCAGCGGACTCTGTTTTGGTTCCCATTCAATGCGAGTACTATGCCTTAGAAGGCCTGAGCCAATTGGTAAGCACCATTGCCATGGTACAAGAACATCTCAATCCCGCCCTCGAATGGGAAGGTGTTGTGATGACGATGTACGATGTGCGTACGAATTTGTCGCAGCAAGTGATCGAAGATGTGAAGACTTATTTTCAGAACACGGTTCGTGTGTACAAGTCGATTATTCCCCGGAATGTTCGCCTAGGGGAAGCACCAAGTTTCGGGCAGCCTATTGCACTTTACGATCCGAAGTCCAAGGGTGCCGAAGCGTACGAAAGCTTAGCGCAGGAGGTATTGAACTCATGAGTACCCAAAGGTTGGGACGAGGACTGCGGGCACTAATTCCCGAAGTGGAAGAGCCTGGGACCCAAGGCGACATTCGTGAAGTCTCCTTGGACCTTATAGAACCCAATCCCTTTCAACCCAGGCAGCACTTTGATCCCGAGCGGCTACAGGAACTAGCTGATTCCATCGCAACGCTTGGTCTGTTGGAGCCGATTCTTGTTCGTGAACACGGCGATGGTTACCAACTTGTGGCGGGAGAACGCCGGGCAAGGGCCGCCGGCTTGGCGGGGCTCAAGGCTGTTTCTGCTATAATTAGAGATTTCGATGATGAAGCAATGATGAAGGTCGCCTTGGTGGAGAATCTGCAGAGGGAGAACTTAAATGCCATCGAGGAAGCAGAAGGGTATCAAAGGCTGGTAGATGAGTTCGGATTCACCCAGAACCAGATCGCGGAAGCGGTTGGCAAGAAGCGCCCCTCAGTTGCTAATGCATTACGCCTTCTTAATCTAGGGGATCTAGAGAGGCAAATGGTTCGGGACGGAAGACTATCCACGGGGCATGCAAAGGTACTTCTAGGTGTAAGTGATGAAAAGAAGCGGCGTCAAGTAGCGACCAAAGTCGTTAAAGATGGACTAAGTGTACGACAGTTGGAAGAGCTACTGAAGCAACCCAGTGGTGTTCCACGTGGAACACTGAAAATGAAAAGCCCTGAACTGATGGATTTGGAAGAAAACTTGCAACGTATCTTTGGGACGAAGGTTTCCATGAGCTACAAAAAGGGCGTGGGACGTATTTCCATCGAGTACTACTCTGACGAAGAACTAGAACGCCTGTTAGAGATGATGAAAGGTCTTTAGAGTATGGGCGCCCATCATGACATGTTCCACGTGGAACATAAACCGAATAGCAAAAGAAAAGAGGAATGTTCCATGGGAAGCATTCCTCTTTTCATCTATTAAGTCATGCTCACTGTACTTGTGATTGTTCCACTGCGTAATGTTCCACGTGGAACGTTCAATCAAAAGACATGCTAAAGACCTTGCCAGGACCCCAAAGCCGCCCCTGCCTGGGAGAAGTGATTACCTAAACATAGGATCAGTGCTTCGGTTATAACATCTGCCATTTGAATCACCAGGCTCAGCCTTGTGTTTTGGAGAACAACATGTTCCATAAAGCCCGCCACGTTCACCACACCAATAATATGATAATGACCCACAGCAGGAAGCTCTTTGTTGACCCCAGTCCCTGGGTGCAACGGCCCCCGCTTAACGGAAATGTAGCCTACGCTTTTTACACGGCCAAGGCACGCGTCAATAGCAATAATGCTACTTTCACGTCCTTCTTGGTTGATCTCTCGGACCGTTTCCGCCAAATTCAGGGCGTGAACCGGGTCGTGGATGGTGCCATGTACAATCACGTTGGAACGCAAAAACCCTTCCTTTTGTCGCTTGAGCAGGGCTGAGCCGATAAAAGGACCCAATGAGTCCCCTGTGGATCGGTCCGTTCCCACACATACAATGTCCACTAGAGGTTTCAGGGGCAATGAGGCCAGGGTTACAGCCAGGTTGGATGATGAAAGATGATCATCAAAGTGGGTTCGTCCCAAAACGTCGGTATCGAAAAACATGGCCCACCTCCAATAGAGATACTTGTCTTAGTCTATGCACCTACCCTATCTCTTATGCATAGTCGGGACAAATACATGATCACTTATCCTCCTGAATAGGTTGGATGGGGGTGGTACCATGAGCGTGTGGTCGGTCGCGGCAGTTTATATTGGTGGAGTAATGGGGGCTGGATTTGCCTCGGGGCAAGAATTGGTGGTCTTTTTCCTAAACTACGGACGTGCTGGCTTATGGGGAATTGTCTTGGCTACACTTCTTTTATGCTTTGGAACTGGCCTGATCCTTACCTATTGTGCCCAGGAAAACGTCGTATCATATGCACATCTGTTTCAAAAACTCCATCCTAGAGCTACTTCTTTTTATGATCTCCTCTATTCCCTGTTTATATTTATCGGTATCAGTGTAATGCTGGCAGGAATCGGTGCTATGGGCTCTACAGCTCTGGCTGGCCTTGTAGCCCGGCTCACTACCGCAATCCTTATCCTGGGTGCGCTTTACCGGGGGTCGGCTGGTGTCGGCAAAACCAGTAGTTGGCTGGCGCCACTCCTAGTTGTCATTCTCTCTGGCCTAGCTATATACCGCCTCAAGGGCGGTGGGATCCACATACCGTACACGCAAACAGGGGTTACTTTTGAGGCCGCTGCCCTTTATGCATCATACAATTTGGGCTTTTCCCTGGCGGTCCTAGCCAGTATTCATCAGGGTATCCAAACGACAAAAGATCGCTGGAAACTGGCAATTGGGGCCAACCTTGCGTTGGGTTTGTGCATGCTCCTCCTCGTCTTAGCCCTGTCCACCTTGCATCCCCTACAGTTAGCCACATCCTTTCCCTTGGCGCACTTGGTCAACGCCTGGGGACCTCTAGCAGGAGCTTTATACGAGTTTGTGCTTTGGTCAGCCATGTATTCCACTGCCATCGCGCACGCACTCGCCTTAGTAAGCCGGGTTACCGCATTCTTCAGGTTGTCTTGGGGCAAGACTAGCATACTTGTGGTCTCGGCTTCCTTAGTATTTTCTTACGTTGGCTTTAGCACTCTGATTCGTGTCGCCTACCCCATCCTGGGGCTAGCAGGTCTTTGGATCATGGCTAATTTAGCAGCGAGTGTGATCAACGCACGCCGCCCTTAGGGTTGGCATTTCGGCAGGTTTTTAGGTATAATGGAAACACTTGAACAGCAAAGGTGGTGGGTCTGTGACACCTGAAGTTGACCAATTGTACCAAGAAGCATTGCTACATTTGGAGTATCAGGATTTGGACAAGGCAGAGGCATGCCTGCGTAAGTTGATCGAATGTGAACCGGACCATGCCCTGGCTTATAACAAATTAGGGGTTGTCTTTGCGCGGCGCAATGATTTACGTCAGGCGGAGGAGTGCTTTGACCAGGCAGTGGCCTTGGACCCCAGGCTCGCCAGCGCCCACTCTAACCTGGGCAATATCTATGCCGAACGAAACTGGGTTGACCGGGCTAAGAAAGCATACGAACGCGCTTTAGCCCTTGACCCGGGCAACCCGACCGCCACACATAACCTTGGAGTGTTGTACCGAAAAAGTGGAGAAATAGGTCGCGGCATCGACTTGATGAAACAGGCTACCAAAGCGGAGCGGTACAGGTTGCGCGACGAGACCCGCCTTAATCCTGAACGTCGGCGCATGGTGCGAATCGGTTGGGCGATACTGATTGGCATTGGAGCCGCACTTTATTACATTTTCAGCAGGTAATATCCACATTGTTATCCACAGGGCTTGTGGATACTGTGCATAACTTTTTATGAAAGGCCAGCTAGTGATATTCACGGCTATTGTCACAAACGGCAATACCTTTTTGGCGTAGGCCATTATGACGTCTACCTTTACGGCTTTCGCCTTTCCGATCCACGGCGTTTCCGGCGCCAAATGATAATCATTGTCTTTTGCCGAGTCTTCAGAATCGGGTCCATGATCTTTTTTAATAAGAACATTTTCGTCTCCTCCTCTACTTGGTACAGTTGTTGCCCTTCATCATATCCGTACGAATAAGAAAAGGTGACAGGAGGAAACTTGTATCCCGTGGAGAAAGGTGTGGTAATTAAGGCGAATATAGGAATTTAAACGACATAAGGACGAAAGGAGAGGGACAATTGAAGAGTACTCCATTAACGGCTAGACATCAGGCCTTAGGGGCCAAGATGGTGGATTACGCAGGTTTCGAAATGCCCGTTCAGTACGCTGGAGTTTTGGAGGAACATAATACGGTGCGCTCAAAGGTAGGCATTTTCGACTTAACCCATATGGGTGAGTTCGAGCTAACCGGCCCAGGGGCCCTGAACACCGTAAACCACGTTACTACAAACGACGCTAGTGTTCTCAATGAAGGTGAGATTCATTACACCTGCCTAACCAAGGAGGACGGCGGAATCATTGACGACATCCTTGTATATCGTACCTCCAACGGTTTTTGGCTGGTTGTAAACGCTGCAAATGCAGCGAAAGACTATGCATGGATCGAAAAGAATTTACAGCCGGATACCCAATTGAAAGACCTCAGCGATGAACTCACGTTGATAGCGGTACAGGGACCGCAATCCGCCCCCCTAGTGGAGGAAATCCTCGGTATGTCTTTCGCTGATCTGAAGAATTACACTTTTGTTGAGCTGAAATATGAAGGTGTAGACTTGTTGCTTTCCCGTACGGGTTACACAGGCGAAGATGGCTTCGAACTTTATTTCCCTAACATTCTTGCTGAAAAACTATGGGATGAATGTATGACAAGAGGCGAACAATACGGTGTGCAACCCATTGGTCTAGGCGCCCGAGATAGTTTGCGCTTAGAAGCCAGAATGCCTTTGTATGGCAACGACATTGGCGAAGACACCACCCCTCTAGAGGCAGGTTTAACCCGCTTTGTGAAGCTTGACAAAGGTCCCTTTATTGGTCGAGATATTCTTGTCAGGCAAAAGGAAGACGGTGTTCAACGCCGATTGGTTGCGTTTGTGATGCAGGACAAAGGGATTCCGCGCCAAGGCTACCCACTCCTAAATCAAGACGGTGAAGAAATTGGTAAGGTGACCAGCGGAACCCATTCTCCTACTTTGGACTATCCTATCGGAATGGGCTATGTGGACGTAGCCTACGCTAAAGCTGACACAGAAATTCAGGTCCAAATCAGGAAAAAGCTCGCCCATGCCAAGATCATCAAAGGCCGCTTCTTAGACCTAGCGTAATCCAGTCCGTGAGCTTTTTACGATAGAATCACAAAAAACTAAGGAGGTTTAAACATGAGTGAACAGTTACGCTTTACCAAAGAACATGAATGGCTATTAGTGAAGGGCAATGTAGTCCGCATTGGTATCAGCGATTATGCTCAAAACGAGTTGGGAGACATTGTTTTCGTCGACCTGCCGTCCATTGGTGATAGAGTAGAAGAAGGCGAAGGCATTGCTGCTTTGGAGTCTGTTAAAGCAGTTTCCGACGTCTACGCGCCCGTAAGCGGCGAAATCGTAGCCGTCAATGAGGCGCTTGAAGACAGTCCCGAACTAGTTAACGAATCTCCCCTCGATGCAGGTTGGATTGTGGAAATTGAAGTAGAGGGCTTGGCCCAGACAGGTGACCTAATGAACAAACAGGAGTATGAAGCATTCTTGAAGGGGGTTTAAGTATGCGCTATCTTCCATTAACGAAGGAAGAAAAACAAGAGATGCTACAAAGCCTCGGTATGCAAAAGGTAGATGAATTATTTACCACCATACCGGGGGAACTGCGTCTTCACGCTGACCTAGATCTCCCCGCACCCTTAGCAGAGGCCGAACTCGTGCGCCATTTTGCGGAACTTGCTGGTAAGAACAATGATCTTAAGTCTTCCGTCTCCTTCCTAGGAGCAGGAGCCTATGATCACTTAGTTCCCAGTGCGATTAAGCACATCGTGGGTCGGGGTGAGTTTCTCACCGCTTATACGCCCTATCAACCAGAGATCACCCAGGGCGTCTTACAGAGTATTTTTGAGTATCAAACACTTATTTGTCAATTGACAGGTATGGAAGCTTCTAACGCTTCGATGTACGATGGGGCTAGTGCTTTGGCTGAAGCTGCTTTGATGGCCTGTGCTGCAACGCGCAGGGAACTCGTAGTTCTGCCGAGCTCACTCCATCCCGAATGGGAGGAAGTAGTTAGGCTATACCTTGAGAATCAAGATGTATCCCTAGCCTATGTCCCCTATGATGATGCCACGGGAATTGTTGATTCTAAGGCTCTTGAAGGTATTAACTGGTCTGAAGTCGCTTGTGTGGTTGTACAGCAACCCAACTTCTTTGGGCTTTTGGAAAACGTAGCACCCTTTAAGCAAGTTGCAGAAGAACATGGTGCACTGCTCGTGATGGCAGTGGATCCGATTAGTTTGAGTCTATTAAAGTCCCCTGGTGAACTGGGTGCAGACATCGTTGTGGGAGACGGTCAAAGCCTAGGTAATGCTATGGGATTCGGAGGACCATCTCTAGGCTTCTTTGCCACAAGTGGTACGAAGTTGATTCGCCGTATGCCTGGTCGTGTTGTTGGTGAAACGGTGGATGCCGAAGGTACCAGGGGTTTTGTCCTGACCCTGCAGACGCGGGAACAGCATATTCGCCGGGAGAAGGCGACCTCGAACATTTGTTCCAATCAGGCATTGAACGCTTTGACAGCTGCAATTTACCTCAGTATCAATGGCAAGGAAGGCTTCAAGGATGTGGGATATCAGTGCCTGCAAAAAGCCAACTATATGAAGCAAAGCTTGCTGCAAGTTGGCGGTCTGTCATCCCCCTTTAGTGCGCCGTCCTTTAGAGAATTTGTCATCAGGGGAGCGGTAGATTGGGAAGAAGTGAACATGCGGCTAGCGGAACATGGTTTCGTTGGAGGTCTACCTTTGGCCCGCTTTGGCCTTCCTGATCTGGTGCTTTTCTCTGTCACAGAGGCGAGGACTAAAGAAGAAATTGACAGCTTTGTAAATCTACTGAGGGGGTTGATCTCGTGACTACAAAACTTGTCCCCTTAATTTTTGAACGCTCCACATCTGGGCGACGCGGTTACCGGCTTCCCGATCTAGATGTTCCAGAAGTACCGGTGACAGAGTTAATTCCCGAGGAGTTCTTGCGGGCCGAGGCGCCTGCTTTGCCAGAAGTGAGCGAACTCGAAGTAGTTCGCCACTATACCCAGCTTTCTAGACTGAATCATGGTGTCGATGTAGGGTTTTATCCCCTGGGTTCTTGTACCATGAAGTACAATCCTAGGGTCCATGAAGATGTAGTGAGTATGCCGGGCTTGGCATCCATCCATCCGTATCAACCGGAAGAAACGGTTCAAGGCGCCCTGGAGCTTATGTATAATCTTGGTCAGTACTTGGCAGCCATTTCTGGTCTAGACGTGACAACATTGCAGCCTGCGGCAGGTGCCCACGGTGAGTTGGCGGGCTTGATGGTGATCAAAGCCTATCATACCAACCGGGGAGAGGGTCATCGTAACGAGATGATTGTGCCTGACTCCGCCCACGGAACGAATCCCGCCAGTTGCGCCATGGTAAATTACAAAGTGATTGAAGTACCCTCCGATGAGCGGGGCGGTGTGGATGTTGAAGCACTGAGGGGTCTTGTGGGCCCCAATACGGCTGGGTTGATGTTGACCAATCCCAACACTTTAGGTCTCTTTGATGAGAACATTTGCGAAATCTCCCAAATCATCCACGACGCAGGCGGGTTGCTCTACTATGATGGGGCCAACGCCAATGCCATCATGGGCCTAGCACGTCCAGGCGATATGGGCTTCGATGTAGTACACTTCAATCTGCATAAGACATTCTCTACCCCACATGGTGGCGGTGGACCAGGTGCAGGGCCCATTGTGGTCTGCAAAGAACTGGCACATTTCTTGCCAGGACCCATCGTAGAGAAGCAGGGCGATCGTTATACCTTTGTTACTCCAGAGCATTCCATTGGGCGCATGCGTTCCTTCTATGGCAACTTCCTGGTCTATGCCAGGGCCTATGCCTACATTCGCTCTCATGGACCGAAGGGATTAAGAGAGGTTAGTGAAAATGCAGTGCTCCATGCCAATTACATGATGAATAAGTTGAAGGATGTCTATCATTTGGCCTTTGATCGCACTTGCATGCACGAATTTGTGCTATCAGGTGTATGGCAGAAGGAAAAGTATGGCGTCCGAACATTAGACATCGCCAAGCGGCTCTTGGATTATGGCTATCACGCACCCACTGTGTACTTCCCCATGGTTGTTGAGGAGTCCATCATGATTGAGCCAACCGAGACGGAGCCAAAGTCCACTTTGGACGAATTCATTGAAGTTATGCGGAAGATTGCCCAAGAGGCAAAGGACGATCCCGAGCTTCTCAAAACGGCGCCACATAATACGCCGCTGAAGAGACTCGATGAATCCCGAGCAGCTAGACAACCGATTCTCCGCTGGGAAAGACCCTAAAATACTAGATATTAAAAAATCCCCCTTCCTATCAGAAGGGGGATTTTGCTAGATATTCTAAATTATCTTGGGCTCCATTCGATTTGGACATCCATTTCCTGCTCGAGCTTCTGCAAGTAACGCTCCATATCCAAAGCGTTGGTGCCGCGGTAGTCGTCTTCCACTAGCGCTACGATTTCAGCAAACACAGCCTCTTTGGCTTCACTCTTGGCATGGACTATAATTACATGCCAGCCAAAGGAACTTTCGGCTACACCATATTCCCCAACGGCTAGACTGAAAGCCATATCTTCAAAGGGTTGAACGGTCATACCCCTCGGAATCGCACCAAGGTAGCCGCCCAGGGAGGCAGTACCAGGATCTAGAGACCGTTCACTTGCCAGGGCTACTAGATCTCCACCGTCTTTCAGAAGAGCTAACACTTGTGTTGCTTCTTCTTCGGTTTCGACAAGAATATGACTTACCTCGACCGTTTCGGGTTGATCATAATGGGCACGGTTTTCGCCGAAGAATGCTTCTAACGCTTCCTCTGACACCACGACCTCGGCCCGGGATAGATCACCAAGGAGCATATTCCAGCGCAATTGCTCCATGAAGAAATCTTCGGAGACATTGTTCTGCAGTAAGAACGCCTGCAAACCTTGAGGTCCTCCGAGTTGGTTAATGATCGAGGCATACATTTCTGCGAAACCCTCTTCGTCAAACGTTACTCCTAGGGCTTCGGCCTTTTGCCGAATCATCTCATTTTGGACCAGTTCCTGTAAGGCGTAATAACCATATTGCCTTTCTAGAACCTCATAAAACGCATCCCGTCCTATAGCAACTCCATTAACTGTGGCAATGACATCGTTTTGCTCGGCCAATAGCGTTGCAGGGGCAGAGATTAGGGATAGGGAAAGAATCACAAGCATGAGTACAACATTAATCTTTTTCAAGAACGTCATCCTTTCTGTGTATATGGATGTTTCACCGAGTGAAACCCCAATTGAATGCAACGCATTCCGCTGAATGCTTTACTTTCATTCCTAACTATTCTCTCTTCTTCCGCCGATACCTTTTAATTATTGTAGGTCAACCTATGCTATAATTATTGCAATTGAGGGAAAAGGTGGGAAGCATATGCACGACCTGGGACAAATCTTGCGCCTCAAAAAAAAGCACGCCTGCGGGGGTCAGACTTGGGAGGTTCTCAAGCCAGGGGTGGATAC
>WPCH01090356.1_pt1 | contig 11605 bp, 14 predicted proteins | sample 5399881 | NCBI WGS metagenome assembly WPCH01 (sample SAMN12869468, study PRJNA574797) | sludge metagenome | isolation source: wastewater treatment of pH5 | place: China:Beijing | collected 2019-05-20 | reverse complement strand
CCCTATAATCATCCATCCAAAAAAGCTACGTAGCCTTATACGTGAAAATGCATAATGCATATAGAACACCTCCAAAGATAGTAAAAGTAAATGGTCAGATAACTACATTATAATATGAATATAGTTGAAACTCTTCCTATTTTTCTCAATTACTTTCAAACAACATATCTCTTAAAATACTATATTACTGCTCTTCAAGTTGCACTACCTGAGCAAGTTATGTAATAAAAATCCCCGTTTTTACAAGCGGGGATTTCTTTTATTATAATACGTCACGTTTTTGGAATAATGCACTTGATGCTACAAGCAATACAACAAAGTATGCAGCTACAAGTAATAATGAAGTTGTAAACGTAAATTCTGTGAATGGTGGTTCTGCTCCGCCACTAATTAATTTATTACTGTCGTAAGCTCTTAAATCCAAATGGAAGAATACTACAAACTTCGCTACACCTTTTGCAAACATCATTAATGCCATATTAATTGCTCCTTGTAAAAAGAAGAAGAACATCGTGATAATTAATGGTAATACAGATTTTCTAAATACGTTTGCTAAGAAAAATGCAAGCGTCGCAAAGAAGAACGGTGAAAGTACTTGGTATAAAGTAGATTTCATTACGATTCCTACCGTTAATTCTGTTTTGCTACCATCCATTACAATTCCGCCAATAATCATTGCAATTAACGTGCTAGCAAATATGATAAATACTATAGTAAGTAACACTGTAATATATTTAGAGAATAAAACTGTCATTCGTTTTCTTGGACGGATTAATAACTGCTTAATTGTACCTTTTTGAAACTCATCAGTAATCATACGAGAAGCAATTGTAATTCCAAATATCGTTGTAAACAAAGTAATTAAACCAATATCTGAACTTGCAAAATCTAAATATGATCCTTTAAATTCAGTTCCTTCTCCCCATTTCAGCATCACTAAAACTCCCAAAATCTCCAATACTGCAATAACACCAATTAAAATATACATTCCTTTTTTCGCATGCAGCTTTAAAAATTCATTTTGAATTAATTTAAACATTACGCTTTCACTCCCCCTGTAATCGCTAAGAACTCATCCTCTAACGTTTTATTTTGAACAGTAACTCCGTATACAAGCACATCGTCATTCACAAGTTTCTTTACAAGTTGTGGAATTTCTTCTTTCGTTACAGATACTACAATGACATTTCTTTGTGCCTTCCCTTTAATGATTTCATTTGCTTTCTGTACTTGATCTACTTCAAACGCTACAACTACTGTCTCATCATGTTTTGCTTGTTCATGTAAGTTGTATTCTTGTACAAACTCACCTTGCTTAATAATAACGACGCGATCACACATGAGTTCAATTTCACTTAATAAGTGACTTGATACGATTACAGCAATATTCTCTTCTTTCGCTAAACGTTGTAAATAATCACGAATTTGACGAATACCAGCTGGATCTAATCCATTTGTCGGCTCATCTAAAATTAAAATTTTCGGCTGATGAAGTAATGCCTGTGCAATTCCTAAACGTTGTTTCATACCAAGTGAATATGTTTTCACCTTTTTATGAATCGCATGCTCTAATTCAACCAGTTTTACAATTTCAGCAATGCGCTCTTTACTAATTGGTGTAATTGCCATGTTCGCAAAATGCTTTAAGTTTTGCATTCCTGTCATATAATCATATAGTTCAGGATTTTCTACAATCGCTCCAATTTGCTCTAGCGCCTTTTCACGCTCCGTGCGAATACTATGACCGCAAATTGTAATATCGCCCTCTGTCATTGAAATAAGACCTGTCATCATACGGATCGTCGTTGTCTTACCGCTACCGTTTGGTCCAAGGAACCCGTATACTTCCCCTTCACGAACTTCAAATGATAAACCACGAATAATTTCCGTTCCACCAATTTTTTTTCGAACATTCTCTAATTTTACTACTACGTTTCCCAATGCCGATTCCTCCTTTAGACTTCTAGTTTTTTATCGATTATGCGACCTGTTATATAAACAAGTAGAATAAATATTCCTATAGAAAAACTAAGGCTATATAAATTCATAAGACTTTCCGGATAGAGTATGAGATTTATATCCACTGATTCATCTATATAAACTGATTTTTTAATGAAAGTAGGTGTAGGCGCAAGTCGGCCCAGCATTTCATATATCAGATTGATTATTTTCGTTACTAGTAAAAATAAGAAGAAAATAATTACATACTCCATTTTTTTCTTTTTCATAGAAAATACTTTCACACCAGCTACTGTAAAAAGTAAAACTAACAATATACTTGATAAATTAAATACATATAACACACTACTAAATAATTGTTTTACTATATCTATCTCAATTGTACTTTCCGTAAATAACATTCCATAGAGTTCTGTACCTTTTATTACTTTCATCGAAATACTATAGACAAATATAGCACCTATTACTTCAAAACACATGAAGCTAATTGCCGCATATGACAATATTGCTAAAACAATTTTTTTACCAGATATCGGTGTTAATCGAAATAATGTACTTTCGGTCATTTTCCCAAACGCAGATATCGCCTGCAGAAATACTAATACTGCAAAAATCATATAAACTAAGAATACTAAAGCAATAATAATCATTTGCCTTACTTCTCCTGATTCTTGTTTAATATAATTCCCCATACTTACAAAAGCGACAGCTACAATAAATATGAATGACAATAACGAAATAAAAATTTGTTTTTTATTCGCATTGTACATATATATTAAACTGGCCTTCATCTACTAAACACCTCCTTAAACAAATCCGTAACAGCTTTTCCTCGCTGGAAGCGTAACTCCTCTACATTTTCATGAAGTACACTTTCACCATCTTTTAAAAAGATTACTTCGTCAAAAATATTTTCAACTTCATTTATTAAATGAGTCGAGATTAGGATTGTACAATCTTCTCTATAAAATTGTAGAATAAGTTCCAGTACGTGTTCCCTAGAAATGAGATCAATCCCGCCCAACGGTTCATCTAGTACGTATAACTTCGCTTTCCTCGAAAATGTTAAAATGATTTGTAGCTTTTCAACCATCCCTTTTGATAAAGCTGTAATTTTTTCTTCTAACGGTATTTTAAACTCCACAACCGTATCTACCGCTTTTTGAATGTCAAAGTCTTTATAAAAATCACGGTAGAAAAATATAGAATCTTTTACCGTCATCCAATCATCAAATACTGGTTTATCAGACATAAAAGAAACAATTTCTTTCGTTTCTAATCCTACCTTTTTACCAGCGATTGTAATACTACCTTCAGAAGGATGCTGCAGACCAGCAATCATTTTCAATAACGTCGTTTTCCCGCTTCCGTTATCTCCAACAAGCCCAACAATTTTCCCTTCGGTAATCTCTATGTTTAATTCACGAATCACTGCTTTTAATCCGTATCTCTTCCATAAGTTTTCTATTTTTAATAGCTCTGTCATTCGCTCTCCTCCCTTTTCTCATGTAATGAAGAACGAAGGATTGTAAGAATTTCTTCTTCTGAAAAACCTAAATTGTCCATTCCATCTATAAAAGAATGAAGTAATTCTTTCGCCATCTCTTTTCGCAGCTCCATAATTTTCTCCCCTTCATTCGTTACATATCGTCCCATTCCCCTACGTGTTACAACAACCCCATCTCGTTCTAGCTCTTGAAATGTACGCTGGATCGTATTTGGATTTACTTGTAATTCACTCGCTAATTCACGTACAGAGGGAATTTTATCACCAGGCAATAAATGTCCTGTTACGATTTCTTTTTTTATGTATTCCATTACCTGAATGTAAATTGGTGTATTTGGAGAAAACTCTATTTTCATTTCTTCCCTCCTTTTGTATCGGTGTACTAGTTAAATAATACACCGATACAAAAGGATTGTAAATACCCATTTACTTACAAAAAAATTCTGTCCGTTAGCTGGATAGAATTTTTCAAACAGAAATCGTTATACGAAAATAATAGTGTTATGTAAACAAAACCATAAAGAAAAGCTGTCTTATTCATTGATAAGACAGCTTTTCTTTATGATCATATATTAAAAATTAAACACGAAGTCATCATCAGATAACTTTTCAACGTTCGTCGCTTTTACGTAACCATTTCCTTTTACAGAGAAGAAATCATGGTTTTTCGTATCTGTACGCAAACCATTTAAAACGATTGGGTTAATTTCTTCTTCTTCAAACTTCGGCTCAAGTCCTAAGTTCATAAGTCCTTTATTCGCATTGTAACGAACGAAACGATTTACATCCTCTACAAGGCCAATAGAAGTGTAAATTTCTTCTGTGTATGCCATTTCAATTTCATATAGTTCCATTAATAACTCTTGCGTTTCTTTTTGCACTTCTTGTTGATCTTCTGCAGAAAGTTCCGCGAAGATTTGTTGTGCTAAAATACCGACGAATACGCCGTGAATTGACTCATCCTTTACCTTCACATAGATTCGCTACTCCTATGCCGTTTATACAGCTTACAGTTTCCTGTAAGAAGAGACTATATCATCTACCTTCTCAGGTAGCCCTCCATTTCGATTTAAGGGATTCTCACCCACCGCTTGGCCCTACTCCTATTGCGGAATTTCACCGCCATTGGGATAGTCGTTGAACGTTCCTTTATCTACGTATCGCACCCACCACTGTTTATACAGCTTTCGGTGTCTAATACTTCCGTACATGTTATCGCTAGATAAAGGCTTCGCTGCTGATTGCCCTATCAGCTATTCTCCTTTCCATCCATTGATAGTTAGAGAATAACCTGAATGTATGTATTCATCAATAATATAACAGATAAATTTACAATAGGGGTTCCCAGCAATTAAAAGGGTTTTTCAATTGGTATCTCTACCAAAAGCCGCTATTAGTTAACGGATAATAAGGTTAATAATCTCACCACTTGCTGTTAGTTTTCCTTGACCAGCTAAGTAAAGTGGATAGAAGAATCCACTATAGAATAGGTAACTTTCTAAGAACACACTTGCTACCATTGCCATGTATAACTCTTTTTTCGTTACTTCAGGCTTTAATAAACGACGATAGTAACTTGTAATAATACCAGCCTTTTTCTCAAGTAACGGATGGTTGTCTACCCATTCGAAAATATCATCGATTTCTTCTTCAGTAGCTAACGTTGTGAAAATATGACTGTAACTCTTCGCATGTACTTCTTCCATAGCACCCATGAAAGCTAATACACTTTTTGCTTGTAAATTTTCAAGATGAACAAGTACAAGAGGCATACCTTCGCCACCTTGTTTCGTATCTAAAAGTGTTAAACCACCTAATACACGCTTATAAGCAATTTGCTCTTCTTTCGATAATTGCACCCAAGTATTTTTGTCAGACGAAACCGCAATTTCTTCTTCTGTCCAAAACTGAGCGATGTTTTGCTTCCAAAACATTAAACTGAAATCGTCTTCTTTTTTATTCCAGTTAACAGCGCGCATTGAATCACCCCTATATCTATTATTGTTCTACTGAACGGTTAAATTTCCATCTAATAATGAAAAGCTAACCGTTTAGTAGAACAAACCAAGTATGAGCAGGGTTCATAACCCTGCTCATACTTTTGGGTTATTCATTTAGTATGGCAATATGCCATTAAACGGTACAAGCCACGCACTCTTCCACGCTTAATTTACGTGTTCTCGTATAATACAGACTCTTTAAGCCTTTTTTATGTGCATAGATGTAGTAACGTGCTAATTCACGTGTTGAAATATCACTATTAACGTAAAGAATTGTACTAATACCTTGGTCAATATGTTCTTGAATTTCTGCGATTAAATCAATTAATTTAAACTGATTCATATCGTAAGAAGATTTATAGTACCAGAACGTATCTTTTGATAAATACGGCATTGGATAATATGTTGTCGCATTCGCATACGTTCTTGATTCGATTTGACTTACGATCGGCATTACGCTTGAAGTTGCATTTTGAACGTAACTGATTGATTGTGTCGGAGCGATAGCAAGACGATATGAGTTGTATAAACCATTCTTCTGCACTTGCTCTTTTAAACTTGTCCAATCTTCTTTTGTTGGAATATGAATTCCTTCAAATAATTGCTGAACTTTTTCAGTTACTGGGCTGTAATCTGTCGTTTCATACTTTTCGAAGTATGTGCCATTCGCATAATCAGATTTATCGAAGTCCTTAAATGTCTCGCCTTTTTCTGTAGCGATTTCCATACTTTTCTCAATAGAGTAGTAATTTAACATCATAAAGAATGTACGAGCGAACTCTTTCGCTTCTGCACTTTCATAAGCGATTTTATTTTTTGCTAAATATCCGTGCAAGTTCATTGCGCCAAGCCCTACTGAATGAAGCTCATCATTTGCTTTTTTCACAGTTGGTGCATTCGGAATGATTGTCATATCAGAAACAGCTGTTAAAGCTTCCATTCCCGCATGAACTGCTTCACGAATTTCTTTATTTTCCATTACATTTACGATATTTAACGATCCTAAGTTACAGTTAATATCACGACGGATAATGTCATCTGTACCATAATCATTTATTTCAGAAGTTTCTTGAAGCTGGAAGATTTCTGTCTCGAATGTTCAACCGAGTTCGCTACTCCTCAGTCCGTTGCTCATGCAACTGCTGTATGTCACCATACAGGACAGACTATATCATCACCTACAGCATTACCTGATTAGGTGCTCCGCTTTTCGAACGCCAATCGCTTGCGCTCTACTCCCATAAGGGATAGTCGTTAGGCTTTTACTTATCTTAATCTTTCAGAAAGTCTCTTATTACTTTATGTTGTCCCATAACTCTGCTATACAAAATAATAAGATACATTCTGAACTTTTATATTTTCATTCTAAGATAAGATTTAGCACGGTAGGTTACCTCAAATTTGAGGCTTTCCCCGTTTAACGGAGTTTTCGACTAGCATTTCTACTAGAAGGTGCTACATATTTAACACAAGTTGGACATCTTCACAGTTCCAATATCCTTCAATGGATGTTGGTTATTTGCATTTGATTTAAACATTAAGTACGGATAACCAGACTCAAGCTGGATCATAGCAATTTTAATAAGCATATCACGTGCACTAATATCTAGCGGCTTCTTCTTCACTTTCGGATTGCTCATTAATTCATCGTACATTTCATCGATATCAATGTCATCTAAATGCTTTCCGTATTCTTTATACACCGTATAAGGCGCGAAAACATGGAAAGGTTCGTTTTTCTCAGCAAGCTCAAAGAACTTACTTGGAACGATAATTCCGATTGATAGAGACTGAATACGGCTCTTCTCATCGGCATTTATTTTTTTTGTATCAAGGAATTCAATAATATCCCAATGGAAAATGTTTAAGTATACTGCGCCAGCACCTTTTCGTTGGCCAAGTTGATTCGCATATGAAAACGAATCTTCAAGTAATTTCATAACAGGTACTACACCACTTGCAGCGTTGTCGATACCTTTAATTTGCTCACCGCGTGCGCGTAGCTTAGATAAGTTTAAAGCTACTCCACCACCGATTTTTGATAATTGCATTGCAGTATTAATGTTAAAGCCGATTGAATTTAAGCTATCATCCATCTCTAACAAGAAACAAGACACCATTTCTCCTCTTCTGCTTCTTCCCGCATTTAAAAAGGTTGGTGTCGCTGGTTGGTAGTTTTGTTTGACAATCATGCTTGCGAATTGTTTTGCCTTCGCAACATCACCGCGTCCTAAGTATAATGACACAATTGCTACACGATCTTCATAGCTTTCTAAGTATTGTTTTTGATCATTTGTTTTTAACGCATAATCTTTGTAGAACTTAGATGCTGCCATATAAGATTGGAACTCGAAGTTTTCACCATAAGCGATGTTATATACCTCTTCTACTTCCTCCAAGTTATACTCGTCCAGAACGTTGTAATAGTAATCATGTTCTTTCATATACTCCATTCGCTCTGCCACGCTATTAAAATGAACGGTATTCTCTCTAGCTTCTTCCATAAAGACTTCTAATGCCTCTTTATCTTTATGAAGCTGATAAAAACCGTCCTGCATTTGCGTGATTTCATTATTCAGTTCAATGTGTCGCAATCTCCCGCACCCTTTCCTTAAAATATTCTACATCGTTATTTGTTCCTGATAACTCAAATTTTGATACAATAGGCACTTCATATTTAGCAGAAATTTTGTCAGCACTTGCACCGAACATGTCTCCCCAGTTACGATTGCCGCTTGCAGATACGCCTTTTAATTTTTCATTATTGCGCTCTAAAAATTCTAAAACACGTTCTGGTACATTGCCAAAACCTGTTGTATACGTAATTAAAATAAAGTCTTCATCTATTACTAGATCTTCACCAATTTGAACGGCCGGCATATTTAATTTGTGAATGAAACGCTTCACGTTTCCTGTCATAGAATCATATGCAACTAACATTTCCGACCCTCCCTTTTCAATCTATACTCTCTGTATGTTGTTTCTTGATTTCTCTATATATTGTATTACGTTTCAAAATAAGACACAAGATATATGTATAAATTCTTTCTTTTTTTAACTTTTACTTTTCGACAAGACCGTCGATTTTTTTCAATACAATGACTATGAAACAACATTCTAAAACTCATGTCAATAAAGTGCTTTTCAAAAAAGTTGTCAACGAATTTAACCTTATTTTTAAAAAAGTTACCAATATATTTTGTCATAAAACGGCAAATGCTGGAGGAATATATTTCTCCAGCATCACGCAAAAAAGAACAGACATGAAACGATAATCTGTTCTAAAAAACGATTACATTTATCAATTTTACTTTATTAAATATTATACATATACTTTCGATTCGCGTTACATACTAAAAGATAACTATTATAGAAAAAGATTATTATTATGGAAATGCAGCTTATTTATGAAAAGATTATGCAGAGTGCTCAATACGCAAAATATCTTTTACAAATATATGATGTGGATTTTCATCTTTATCAATCATTGTACATACAGGAGCTTCTTCATCAAAGTACACAATCATTCCTTCAACGTACTGATATGTATGTTGAACTTGTACAGTTACTTTAATTTCTACAGCCTCTTCATATGCTCTTTTTATTTTCTGAAGCATTTTGGCCGAACACTTTCGTTTCTCTGGATACATGACCATCCCCATAAATCGATTTCCGGCTCTATCTTTCCACATATAATCCCAATGCGGTAATATGCCTTGTTTAAAATCGCCCATAAGTCTCCTCCCTATATTCTTTTAGTTACGAACGTGGCGTTTCTGAATATGTATAAATGACCTGTCCGCCGCGCTGTGCGTTACCAATGAAATGTTTAAAGTCTTCTCGATTTACTAAAACTTCTCTGAACGTATAAAATACATCTTTCGTAACAACATACTCCTTTATTTCACCATTTTTCAGCTGATCCAAAATTGTATTTGCTAATTCTTTATCCATGTATTTCACCTCTATGCAATATTTTATTTTAACTTATATTCTATAGGTCAACAACTGTAAAATTATCCAGATGCTATACCTTCATTTCATTTTCATTATTTTTCAAAAGATATCTCTTAATTATATGTCCACTAAATATCATATACTAACATAGCTACTTCTCTATATCAAACATTTCGACATTCAATTATGCAAAGTTCCATACCACTATGCTACAATATATAAATAGAACTAGGAGGGATACTATGATTCGGAAAGCAAAAAAGACAGATGCGAAACTGGTAGCACCTTTATTGTATAACGCTCTGCACGAAATTGCTGAAAAAATCACAGGTAGCACAGTTGAGACAGAAGTATTACTAGGACTTGAAACATGGTTCTCAAAAGAGAAAAATCGACTGAGCTATGAAAACTGTTTTGTATATGAACAAGACGGGGATGCAGTTGGAGTTATTGTCGCTTATCACGGTAGTGAAGCAACAATGCTTGATGCACCAATCGTACATCACTTAAGAGAATTACATAAAGATGAATCGATTACGTTAGAAAAAGAAGCCGAGCTTGATGAATATTACATTGATACTTTATCCGTTTCAAGTGTATATGGCGGAAAAGGAATTGGTTCTAAATTAATTGAAGCTGCTGAAATACATGCAACTGAAAAGGAGTATGAAAAAATCGCATTACTTGTTAATTTAGAAAACAAACGTGCCTATTCACTATACGAAAAACTAGGTTATAAAAAAGATCAAATCGTTATGCTTGTAGGCGAACCTTATGCACATCTCGTAAAACCATTAAACATCAAAATTTCTATATCTTAAAAAAAGCACACGATTTATATAAATCGTGTGCTTTTATGTTAAATTCGTATTTAATACATTTCCATTCATCGCCTCATGAAACGTATATGTTGTACATCCCCATGGCTCTCTGTGCAAGATAGGAGAACCAGACCATCCCATCGCTCTCAGTTCGGCACCAATCATTCCATTCACATAATTATGACCTACAAGAGCAATACTTCCATGTACGAGAGCGTAACGGTGTAATACGTAAGCCGCCTGCTTTGCCCTTTCTCTTGCTTCCTTATAAGACTCAACATCTTTATGGTAACCAAGTATCCATACTGTTCGTCCGATAAACATCCATACGTTAGGTTTACACTTCAACCATTTTGGAGCATAAAAACTCGTCGGAATTTCAGCTTCCCTAAAAAGAGAATTTTGGATAAAAGATAAAGAATCCACTAATTCAGCTGCTGATTGTACAGCACACCGTTGATCACTTGATACAATCAATTTTGCTGCCTCAACCACTTCTCTTGTTTCCATTGGTATAGGTGCTTTTTCTGTTATAGTATGTAAGTCATATCCTTTCATCCATTCATGAAAGGATGTAACCGTCATTGGTTCTATAGTACGATTTAAGCGACCATGACGAATAAAAGAAATCTTCATTCTTTCCACTCTCCATTCATCACTTACGAACTCTATTATGTACTATTTTTACATATCATACCACGCAAAAAAAGAAAGTTATACACCTTTACATATCCCCGCCACTCTCATGTGTGACCCCAGCATGTATACCATCCATCCCATCAAAATATGTAGTCGTTTCATGATGACGAATCTTTTTTAAATGTATATAAGAAAATACAAATAAAATTAATGCTATAACACTCCCCACAAATTCAAACATCATTTTACCGCCTCTAATTTCTCCCACTTTAATAGGTTATTGTATTTCTTTATTATAACTCTATATAAAGATTTTTGCATTTCTCCTATTTCTTCTCAAAAAACATGGCTTTTCTACATATTTTCTTACAAAAAGTGAATATTTTTCGAATTTTTACTTTGAAAACATTTACAAAACAGGAAACATAGTTCAAAATAAAGGAAAATAAAAAATCCCAAATTATTCTTTTTTGGAAAAACTGTAACAAGGAGAGTTGCTTATGCAGATCGCAGAAACTGGAGATATCATTGAATTTAAAGGTGGAATGCAAGGCCGTGTTCAAAAAGTAAATCAAAACTCTGTTATTGTAGATATAACAATTATGGAGAATTTTAGAGAACTAGATATGGAACCTCTTACAGTTGTTAGTCATAAAAACTATACTGTCATTAATCAAAATGCATAATATAATAGAAAGAAAGGATCTGTATAACATACAGAT
>WPCH01005248.1_pt1 | contig 11620 bp, 8 predicted proteins | sample 5399881 | NCBI WGS metagenome assembly WPCH01 (sample SAMN12869468, study PRJNA574797) | sludge metagenome | isolation source: wastewater treatment of pH5 | place: China:Beijing | collected 2019-05-20 | reverse complement strand
CCGCCTGTGGATGAGCCGGCATCCGCCCAGCATCGCAAGGAATCGACACCCCCATGAGCATCAGCACCACCATCAAGTCCATCCAGGACATCATGCGCAAGGACGTCGGCGTCGACGGCGACGCCCAGCGCATCGGCCAGCTTGTCTGGATGCTGTTCCTGAAGATCTTCGATGATCGGGAGCAGGAGTGGGAGATGTTCGACGACGCCTACCGCTCGCCGATCCCCGAGCCGCTGCGCTGGCGCCGCTGGGCCGCCGACCCCGAGGGCATGACCGGCGACGAGCTCAAGGAGTTCGTCGATACCATGCTATTCCCCGGCCTGCAGCAGCTGCAGCCCCGCGGCGACGACACCCGGGCCGTGGTGATCCGCAACGTCTTCGAGGACGCCTACAACTACATGAAGTCCGGCCAGCTGATGCGCCAGGTCATCAACCGGCTGCAGGACGGCATCGACATCAACACCCAGGCCGACCGTCACCAGCTCGGCGACATGTACGAGCAGATCCTCAAGGACCTGCAGAGCGCCGGCAACGCCGGCGAGTTCTACACGCCGCGGGCGGTGACCGAGTTCATGGTCAATCGGGTAGACCCCAAGCTCGACGAAATCGTCATGGACCCGGCCTGCGGCACCGGCGGCTTTCTCACCTGCACCATCGAGCACAAGCGCAGCCGCTACGTGCAGACCCCGGAGGACGAGCAGACCCTGCAGGCCAGCATCCGCGGCATCGAGAAGAAGCCCCTGCCCCACCTGCTGGCCACCACCAACCTGATCCTCCACGGCATCGAGGTGCCGGAGCAGATCCGCCACGACAACGCCCTGGCCCGCCCGCTGATCAGCTGGGGGCCCAAGGAGCGGGTGGATGTGATCATCGCCAACCCGCCCTTCGGCGGCATGGAGGAGGACGGCATCGAGACCAACTTCCCCCAGGCCTTCCGCACCCGGGAGACCGCGGATCTGTTCATGACGCTGTTTATCCAGCTCTTGAAGGAGGGCGGCCGCGCCGCCGTGGTGCTACCGGACGGCTTCCTGTTCGGCGAGGGCATGAAGACTCGCCTCAAGGAGAAGCTGCTTTCCGAGTGCAACCTGCACACCATCGTTCGCCTGCCCAACGGGGTGTTCAACCCCTACACCGGCATCAAGACCAACCTGCTCTTCTTCACCAAGGGCCAGCCCACCGAGCAGATCTGGTACTACGAGCACCCCTACCCCGAGGGCTACAAGAGCTACAGCAAGACCAAGCCGATGCGCTTTGCGGAGTTCGCCACCGAGATCGACTGGTGGGGCGAGGAGTGCGACGGCTTCGCCGCCCGGGAGGAGACCGAGCAGGCCTGGAAGGTCGGCATCGAGGAGATCAAGGCGCGCAACTACAACCTGGATATCAAGAACCCCCACCAGGGCGAGCAGATCAGCCACGACCCGGAGGAGCTGCTTGCGAAATATGCCCAGCAGCAGGCGGAGATCCAGGAGCTGCGCGACCAGCTCAAGCAGATCCTCGGCGACGCGCTGAGCCATGCGACTTCCAGGGAGGGCGAACAGGCATGAGTGCGCGTGAGCTGATTACCGACCACCTCGACCTCTGGACCGGCGCCGTCACCTCCAGATCGACAGCGGGCAGAGGACGCAATGGAAAGATCGAGCTCACCGGCATCAAGAAGCTGCGCGAGCTGATTCTGGAGCTCGCCGTGCGCGGCAAGCTGGTGGAGCAGGACCCCGACGACGAGCCCGCCAGCGTACTGCTGGCGCGCATCGCCGAGGAGAAGGCCCGGCTGGTCAAGGAAGGGAAGATCAAGAAGCCTAAGAAGCTGCCGGAGGTTGCTCGCAACGACCTTCCAGCCCCGTTGCCGAGAGGGTGGGTGGCAATAACATTATCTCATCTTGGGGTATTCTGTGGGGGCAAGACCCCTAGCAAATCCAAGGGCGAATTCTGGGATGGGGATATTCCGTGGGTCACCCCCAAAGACATGAAGTTCGCCGAGATCACTGACACTAAGGATCACGTAACTGATGCAGCAACGGCTTCTGGAGGCCTTGAACTTCTTCCACAAAGCGCTGTACTTTTCGTAGTTCGAAGTGGCATTCTCCGGCGCATGTTCCCCACCGCTATAACGCGCACTCAGTGCACCATCAATCAAGACCTGAAGGCACTACAATTATTCAAGCCAGACATGGCACGATACATCCAAATCATGTCTTGGGGTTTTGAAGGATTCATCCTGACCAATCTCACCAAAACTGGCACAACGGTAGAAAGCTTAAAATTCAGCGATTTCGCTTCACAAGCATTCCCTCTCCCACCTTTGGATGAGCAACACCGCATCGTCGAAAAAGTCGACGAGCTGATGGCCCTCTGCGACCGACTGGAGCAGCAGGTCGGCGACCAGCTGGAAGCCCATGAGGTGCTGGTCGATACCCTACTCGACGCCCTCACCCGCTCCGCCGATGCCGCCAAAGTGGGCGAAAACTGGGCCCGCATCGCCGAGCATTTCGATACCCTGTTCACCACCGAAGCCAGCATCGACAAGCTGAAGCAGGCCATCCTTCAGCTGGCGGTGATGGGGCGGCTGGTGGAGCAGGATCCCAATGACGAGACTGCAAGCATGCTGCTGGGCCGTATAGCCGGAGAGAAGGCACGGCTGGTCCAGGAAGGGAAGATCAAGAAGTCGAAGTCGCTGCCACCGGTCAGAGACGAAGAGCGTTCCTATGCTACTCATGAAAACTGGGTTTGGGCTAGGTTTCAAGATATAGCCAATGAGATATCTACTGGCCCTTTCGGGTCCATGATTCACAAACATGACTACGTAGACGATGGCGTACCATTGATCAATCCATCACATATGATCAACGGACAAATTCAGGAAGATAGGTCCGTCAGCGTTACAGCACATAAGGCGGAAGAGCTATCCAGCTACAAGCTAAGTTCAGGCGACATCGTGATGGCCAGGCGTGGCGAGGTTGGCCGATGTGCTATCGTCACCGATAGGGAGGCCGGTTGGCTATGTGGCACAGGAAGCTTCGCACTGCGCTTCTACAAAAATATCAGTCGCAGATATATTCTGATGATGTTTTCAACAGTTGCCGTTCGTGGTTACCTGGCCGGCAACTCGGTTGGCACGACAATGACCAATCTTAACCATGGCATTTTAAACAAGATGCCAGTCGCCCTCCCTCCGAAAGATGAACAACACCGTATCGTCGAAAAAGTCGACGAGCTGATGGCCCTCTGCGATCAGCTCAAGGCCCGCCTAGGCGAGGCCGGCGAGACCCAAACCAAGCTGGCAACAAACATTGTAGAGAAAACCATCCAGGAAGAATCATGCCAATAAAACAAAAGGAGTACGACAACCTTGCTTTAACAGATCGCTATCTTACAGACCCGCTACTTCTCGCGCTAGCTTGGAAGAAAGCACACGACTATGTCCGAAATATCAACTGGTACGCAGATAATTTTGAGCTAGACAAATCCGCTATAAACCTTGCCGAACGCTGCAAGGAGTGGGGTGCGGAAATTGAAAAAGGCGTTATATTTTCACCACTCGACCTTGTACCAGCGCCAAAAAACCAAGAGTGGGAGTTCAAGAGCCTCAGTAAAGCAAACGATGAGAAGGGACAAGCATACTGCGTTGAGTGGGGGCCTAAAGAAGAAACAAAAACAAGATTAAGACCTCTGGCTCATATCGGAATAAAAGAACAAACAATTATGACGCTGGTGATGATGTGCTTAGCCAACAAAGTTGAAAGTGAACAAGGTGACCCATCGATCAGCTACGAAGAAGTTCATAAAAAGAAAGTCGTCAGCTACGGCAATAGACTTTATTGCAAATATTCTGATGATGGAGAGGCTGAGCATAATTATGGCGCCACAACAACTTACAGCAAGTTTTTCACGGACTATCGTAAATTTCTACAGCGCCCTTACTACTTTGCCAATCAAGCTCTACCTGAAAAATCACCCGACGAAGAGGTGTATCTAGTTGAGCTTGACCTAACGCAGTTTTTCGATTTGATTGATCGAAAAAGGCTGAATGAGCTTGTCCTGAAACTAGCAGAAGAACAAGAAGAGCATCAGGCCGAAAAGCAGGCAGCTTCAAAAAAAACTCTTAAGTCATTTGAAGACTGGGAGTGGACAAGCTGTGCAGAGAAAGGATATTTTCTCTGCGAAACTGAAATAGTAAAAACCCCACCTAAAGGATTGCCGCAAGGGTTAGTTGCTTCCGGTTTTTTATCAAATATTTACATGCTGAGCTTTGATACCTATATGTCAGAGCACATGGGAGAGGCGATCCCTCTTAAAGAAAAAGGAAATGGCCTTAAATTAACTCTTATTGATTACTGCCGGTATGTTGATGACATGCGACTTGTGGTTGCAGGTCCAAGCAGAAAAATATATAACAACAAGAGTCCAGCAAAGGATATTAAGGATGCTGTTAGCAATTGGCTAGACGTTAAGTTAGAAGAAATTAATTTGCATTTAAACAAAAGCAAGACCAAGATTGAGGTTTACCGAGGAAAGTCAAAAGGAATATCCACGTCGCTAGAGGAAATACAAAGCAAAAGCAGTGGGCCAGTGTCCTTTGAAGATACGGGAGAGTTGCTTAATCAGCTTGAATCACTGCTAATTATCTCTGGAGATGCAGCGTCACAGCAAACGGGAGAAAACTGCAAGATAAATCGGCTTGCGCTAATTGAAAAAAGCGTTTTTGACGTACGTGAGGACACACTTAGACGCTTCGCGGCAAATAAGATATCCAGAATGCTTAATAGCATGCGTCACTTCACATCTCGTGACGTCGATAGCAACGAAAAACCGCTACCTGGTGAGTGGGACTATCTTCAAGAACGTCTTGCGCGCCGTTTGGTGGCTTGCTGGTCGCGTGACCCCGCTCTAGTCTTACTACTCAAGAAAGGGTTAGAGCTGTTCCCCAGCCCGAAGCTGATAGAGCCCGTACTTGAGCAAATTAGTCATCTCTTAAGCAATGGAGACTCCACTTGTCAGAAGTATACCAAACAAGTTGCCATAGCCCGTTATTGCCTTGCAGAAATATTAAGGCATTCGGCCATTTCAATTCACAGAAAAGACCCACAAGCCATACCAGCTCAAGCTGATAGCGAAGCTTACTTTGACCTGCTTCAGGACTATGCTGCTAAAATTTTAGAAGATTCATCTGGCAGTGTAAGCAACGACAATGAAGTCAAGTGTTTTGACTTGCTTTCAGATCAGGCTCGCTTCTTGTTAATGACACGCCTTGACACAGTACTTGAAAGGTCATCAGGTAACTCCGAACAAGACATCATTTTCAAGCTGGCGAAAGGTTATCGATATATCACACAGGCACCAGAATCCCAAGACTCGCAATGCCTTGCGACATGCATTCTTATTTCTAGTCAGCTAGTGACAGACCTCAAGCCAGTAATACGTGCCGCAAGTTGTTTTCTGGACTCCCCCGGCGTGGATGCTAAAAATGTGCTTGAAAGAGTTGCAATTAATTCACCTTCTTTAGTGAGAAGCATAATTCTCCATGCCAGACCTCTGACCTATTCTTGGTATAAACTCCCTTTCACAAAAGAGCTTTCTGAAAGGCTATATATTTATGTTAAACCTTCAGCAAAGCCTTTGTCTGAAATAACAAGCCCTATAGAAATTTACAAGCTAAGCAGCAGAAATGACAATCCTTTTGCAAATGAAATAATGGCCTTGAAGCTTATGCATGGACTTTTAGGAGAGTCCAAAAGGTTTAATCAAGAAAGCGATGAAAATATTGTTGACCTTAGCCGCACAAAGGTTTCGCTTGCAAGGAAGATTAAAAAGGGAGAAAAAAGCCATTCAACGATTGTGGGGTACTCTTCTCCACCTAGTTACGAGACGTTTGATTTAGAGATTCGCGTTGATAGAATTGAATTTCACGCTTCGCTTGCCGAGCTTTCTAGCCATCTGCGACTAGAGCATTTCGGAGATTCAGGTGAGAGCTATCATGAAGCGTCCGTTCTACAAAAAATCTCATTAGCTATGCGTGCAATTCTCGCAGGCTCTGCAGACCCGACTGGGTTTGGTCAATCAATAACACCTAAAATAGGATATAGAGGGATAAAGTCCACTAGTTTCAAGCGACAATTTGGAATGATGACTTCCCCGGAATCTCTCGCTGGGGAGCAGGCACAATTCTCTGCATGGTTAACTACCTTGCTGTCTAAGCTACTAAAATGGCCTGGAATACATGTCAATGACCAAGGTTTTCAGTGGCCAAGAGAATTCACGATTGAAAATGTAAAAAAACTTATAGAAGAACGTCTTTCGGCGCTAAAGAAGAGTTATTGCACGCTTTCAAGCATGCCAGGACTTCCTGAGCTTGTCTCTCCGGCATGGGACGAGAGTAAGAGAAGTTTAGTTGTCGCTATGGTTCAGTCCAAACTGCCTTTTAAGAAAGATTTTTCACAGTATGGGCTTATGCTGGATAATCCTGATTATAGGGCAAAACATCGGCGGCATGTTGCTCGCATAGCCAAATTAGTGATTCAGCACATAGAGGCTCAGCACATTGAAACGCCAGAAGATGGATCACAGGAGAATCATACCGACCTGATAATATGGCCAGAACTGGCTGTTCACAAGGATGATATAGACATCCTTGTACAACTCTCTCGCAAGACTCATGCCATCGTTTTTTCCGGTCTGTCTTTTATGCACCAAAATGGCGTCAAAGGCCCTAATAACTGCGCTTTATGGATTGTCCCTAGAAAGCATAATGGGAATCAGCATGAAATCATGAGGCTGCAGGGGAAGCAGCACATGATGAAAGATGAGCTGGGAGTGAGTCCTTGGCGGCCCTATCAACTAATGCTTGAACTTAGACACCCAAAATTCAAAGACAAAAGAGGGTTTGTTATGACAGGAGCGATTTGCTTTGATGCGACTGATATAGCCCTAAGCGCTGACTTGCGAGATAAATCTAACGCATTTCTTGTGCCTGCACTGAACCAAGATGTGAACTCCTTCGACACCATGGTAGATGCATTGCACTATCACATGTATCAACCTGTTGTGCTTGTAAATTCCGGAGAGTTTGGGAGTTCTTATGCAAAAGCCCCTTACAGAGATGCACACAAGCGACTTATTGCCCACTCATCAGGAAACAATCAAGTTGCAATTAATACCTTTGAAATAAATATGTTTGATTTCCGTCGTGATGGAGTAGGCAAGAGCATGCAGTCAGGCATTGAATTGAAAACGGCCCCTGCTGGCGTAAATAACACCTAATAGAGGAGATGTTATTAATTATGGCCATCAAGCAGGGCATCTGGAAACTGGCGGATAGCGCCGGCGAGCCACCACGCAAGCTGCGCGCCGCGGGGCTGGCCGACGAGGGGCTGCTGGAAGAGCAGATCATGCAGGACGTGGCGATCCTCAATCGAGACTGGCTGCTGATCGGCCGCCAGGTGCGCACCGCCTTCGACAAGCTGGTCGACCTGCTGGCCATCGACGCCAACGGCACGGTGATCATCATCGAGCTCAAGCGCGACAAGACCCCGCGAGACGTGGTGGCCCAGGCCATCGACTATGCCTCCTGGGTCGTCACCCTGGCCGACTACCAGCTGATCGATATCTACCAGGAGTTCGCCGAGCGCTACGACAGGCCTCACGCCACCCTGGGCGAGGCCTTCGAGGCCAAGTTCGGCATCCCGCTGGATAGCGTCACGCTCAACGAGAGCCATCAGCTGGTGGTGGTGGCCACCCGGCTCGACGCCAGCAGCGAGAGGATCATCACCTACCTCAACGAGCACGCCCAGCTCTCGATCAACGCCATGTTCTTCGCCGCCTTCGAGGATGGCGGCAACCGCTACCTCAGCCGTGCCTGGATGATCGACCCGGACGAGCCCAGCCAGCCCGTGGCCCGCAAGGCGAAGAAGGAGCCGTGGAACGGCGAGTTCTACGCCTCCTTCGGCCCCGACTACCCCTGGGAAGACGCCCGTCACCTTGGCTTCATCTGTGGCGGTGGTGCGGCCTGGTACTCCAAGACCTTATCCATGCTCTCCCAAGGCGACCGCGTCTGGGTCTATATCCCCAAGACCGGCTATGTGGGTGTCGGCGAGGTGATCGGCGAGCGTTGTCGCGCCGACGAATACCGCTTCGACACTCCGGAGGGGCCCAGAACCCTCCCGGAGATGACACTGACCGAAGGCTACCCGCAGATCGACCCGGCCAAGGACGATGACGAGGCCGAGTACCTGGTGCCGGTTCGCTGGCTGCATACCGTCAGCCGCGAAGACGCCTTCAGCGAGGTCGGCCTGTTCGGCAACCAGAACACCGTCTGCAAGCCCACCACGCCCAAGTGGTCCCACACCGTGGAGCGGTTGAAGCAGGTGTGGGGGATCAGCGACGAACCATCGTGAAGGTCGCAGTGCTTCACTACCGGGATGCCTTGGCCCGCCCGTGGGGCTAGAGTAGCTCCATGACCTCCCCTTCCGATAAACCGCCTCGCCGCCACTCCCTGGTGGCGCTGAGTGGTGATATCTCCGGTGCCTTCGGCGACCTTGGCACCCTGCTGCCCTATGTGATCGCCGGCATCGGCCTGGGCGTGCTGGCGCCCGGGGCGGTGTTCCTGGGCTTCGCGGCGGGCTACCTGCTGGTGGCACTCGTCTATCGCGCGCCCATCGCCGTGCAGCCGATGAAGGCGCTGGGCGCGGTGATCCTCACCGGCGGGCTCACCGCCGCCGAGACGGCCCTGGCCGGTGCCCTGCTGGGCCTGGTGCTGCTGGCACTGGCCGCCACGCCACTGCTGGGGCGCGCCGCCCGTGCCCTTCCGCAATCGGTGGTCACTGGCCTGCAGGCCGGCCTGGGGCTGATGCTCGCCGCGCTGGCGCTGGAGATGATGGCCACCGGCTGGTGGCTGGCCCTGCCGGCTGTGGCAATGCTCGCCCTCTCCTGGGTGTGGCCTCGCGGGCCCTGGGCGCTGGTGGTGATCCTCACGGCCGTCTGGCTGGCACCGAGTGACGGCCAGCCGCTGGTATCGGAAACGGCCGTTATCGTCGATGGGTTATCGCTGACCGCGGTGGCTGGCGGAATGCTGGCCCAGTTGCCGCTGACCCTGCTCAACGCCGTGGTGGTGGCCGCCGCCGTGTCTCACTCGCTGTTTCCGGACGCCGCTCCCCGCGTCAGCGAGCGCCGCCTGGCCGCCTCCAGCGGCCTGCTCAACCTGGTGCTGGCGCCGCTGGGTGCCATGCCGATGTGCCACGGCGCCGGCGGCCTGGCCGCTCACTACCGCTTCGGTGCCCGCAGCTGGGTCGCCCCGCTGACCATGGCCGCGGCCTGCGCCCTTGCCGCGCTGCAGGGTGAGGCGGTGGTCGCCTGGCTGGCGGCGATTCCCGCCCCGGTGGTGGGCGCGCTGCTGGCCTTCGCCGGGGTGGAGCTGATGCTGGGCAAGCGCCTCTTCGACGCTCGGCCCGACTGTCGGCCGGTGATCGCGGTCACCGCGGTGGCCACCCTGTTCGGCAGCGTCCTGATCGGGCTGACGGCGGGCCTTGCCAGCGAGCAGCTGCGCCGGCATCTTGTACGCAGGCGTGCCCGCGGCACGCCCCACGACAGGGGCTGACGCCCCACCCACTAAAAGGACAGGAGAGCAGGGATGAAGATCAGCGCACGCAACGTGATCAAGGGCACCGTGCTGGAAGTGAAGGAAGGCCCGGTGAACAGCCAGGTCCGCGTCGACATCGGCGGCGGCAACACCATCAAGTCGATGATCACCAGCGACGCCATCGAGGAGCTCGGCATCGCCGTGGGCAGCGAGGTTCAGGTGGTCATCAAGGCCTCGGATGTGATGCTCGGCATCGACTGAATCCACTGGTGCGTCGGCACCCGCCGGCGCCCATTTCGTTAGCCGCCTCTGTTTTCTCGCTTCCTGCACCCTTGCTGCACATTCCCCACAGATAATCCCCGCATAACAGAACACGCCTCCCCCTCCCCGACGTCATCGTGACCGTCATCCAAGGAGGCAAGACATGAAGGTACTGAAACCCGGGCAGGCCGTGGGCATCACGGTCGCCATCAGTTTCCTGCTGGTGCTGTGGGAAGTACCCGTATCCACCTGGGCCACGTCGGCCACCCTGAGCCTGGCGGCGGGGGTGGCTGCCCTGGCGTTGATGGCCACCTCGGCCATTCTGGCCAGCCGATGGGCCTGGGTCGAGCGGCTGCTGGGCGGGCTGGACCGGGTCTACCTCGCCCATAAGTGGATGGGTGTGTGGGCGCTGGGCCTGGCCTCGTACCACCTGGTGTTCAAGGCCGGTCTCGACGCCTGGGACGTGGCGCCGATCCTCGAGGTCAGCAAGTACTGGACCCGCCTGCTGCGCCAGCTTAGCTTCGTGGCGCTGATGTTCATCATCCTGCTGGCGCTCAACCGCAAGATTCCCTACCACCTGTGGCGGAGCTGGCACAAGCTCTCCGGCCCGCTGTTCGTGGTGGTCATCCTGCACTGGTTGACCTTCAAGTCACCCATCGCCCTGGGCGAGCCTGCCGGCCTCTGGCTTGGGACCCTCTCGGTGCTCGGCGTGGCGGCGGCCGCCTGGAAGCTGCTGCTCTATCCGCGCCTCGCCCACCATGGCGAGTACGAGGTGGTAGAGGTCTCGCCCGGCGCCGGGGCGGTTCGCCTGCGCCTGGCTCCGGTGGGCGGCGGCGTGGCCTTCCAGCCCGGCCAGTTCGGCTTCCTGCGGCTGAAGGAGGAGGGACTGCGCGAGCCGCACCCCTTCACCATCGCCTCGGCCAGCCAGGAGAACGGTGCGGTGGAGTTCTTCATCCGCGGGCTGGGCGACTTCACCCGCAAGCTGGTCAGCGAGAGCCGGGTGGGCATGCGCGCGGATATCTACGCACCCCACGGGCACTTCACGCGGCCCGAGCGGGCCGGCCATGAAGTGTGGGTCGCCGGCGGGGTGGGGATCTCGCCGTTCATCTCCTGGCTGCAGGACCCCGAGGCCGAGTCGCTGGAGCGGGTCACGCTCTTCTATTGCTACACCCCGGGGCGGGAGTTCCCCGACGTCGAGGCCCTGCAGGCCCAGGCCGACGCCCGCGGCGTGGAGCTGGTGCCGGTACCCGCCGGGCCGAACAGCGCTGCCTTCCGCGAGCGCCTGGCCGAGATCGCCCGCGAGGTGCCGGCCGACAGCGTGGAGATCCGCTTCTGCGGTCCCCAGGGGTTGAAGGAAGCGGTGCGCCAGCAGATGGAGGCGTTGGGGATTCCGCGCCGCAACCTGGCCTACGAGTACTTCGATTTTCGCTAGTCTGACCACCGCCCGGGCCTGCCCCGGGCCGAGGGCGGCGCTACCGGGGCTCAACCGGTCGGCGCCGCCTTCGCTTCGGCATCCAGCCGCTGGGCGGTCTGGTCCACCCCGCGCAGCCAGATGAGAAGCACTGCCCCCAGGGCGACGAAGCTACCCGCCAGCCACAGCCCGATATCGTAGTGGCCGGTGGCCTCGGCCAGCATACCGGTCAGCGCCGGGGTATGCGACGTCAACTACTTTGGCCGCTTGGCGACAATTAAAATGGCCGGTTGGGTGGGGTAGTTGTCGTCAGTCCGACGACCCAGTTTTTCCTCCTTGTAATTGTCGTTGATAAGCACGCTTACGGTAGCTCTCCCCGC
>WPCH01217376.1_pt1 | contig 11646 bp, 9 predicted proteins | sample 5399881 | NCBI WGS metagenome assembly WPCH01 (sample SAMN12869468, study PRJNA574797) | sludge metagenome | isolation source: wastewater treatment of pH5 | place: China:Beijing | collected 2019-05-20 | reverse complement strand
CTTCTCCCTGTGCCTGCGTAAGCCTTCTCATTTCCTTTATGCGCCTGGCTATTACTTCTGAAAGGTAAAGGATGAGAGCTGCAAGAAGCACGTGCATTTTCAGGCTAACCGGCTCATTTGACTCTTTTTGCGAGTTCTGCCTCGCGTCTTTCAGAAGAGAGGCTCTTGCTTCCTTTTCAGTATAGATCTTGCCCCCTGTTGCAACAATATAGGACTCAATATCCTTATTGTGCCCGACCTCGAGGTACTCAAGAGCATAATTTACTGCAAGGGGGTAGCCGGAGATGTCATGAATACCGATATTTACAGGGTTGACACTTGTTTCATATGTATTCCTGCCTGTGAGGGCGAGGTCAAGCTGGGCTCCGTTCAGTTTGAGCTGCGGGATTCCCTCATCGTACATAATAAGGGTAAGGTCGGAAGGGGTGCCGAGCCAGGTATCAGGGGCATCGACAACAGCGCCCACTTCTGCCTGTGGGTTTCCTATGGCCCAGTTAGCCGTGCCTGAAATAAGTTTGCTGTTTGACCCGTTGTACAGAACCGAAGACCATCGAACACCTCCTCCTTCCCCGTTATCCGTGGTAAAGGCTGCAACGCGCCCGAGCCCGAAACGCCATGTTGTAAGCACAGGCTGCCCTGTAACCGTGATAACAAGGCGTTCAGCTCCGGCTTTAGGGGTAACCTGGTTATATCCTGTAATACTCGCATTGGTGAGGTTCACACTTCTGGTGATGAAGTGGTCAGGGGAATATTCAAGAAGTGGATAGGTCCCGTTATACTCGGGTTCCTCTTCCTCAGTTTCGTCAGGAGCTTCTGCAGGCTCTTCAAATACGATGTTTGCCCTCTCCCCCATCTCTATATGTTGATAATTGCCTTCAAGCCCGATTTCCTGCATCAGCATTTCAGCATAGTAGTTCCGGGTCCTGTCAGCCTGTGATGGAGCAGAAGAGCGGATATGGATAAAATAAAGGTTCACACCCATGTCCTTCAGTTCCTGTGCAATCTGAACGCTCTGGCCATAGGACTCCTCAATTCCTCCGTCAGAGATCACAATAGCATCAAGCTCGCCATCTTCACTTTCAAACATCTGTTTTGCAATGCCAAGCCCCTGGTCAAGAGAGGTCTGGGTTTCGTTAGTTGGAGTCAGCTTCGAGACTTTCTCTTTCAGGATTGCAACGTTATGAGGCAGCCCCATAAACACAAACCCGCCGGAAACATCATAAGCTGCGTTGCCGAATGCTATAACTGCAACATTTGCATCCTTCAGGTTGTCTTCCTCAAGGATCCTGACAGCATTTGAAAGAATATCTCCCTGAGTCTTGTGGGCAACTGTACTTGGAGATACATCCAGGAGAAGGATAAGATTTCTACCTCCCCTAAACTCGGAAGGCTTTGAAATCACAGGCAGGACTTCTTCAAGGGAAGAGTTAAGGTAGTTTCCATAGTTGTAAGCCCGGTCTCCTCCGACGATGATAAGTCCGCCTCCGTTGCTGACGTAATTTTTGATCTCCTTTATCTCAGCGTCGGAAAATGAGTTTATATACTGGTTGTCAAGAACAAGAACCTTACTATCTGTAATATTCCCTGCTCCGGGATAGCCGTTTGCAACCGAGACTTCATACAGATTGCTCAGGACTTTAGCCAGAGGGGAACCTGTCTCATTTGTGACAAGCGTGATTTCAGGTTTTGGTATCACATAAATGGACTTGAAGAATTCATTATTAATTTCTTTTAAATCCCCTCCGGATATATCACTGATCTTTACACTTATATTATGGGCGCCAAGCGTGGTAAAAGCCTGGTTAATCGGGATGGTATTATTCCTTGTATCCTGAGTAAACTGCCTGCTCTGGGAAATCTTTCCATCCACAAAAACTTCAAGGAAATAACTGACACTCTGTTCTGAAGCCTGGCGGACAACTATCTCAAACTCGTTCTGATTGTCCACAACCACTTTCTTATCCCCGAGTATCTCAACACTGAGGTCATTTGTTTCAAGCTCGGGCTGGACAAGGTAAACCGTGGTATTTGTGTCTTTTGCAAATTCCAGGGCTTCGGTCAGGTCCTTTCCGGAGTTGCTGTTCCCATCGGTAACAAGCACTATCTGGTTTCCAAGCCCGGAATACTGGGTCACAGCATCCCCGAGAGTGGTCTTTTCCCCGGTAAGCTGCACAAGAGCGGTTGGGGTTTTTGCCGTCAGGGATTCATACAGGTCAGTACCTGCCCCTTCAGGGAAAATCCCCATGCTTGCAGTCTGGTCCTGAACAAGCACAATCGAAGGGTCTTCTTCACTGACAGTCCTGGTAACCGTTGTATAGGGCGAAGCCAGGGCAAGGATAAGGAGAAGGGAAACAAGTACTCTCCATTCCACAAGTTTTGTTTTCGTTTTCCGCAGTAGATAAAAGCCTGCAATAATGACCGGAATTATAAGCAGAAGCATCTCAGGGCTTTCAAGGGCTATGTTCACAGTTCACCCCTCCCGCGGACGATAAGGATTTCAAGCAGCATAAGCAGGAACAGGATTCCTATAAGATAATTGGTAATCTCGTTTCTTGCAGTATAGGTCTCGGACTTCATGGTTTTGGGCTCATCATTTTCAAGTGAACGGCTGATAAGTTCCGAGGAGTCCACTGTGGTATTTGATTCCCTGTCATCATACATATTGACTGCAATCCTCTTGCCTGATACTTCGTATATCCCCACTTCGTCGTAAAGCAAACTGTTTGCTGTCAGGGTTTTTGAGGGAGTACGGATTTCCTCGGTTTTTGAAAGGGAAGTGACCGTACCTGCTTCAAGGTTGTACTCTGAGATGTCACCAATTCCTCCGAGCCATTCAACAAGCTTTATCCAGAAAACCGGGTATTCAGGCAGGTTATGGAAGTTGTTCCAGGCACCGTCTCCGAGCTCGTCATTGAGACCCATATAAAATACGGTCCCCTTACCTGTCTGCCAGTAGCTCAGTAGAGGTATGCCGCTTTCCGTGGCTACGAGGGTTGTGGAACCTGTCCTTTCCGTTGCGTTCATATATCTGCGTACTGAGATTTCTTCACTTTTCATATCTTCCGTGATGCTGCTTTTGAGAGTTTCTTTAACTTTAAGCCCGTTTTCTGCTTCTTCTACTCCAAGAGGCTTTACAGGCAGGAGTTTAACAAGGCCGACCTCGGTTTTCTCAGGGGAAAGGGCTTCGCTTGCAATAAAGACCGCATTTCCTCCGTTCCTCACGTAAGTTTCTATTTTATCCACAGAGCTGTTGGCAATGGGGTTCTGTTTCTGGGCAAGCACAACAAGTGTATAGCTGTCAAGGGCAGAAGGCAGAGACTTCCGAATTTCAAGATCAATATTCGGGACCAGGGAAAGTGCTGTTTTTGAAGGCAGCTTCCCATTATCCGTGACATAGAGGATATGCTGTCCGGAAGTGTCCGGAATGGAGATATAGGCTTTGTTGTCAACGTCCAGGCTATCATCAACATTCAGGCTGATTGTGGTGGTGCCGGGACCCAGGTTTGCAAGTTTGAACTGGTTTGTGCCGCCTGCAGGGACGTCAAGGGTAAAGGACTTTGAAGCATTTCCAGAAGTCCCTCTTCCGGTCATGATTTCAACGGTTTTACTTTCGCTCCTGTAGTTTTTAACCACGCCCGTATAACCGTATTCTCCGTCAACGGCTTCAATCCACCCATTAATGATCCCTATATTTTCCGCGGGCTTTCCGACCTTTATGAAATTAACCTTAAGTCCGTAGGACTCAGCCAGGTTTTTGGAGGCTACAGGGTCATCCCCTACCCAGTTAGTAAAGTCTGAAATGACAATAATCCTGCCCCCTTCTTCAGAGAGGAGGCGCATACCTGTAGTAACGGCTGCAGACAAATCGGCAGTACCGGCTCCGGGTTTGACCTTATTGAAAATGTCTTCAGCAGCTGAAGCGCTTCCGCCTTCAAGGGCAAGCTGGGGGATGTTGGAAGCAAGGATTATGCTGTTTTTTTTGCTAACATAGCCGTCGGCAATTCGAACAGCATCTTCAAAACGGGAATCTACCTGCATGCTTGCCGAAGTGTCAAGTACAAGTACGGTATGCTCTCCGCTAAGAGGCTCTTCTGAAGTATAATAGTAACCAGCCGCTCCAATGGAAAGTAGGATCAGCATAAGGAGCTGGATCAGGAAAAGTGGGTCACGAACGACTTTTGTAAGAGAAGCATAAACCCGTTTTCGTTCCCTATCAAGCTTGAGGACAAACATCAACGAGGGAATAGAAAGCACTGCTGGCTTTGGGCGGAGCATGTAAATAATTATAAGCGGGATGACACTCAGGAGAGCGGCAAGAGCAAGGGGGTTTTGAAAAGGCATTTTTAGCGTCTCCTTCTCCTGATAGTATTGTAGAAAGCATTAAAAACAGGAGTGTCGGTTGTAAAGGTATAGAACTCGGCTCCGACCTTCATGCAGGTCTTTTTAATTCTTGCACTGTGGTCGTCAAGCTTTCTGGTGTAGCGTTCCTTGAAATTATCACTGATATAAGTCCTTATTTCCTCTCCTGTCTCAAGGTCTACAAGCTTGCTGTTTCCCTGAAGAGGGAGCACTTTTTCCGTGGGGTCAAGAACCTGGATCACGATAAGGTCGTGGTCGGAAAGCCTGTGAAGAGCTGTTTCTATTGCCTCAGGTTCCTGCATGAAGTCCGAGATAAGGATCACAAGCGACCTGGACTTGATTTCCCGGCTGTACTTTGTAACTGCTTCCCCGATAGAAGTCATTCCGGACAGTTCAAGTTCGCTCAGTCGGTCAATTGCCCGCATAAGGTTTTTTCTGCCCCTGCTGGGTTTATTTATCTCAATCTCATCCGTAAAAGTGGATATGGCAAACCTGTCATTGTATTTGGTCACCATATAAGCAAAACCCGCAGCAAGCATGGCAGAATATTCGAATTTTGAAGTCCCCTTCTCAGGATAGTCCATACTTTTGCTGGCGTCCAGAAGGATATGGGTTGTAAGGGTTTTTTCTTCCTCAAACTGCCTTACATAGAGCTTCTCAGTCCTCGCATAAGCCTTCCAGTCTATATCTTTCAAAGCGTCGCTTGAGTCGTATTCCCTGAACCCGATAGTATCTATGCCGTGTCCGCTTCGGGTTGACGGACGGTTTCCGGCATAGACCGTGGATACCCTCTTCCGCACCGAAAAGGTAAAGCGGTCAAGCTGCTTGAAAAAGTCCGTTTCGATTTTTTGTTTTGTGCGAGTCATTCTGGATCGTCAGCCGAAAAGCCCGGTTCTGCCGGACCTGGAAAACCTTTCTGGTTTTTATTTTTTTCCTGCATCCTGTACGGTTGTATTTTAAGAACCTGCTCAATTACAGTCCTTTCAGACTCCGATATCCCGGAAAATTCCATTCATCTAATTTCTTTGCCTGTTTTATTTAACCTTCTTAATAATTTCTTCGATAGCCTGGTCAGGTGTCATCCCGCTTCTTTCTGCTTCAAAAGTCAGGATCAGCCTGTGGCGGAGGACAGGGTAAGCCATGTAGTCAATATCCTCTTTGCTCACGAAGTTCCTGCCCTGTATAAGGGCTCTTGCCTTTGCTGCAAGAATGAGTCCAATGGATGCACGCGGAGAAGCCCCGTACTCAATGTGTTCCTTATCTTTGCGGGTCATTGACACAATAGAAAGGACGCGCTGCTTGAGTTCTTCTGAAATGGGGACCTGCCGGGTAAGTTTTTGCAAATCGAGAAGTGTGGATTTGTCAAGGCCCTTGGTGATCTTCGGGGTTTCGGATTTCGTATATCGGTTTATGATCTCCATTTCTTCTTCAAAGGATGGATAGTCTACAAGGATCTTCAAGAGGAAACGGTCTAACTGGGCTTCGGGAAGGGGATAGGTCCCCTCCATTTCTATGGGGTTCTGGGTAGCAAGGATAAAGAAGGGGCGGTCAAGCAGGAATGTATCGTTTCCGACAGTTACCTGTTTTTCCTGCATGGCTTCAAGAAGGGCAGACTGAGTTTTGGGAGAAGCACGGTTAATCTCGTCTGCAAGCACGATATTTGCAAAGACAGGCCCGGGTTCAAACCTGAACTCCTTTTTATTATCTGTCTCCTGAATCATGTTGGTACCTGTAATGTCAGAAGGCATCAGGTCAGGGGTACACTGGATCCTGCTGAATTTCAGGTTCATTGCTTTTGAGATGGTGGAAATCATCAGGGTTTTTCCAAGCCCCGGGTTGCTTTCTACCAGGGCATGCCCTTCACAGAGGATGGAGATTATGATCTCTTCCACAACCCTGTTCTGACCCACTATTACATTTCCTATCTCTTCAAAAAAACTTTTAAAAATCCTGCCTGCGTTCTGGTAGGTCGTAGCGGCCTGCCCCGAATCGGTATTAATCTCATTCATGTCTGCTTCACCCTTAGAGTTGCTGTTTTTGCGGGACCCGAGCCCGCTCCTGCTGAACCTTATCCGTTAACGTAACAAAATACTTTCAAAAACAGTCTGACTGTTACTCCAGATACAGCTGTTAATTTATACAGTTTGTTATTCAAAAACTGTTTTCCGATAATTTTCGATTAAATTGAGGGGTAAGTCTGTCTTCAGTTAAGTTCAACTTCAACCAAGTCCGGATTCAATTATAACCAGCTTGGGACGATTTTTATATCATTCTTCTGCTAGTTGTTCAAAATAACTCTGGATAACACTTCTGTACCCTTCGGGAAGGTTCTCATAATAAGACTGAGAAGCGATGGCTTCAGGGTTATAGATATCCGACTGGATGAATGATTCGTTATTCTGTTCTCCTTCTTCCTGGCTAGTGAAGCCCTGACCTGCACCAGGAGGGATCTTCAGGTCTACATCCTTGCCCTCGACCACGATAACAGCCGGCTCTCCAAAAAGTTCACTGTTGTCCTGCGGGTCCGAGGAGGTCCCGCCGTTTTCCTCCACAGAAACCAGATCCGAATTCGATCCCGAGAAAGGAAGATTTTCAATCACTTCACTGAAGTCGGTAGGGCTGAAAGTTGTCTGGTATCCTGTCTGGGCAACATATGCCAGAACCACAACAGCAAATACGGTTACCAGAACATCCTTTGCAAGTTTTTTTCTGTTGAGGAAGACAGAGGAGTTCACAGGCCTGGAATCAATTATGACGCCGCCTATAAGGTCACGGACAATGATGTTATCTGTATTCCGGTTATCATAGGCTGTCCTCATTCTCTCTTTAAGTACAGGATATTTTTCTTCGATAAAGGAAATCGCGTCTTTCTTTTCAGCCCTGAGATGCCTGATTGCTGTCAGTATGAGGGAAAGGATAAAGCCGGTAATAATCAGCCCCAGAGTCTCAAAGACAATTTCGGAACCAAGGATGCTGTATTTTGCACCTGTATAGGGTTCGAAGGTGGGGAACATTAAGAAAATATCCCTCATGTTAAGGAGCACAAAAAGGGCGTAGAGAACCAGAAACGTTGCAAGAAGGTCTGCGAAAACATAGAGTCCTCTATATTTTTTCAGAGCCGATTCATGTTTGTTTACAATTTTTTCAATCTCCAGAGCCATTTTGCTCCCTTCTGCAACCGGATATTCCGGTATTATTACACTTAAAAGTGTTATCTATAATTAGATAGAGACATACAAAGATACTATTGAAAGATATTAAGGAAAGATACTATATAAAGGTACTATATAAAGATAAGGTACGCTTTTCAGACGCAGATCCCTTCCGTGATTGTCTTCCGTACTGTATCAATATTAGATTTCTTTTCGGATATGAAACCTTTGCGCAACCGACTGCTCTTTTATAATGTCGAGGGATTTTGATTATTCAGAATTCCTGAAAGCCGGATAGGATCCGAGCACTTTTAACGTACTGGATTTTGTGCCGGCTTTTGATTTTATATCTTCCAGGGCATCTTTTATAATTGCATCGCCCGTATTACCTTCAAAATCTATGTAAAAATAATAATCCCCCAGCTCTTTTTTCGAAGGTCTTGATTCTATTTTTGTAAGGTTGATCCCTCTTTTTGCAAAAAATCCCAGAAGCTCGTATAAAGCACCTGGCCTGTCTTTTTCCAGATATACTATAAGAGATGTTTTGAATGCAGAAGAACTGGAATTTTCTGTTCCGCTTTCCGTTTCAGAACCTAACTTATGCTCTGCATTCCTGCCGAGAACTGTGTTCAATTTTTCACCGGAATCTGCTTTTCCCTTAATTTTCCCGGATAAAACTTTTTCTCCGCCCCTGACTACAATAAAACGTGTATGGTTTTCTTTCCTGTCCTGAACATTTGAGAGCAGGATTTTGAGCCCGTAACGTTCCGCAGCTTCAGGAGAGGCAATTGCTGCCATTTCCTCAAACTCTCCTGCCAGCCGGGCTGCGTGGGAAGTGCTGCCCGTACTCCTGAGTTCAGCTTCAGGAAAATGTTTCTTCAGGAAATGCCTGCACTGGGCAAGCCCCTGGGGGTGGGAAAGAATAACCCTGATCTTCTCAGGCTCGCCTTTAGAAAGGAGGCAGTGTTCGATTTTGACGACTATTTCTCCAATAATGACAGCCTCGCTTTCAAGAAGGAGGTCAAGAGTGACTCCTACGGAACCTTCGATGGAGTTTTCTACAGGGACTACTGAGACATCTGTTTTCCCTCCCACTGCAGCCAGAAAAGCATCTTCTATATCTGCGAAGTAGTGAAACTCTGAGCCCCTCAGCCCATTTTTCCGAGCCCATAATTTTGCAGCCCTTTCCGAATAAGAGCCTTCCGGCCCCATGACGCCTATATTCATCCGAAGGTTAATTGGGGGGATGGTAATAATAATTTTTGATAGCACCCGAATTGCGCCTCGGGAGTATGCGGTCCGTTTCACTCGCTTCGCTCGCTCAAGCAGACTAATTGATGGGTTATGAAAGTGAGCTTAGCTCAAAAGGACGAATTTGTGAGTAATTAAAGTTAATTTTTCCCCGGATTCTGTTTATCTTCCAGTTCTTCCTGAAGGTCAAGTTTCTTGCCGGCGTTCCAGAGAAGTTCGAACTCTTCTTTCAGGTTTTTTGCAAGACCGCTGTCCCGGACTTTTACGACTGAAAGTACCCTGTCACGGTCTGTGGGATGGGGCTGGAAAAGAACAACTATGCTATCGTCAACGATTCCGAAGCAGGAATTGGAGTTCTGGACCAGCCTGATATCAAGGCCTTTTTTCAATTTTTCGAGAATTTCTCCCTCCTGATGGGAAAGCACGGAGGCAAGGGCCATAAAACGCGGGGAAATCATCAATTTGATCCGGACACCCCTGTCAATAGCCTTTGTGATTTCCGGAAGCAGGTAGAAGACGATGGAAATTCCGAAAACGGGAGGGAGGACACATACCGATTTTTTGACTTCACTGTAAATAGAAACAGCAAATTTTTTAATTTCAGATTCTGTGATAGCGGTTGTCCAGAAGAATTCATCTTTTCTTTTTTGAGTGGGGACCGCTTTCAATACCGATTTTGCCTCTTCTACAGAGCTTTTTAAAAATGCCATTTCTCTTTCGACTTCGGCTTTTCTCCTCTCAAAAAAAGTATCAAGAGCAAGTTCAGGGTCAACAGCCCTGAACTTTTTGGGCCTTGAAGCCTGGACTTCCACAAAACCCTTTCCTGCCAGGGACTCAAGGACAGAATAGATTTTTCCGTAGGGCACCTCAGAATCCCTGTAGATGTCACTTGCTTCGGAAACACCTAGCTTCAACAGAGAAAGGTAGGCAGCCGCTTCATAAGCATTAAGACCAACTTCCTGCAGGAGCTGTTCATTCTGCATATTGGAATCTGGGATTTAATATCTTAAAACAGTTTCGAAAAAAGATACGCATAAGATGCAGAAATGCTGATTCTTATGCAAAAAACGTTTTTTCGGTCGGAAATTTCCGGAAAAATGTTCAGGTCTGAAGCGGCTTTAGTTTATGCTTTTAGTTTTATTCCTATTTTATTTGAGTAATTTCAATGCGTCTCTGCAGGCTGCTACGGCAGGGGCTCCCGAGGTTATGAATATCACATCCATAACTTCCATTATTTCCTCTTTGGTAGCACCGTTCTTGAGGGCGCTCTGCATCTGTACAACGGTACATCTTTCACACTGCTTGGATGCAACTACTGCAAGCGCTATCAGAATCTTGACTTTTGCGGGCAGGGCGCCATCTGACAGCAGTTTTTTGTTGCATCTGTTATATTTTTTCAGGGAATCGCTGTCAAGGCATCCAAGTATCTCAAGAATGTGCGGAGTAAAACCCAGTTTCTCACTCATACTTTCCAGTAATTCTTCATGTTCAAGGTCTCTGTGTTCTTCCATATTTGTTAACCCCCAGTTTGATGTTACATTAAAATCTATATGCTTATTATTTATCTATTCCTGAAGCTCTGAAATTAGAACTTACAAAAAAGCAGGCAGCAGGAGAATAAACATAACCGGATATCCGAAAGAAGCCGGGTTTCAAATTACTGGAAAATGGTGGGGAAAATATGAGGCCAACAGACGATCTGAGAGAAGAACACAGGGCTGTCGAACTGATGCTGGAAATACTTGACAGCGTATGCACGAATATAAAGTCAGGAAAAAGTGTTGAACAGGAGCATCTTGAGAAACTCGTGGAGTTCATGAGAATATTCGTTGATAAATGCCATCACACAAAGGAAGAGGCTCATCTTTTTCCTGAAATGGTAAAGAGAGAAATTCCAGGTACAGGAGAATTAATTGATTCCCTTTTGAAGGAACATAACCAGGCAAGGGAATATGTCGGCAGGATAGAAAAAACGGTTTCCGGAAAGGAATGGGATAAAAAAGGTTCTGGAATAGTTGAGAACTCAAGGGCATATATTCAACTTCTGGCGCAGCATATCGAGAAAGAGAATAATGGCCTTTTCCCAAAAGCTGACGCATACCTTGATTCGGGAGTGCAGAAAGAGTTACTTGACTCTTTTGAACGTGTAGAGGATGAAGAAATAGGTGCAGGCAAGCATGAAGAATTCCACCTGCTCCTGCACGAGCTCAAAGATATATATTTAAAGTCCGCGTGAAATCTCGCCCGATTCCCGTCTCGCCCGATTCTCGTCTCGCCCGATTCTCGTCTCGCCCGATTCCCGTCTCGGGAGTACGGTGTCCTTTTCGCTCGCTTTGCTCGCTCAAGAGGACTAATTGAAATATTTATGAATCAGCCGTGAATCAAACGTGGAAGGCAACGAGTACAAACCCATATGCTCTCCATCCCGAGTTCCTTCTCGGGAGTACGGTGTCCTTTTCGCTCGCTTTGCTCGCTCAAGAGGACTAATTTTGAAAGATGCTTAACCGATCAGCCGTGAATCAAACGTGGAAGGCATCGAGTACAAACCCATATGCTCTCCATATTGTGTCTGAGGGGCATGAGGTAATGGGTATCTTCTCCTGCGCCGCACTGGAAGCAGCGGATTGAGAGATCCTGCTTTTTTGGCTGGGACTCGGCTTTTTCCCTGTTAAATTCGACTGTATGTCTTTCTTCGATAGAAAGGGCTCCTTCGGGACAGATGCCGATGCAGTAGCCCATACCATCGCAGAGTTCTTCGGATACGACTTTTGCTTTTCCGTTGATTATCTGGATAGCGCCTTCTGCACAGGGTGCAACGCATTTTCCGCATCCTGTGCATTTTTCCTCATCAATTTTAATAATCATTCGTTTTACCATGAAAATT
>WPCH01007644.1_pt1 | contig 11671 bp, 12 predicted proteins | sample 5399881 | NCBI WGS metagenome assembly WPCH01 (sample SAMN12869468, study PRJNA574797) | sludge metagenome | isolation source: wastewater treatment of pH5 | place: China:Beijing | collected 2019-05-20 | reverse complement strand
TTCTGCTTGTTTTACATATCGCGATAAAAAGTTTTGATCAGGCATATCATTTATATGTTTGAAAGACTCGCTCATTGGTTAATTAATTAATAATAGTGCCCGTTCGATAGGATCAGAAAAATACTCCTTAAATTTCAACAGTTTATGGAGGTCAAAATTATTGGCGTGTGGATCAAAATCAAAAATAAAATAAATCGCCGAATGGTTATGTTTAAGTTTATTCTTATCCACTTGTCGAGTAAGGTTTTCTCTTAAAAGGGTTGGTAAATCCAGAAATTCATCCCGTATTAATTGTTCGTATACGTTTGAAATTAATGTATAGATTTGTGTCCCATAACAGATGAAATCACATTTTATTTCTAACTTAAATATTGTATTAAGCCTTGCAATTATATTTCTTTCATTGCCGGATCCTTCAAGTATAAAAAGAATTCGCTCAGCGCACATCAAAAGCTCCCGCAAGGTATAATTTTTCTAAATTATGGCCTTCGCGTAATTCACGTTCTGTCGCATTAGGGAGTGATTTGATTTTGTTTTTCATCATAATAAAATAACAATCGGGGCGCAAAATATTGTTGGACATTAAGTTTGTATTATGCGTAGTAATAATTAGTTGTGTTGCTTGCGATTTAGCTAAATCGACAATCATTTCGGCACCAAGTTCAGTGTGGAAAAAGGCATCAAACTCATCAATAAAGACAAACGAAGCTTCTTTAAATTTAAGCATCCAAACGTAATAGAGGAACAATACTTTTGTACCATGGGATGCAATATTTTCAAACAAATATTTTTTATGGCGATAGAGAACAATTAAGGAATCAACGCCGGCCGGGTCTTGTTCAATGGCTAATTTAAATTTGATGCCGCGCCGGTTTAAAAACTTTTCAAAATTTTGAACGCCCCCTTCTTCAATAAGGGTTGAAATTAAAAGATCAGTATTATTTTTAAACCCAAGAAACATATTGCCGTCCGTTGCACTTCTAATCCACAACATGCGTTTAACATAGTCTGAAACTAAGGCAACCGGGTTGTCTTTTGTAATATTGGTATTATGGGTAATGTACCGCAGTACACTAATATTCATAACGGTATCAGTTTTCAAAGATTCGACGCCAATAAGGTGAAGACCACTAAAATCGCCAAGCTTACTAACAAAATTGTATGAAAAGACTTTGTCTTCACCAATATAAAAGGCTTCATAGACTAATTTATCCACTGCTTCTTTTTTATATTCATATTTAAGTTCAATATTATTAAAAACAAAATGGTAAACAAAATGCGCGGCATCTTCATCACTGTCACCGTTTAGATAACTGAATGATTGGATACTACCTCTGCGATTATCCGTTAAATGAACAATTAGATCAAAAATTGCTAATCCGAGATTGCTTTTTCCTGTTCCGTTTTTTCCATAAATTACACCGGTATTTACTAAATTATTTTTAATGGAGTATTCATTAAATGTATATCTTTTTACATCCGAAAAATCAAAAATCAACTTATCTTTAAATCCACGGTAATTACTTACACTAAACCTTTTCAGCATATATATCTCCTTTTATAACTATGAAAGTTACTTTATATTTTTATCGCAAACTTATTTTTCTACCATCATTATAGACTTGGCGTAATAATGTGTCAATTAAAGTGTAATTTTTTTACGGCTGCGTCCAGCGGCCTTTCTTCCACCCTTAAATTAGTGCTTCATACATATATCTCAGGCAATCGAACTTTACGTCTGTCCTTTGCCTTATCCAAAGTAAGCACTATTTTAAATCCAAAAAAACCTCAAAAAAATCATTTCTAATTTCTTCTTTTTTTTATTATGTTGGGGAGTAATTTAGTTTTTGCTTGGAATTGGCGGAAACATAAGTGCGTAAATGCTTTTTACTTGGGTAATAGGAATTGCCGCAGCAGAATCATCATCGTCGGCAACATGAATACCCATCTTACTTACTATCAAGTTAATTTTGGCCTCAAAACGTTATTTGCTCGCAACAAAAAGGGGGTTAAAAATTATTAACAAATTGAACGGCGGGAAAAAGAACCTTATTTACTTTTTAATTCTAAAGAATTAATCAACAATAAAATGCTGGGAAAATCCCCCATTAAAAAGAAGAAAAACCCCACACAAAAAAGCGCATTAATTTCTGTAAAATGGTAGAACTCAAATCTTCTAAACACCGTTTTACATTATTGTTTACAATTTAAATTTGTTGCACCTTATCCCACAAATAATCCAGCTTTGCGCCAATTACGATCGTTATATTGTATTTATTTATTGGTAGTGACGTTAATTATTTAAATATTTGTTATTAAAATCACGAATATAAAATTAAACTCACCCAATATTTAACAAAGGTAATACAAAAATGTATATTGTTGTTGAAAAATACCAAATTTGGTTGTTACTCTTTTGGCACTATTATTGCATTTACAAATATGACATAAATAATTTAGTAATAAGGTTATACTAAAAATATCTAGGAAACGGAGCATTTAATCATGGCCAAGAAAACAAAAACGAGCACGAATGCGCTTGGGAGTCTCTTTTACTTATTAGCGCTATTTCTTGCGTATGTTATTTATTTAACAATCCGCTTAGTGCTTTTAACGTATGATGCAATTACAATCTATTCAACCAAGTATAAAGTTAAATCAGGTAACGGCTTTTTTAAAACATACTTTAATAAGGGTAATTACGGCGAATTTAAACTGTATCGAAAAATCGTTAAATACTTTGGTAAACAAAATGTCTTCGCTAATCTGTACTTAGCAGGCAAAAATACCGAAAACACCGAAATTGATGTTCTTGCCGTATCACCACATGGTATATACGTTTTTGAAATGAAAAACTTCCGTGGTTATATTTATGGTAATGATCAAGATGAAACATGGACACAAGTATTTAACCGTCGTTCAAAATATAAGTTTTATAATCCCTTACGCCAAAACTACGCGCATACTCGCGCTGTTGAAAACTATTTGGGACTAAATGAAAACGAAACATTACCCGTTATTGTGTTCGCTAATCAAAGTAAACTGCAAAAGATTACAATTAACTCTGATAAACCACTTGTACTTCTAAAACGAGTGCCTTCGCTTATTAAGAAAAACCGTAAAACAAAACCAGAGCTTTATACAAAGGCACAAATTAGTGACTTTAATATTAAACTATTAGAAAAGGCAAATATGCCCGAAGCAGTTAAAGCAAAACATATTGCCGAAGTACAAGCATTACAAGCTGAACCATTGTAATCATTAATAAGTAAATTTTATATTTGAATTTTTTATTATTTTTCGTTGTTGTTTACTTCTTTTTCATAATTTTTTTGTAGATTAAGCCAAAAGGAGATTGGAATATTAAGGGTATTTTCTAATTTATACGCGAAATGCTTACTTATCTTTTTCTTACCATTAATAACAGAAGAAATATACTTAACACTATACCCAGTTAGTGCCGCTAATTGTTGCGTTCCTATGACCCGGTTTTTAATTACTTCATCTAAGGATTCGCCCGGGTGGATTAATAATGATATTTGTGACATGTTTTAATTAATACCTTGCTTTGATTTTTTTGTACTACACAATAGTTAGATTTATTTTGTTGTTCTACAACTTTTTAAATACATTCAATTTTAGAATTGTTATATTCACAAATTTTCTTAAGGATTGTTAAGACAGCGTTTGCGCTTTGCCCTTTGTTGTTAATATAATAACTAATTGCACCAGCCTGTCCTTCGACATAATCATCATATTGATGCCGATCAAGGCTCACAAACCCTTGTTTGGAGCTGTGAACTTTGAGTTCCTTTCGAAGTAGTAATTCGTTGTATACTTGTTTTTGTTGTTCAATTATTGTTTTAATTGCCATAACCTTAAGTTCTTTCCATGTATTAGGTTCTAATTCTACACCATTAATAATGGCATAATATGGTCGTTTCCTCGAGGCGTCAACATCATCATTAATTGGTTCAATAATCATTCCTAGTGGTTTTGGTAAATTGTTAATATCCATAGCTTTACAAACCTCATAAATTTTGTCTCGAAATTTAGTAAAGTCAAAATAAGGTGTAGCGGCATCAGTTAGCCCCATTTCCCTAAACTCCTCACTAAAAAAACTTAAAACTAATCTGTTCTTTTTTGTATTATCTAATTGTAAAATAGATCTAAGTTTTTCTGGATCAGTATAGGCTTTAAACCCATCCAGATCTTTCGACAAAAGTCTAACATAGTTTATCGAGTCATCTTCCCTCATTTTTTCTCTTATGTATTCTCTGTTATGAACAATATGGAATTTCGCTAAATTGAAAAAAACACTTTTGTCACCCTTGTTTATTACAATTGTTAGACCGCTTATTAGTAATTTATATAAATCTTCGGTTACTTCCGCTAATGTCTCGACGCCTGTATAATAGTTATATAATTGAAACATCACAGTTGCGTATAATGGTTGGAATCTAAATGTCCGAAAATGGAGCAAAATTGTTTTAATATCAGTACTAATAAAAATGTCGGTATATTTATGATTTTGAAATGTCTCCATTGCTCCGCCTTTAATATGTCGTCCATAAATATACGCATACAACTTCATTTTTATAACCCATGACAAAATTTCATCAATCGAGTTTAACTTATTTACAATTTCCTCGAATTTTTTAAACATATCACCACTTGGGGGTGAAGCTTCTAAACATACGTAGAAGTTAAAAAGAAAAGAATCAACCTTGTGCGAATTTGACCCTGCAGCAAGAAAAACTTCTATTTCATGAAAATGGCTATCAACCCGCTGTTGTTCTTCTAATGTACATTTTAAGTAGATAATATTTTTCAGCTTATCGAAAGTTGATAGGCGTAAACCAGCAGTGTTAATTCTGTCATAAATTAATTGGGCGTTTTCCTCTTGTTTTGCATGGAGAAAAACTAGTTTTAAGTTGTTAACACCTTCTAATATGTCAGAAATGGTCCATCCTTCTTCTTTAATCCACTTACCAAATTCTCGATAGTAAAAACTATAACAATTTTTAATCTCCACGTTATATATTTTTACAAAGGCCGAGGAGCCTTCTAAAAGCCAACTAAGGTCATTGTCATCATTTTTATGCAATTGTACTTTTAATTGTTCCTCTTTTTTATCTAAAAAAATCAAATCTTCTATAAGTTCAACGGATTCGTTATCGTGTCTATTTTTACTAATAACACGTAAGGCAATGAGCATAATGAAAATTGTTGTTAAGCGTTGTTGTCCATCAATTATTTCTAGTGATACATTACTATTTTCTTTTAAAGCATCGTTCATTTCAAGAAATACCATTGTTCCTAAATAATGTTGCTCTTTCTTTGAAGAATTAATTATATTTTTCAAATCTTTTGATAGTTCCAAAAATTGTTCATTTTTCCAGTTAAAATTTCGCTGATAAAGAGGAACCCATAAATGGGGATTAAGTTGTAAAAAATCAAAAAGCGATAAATCTTTAATTTTCATATTGTTTAACCAATTTTAATGTACCTTTCATTTTTAATTATAACAAAAATGTCTGCTAAATGTACCCTCATTTGAAAGGCAATATTAGTAATATTTTTATTAAGCTTATTTGCTATAAATAAATTTTTCTAAAGTAAATTAAATAAGTTTCCATACTTTATGACTTGGGTAGTATATGTCACTATAATAGCCATATTGATAAGTGTTTTTATTATAAGAAATTATGCCTCTAACCGCTCTTCTTTTTTAATATTGTTTGGCTGGGTCTTGTGAAATATAAACATATATTCCGCTTTCAGTATTATATGCTTTGAATGGCAGATTAGCGTTCTTTTGCCATAATTCATAAATTGAATAAGCATCTTCTGTTTTGGTGGTTATTGCAATACTATCAACCATTTCATTAGTTTTATTATTGTCATCCTTAGGAATAACTTCATTAGTTGCAACACTGGTAATAATTAAAAATGCAATAACTAGAATAATTAACATGAAAATACTAATCCAAAATAATCTTGACTCAAAAATTACCAATATGAAAACAAAAGATAATAGTCCAATGATTGGTGCGGCATTTTTACTAACTTTCCCAACAAAATAAGAAATGACAGAAGAAATAAACAGCGCAGCACATAGTAACGGTGTATCAATTTTCATAATACCAGTAAAAACCCAATTATCCGCTAATAAGTTTTTAAGAGCATCAAACACGTTTAATGGAACCGTAGGCCACATCATTTCTTTCAAAAAAACGCCCATTAATTTTGATAATATTTCTCCTAATATTTCTATAATTTGTTTTACCATATGTGTACTATTTTATCATCATCGATTTACTAAAAAGGGATTCATCACTTTGAATACTTTCTATCTTTTTAAACACGTCCATATTCTTTAATCTATAGTAGTTTAGTTGTGCCTTTAATGGATATTTGTCGACAATCTTTGTTATTTCGTCTTCGGATAATTTTAAGTCACTTAGATAGTTTTTGATTTTCGGGGCACTATCTTGTAAAGAATATTCACTATAGGTCATAAAATCATTTAATAGATCGAGGATTTGTAAGAGCCGATAATTAAAATTTGTTACTTCTACTTTTGGTGCATTAATAACAAGCTTTCGTTTTCTAACCATAATTAAACGTTTTTTATTTGCAACATTGTTTGAATAGATTGTTTCAACACTCGCAGTTTGCGATGTAAGACCTAACTTATTCGCAACATTAATGCCACTTGTGTAACCAACAATATCATTATCCTTTTGTAGGTATTTATAACGAATTAAATCACTCGTTGAAATAACGTTGTTGGAATCTGACCGTTTATCACTAAAAAGTGCATAAGCACCATTTTCTAATTTCTTAAGTTTATTACTTGCGGTTAGTCGTTTGATAATAGAGCGGACTGTACTTCTTGAAATCTTTGGAAAAGTATTATATAAATCGACAACAAAAATTGGTGTGGTTTCTTTGTAGCTGTGCTTAATGTAGTCATATAATTGTCCACTTACACTTTTTTGTTCCATAAGACTACCTACCCCTCAATAATATTTTAGCAACAAAAAACAATAATGCAACACTTTTTCGTATCAACATTGAACTTTTGTTATATAGCTCACCCTTATTTGACAGGAATAATATAAAGGCATAATAAAAAATAGACAGCAGGTACGTTTAGCAATACGCTAATATAGACGCCTTTTTACTTTTATTCCGTCTTGTCAATAAAGTGGGGACTCGATCCAAAATAGATGGGATGACAATAACGGTAAGGGTAACAAAGACATCTAAGTCATAACTACTGTCATTATTATCATAAAATGTTTTAATAAAAACAGAGAGGGAATACGATTATTTTTAGTATCAACGTCTGGGACAATCATTCTCAAAATATGGGAATTTGACATAAGTCCCATATCTTGCTAATATTTTGAGGGAGTAAATAAATAGTTTATGGAAAACATTGGAGCGGTAATTGCCAAAAATCTCATCTACTTACGCCATAAGGCGAGTTTAACGCAGCAAGAATTAGCCAATAAGATTAATTATAGTGATAACGCGATTAGTCGCTGGGAACGTAACGAAGCAACACCAACGATTGAAACACTATCAATCATCGCGTCTTATTTTGGTGTAAGTGTAAACGACTTAATTGATGAAAATTTTCAAACAAATGACGCCCCTAAACCAATAAGTTATCGGGTACAAAGACTCCTTGTTATTCTCTTCTCCGTTTCCGTTATTTGGTCAATTGCCTTAATTGGTTTTATTTACACGCAAATGTTTAGTGATAGCCTTGGTCTTTTTGGGGAAAATAATTGGCTCCTTTTTGTCATTAGTGTGCCGGTGACGATGATGATTTTATATTACTATAACCGCTTATGGGGGAATAAAGTGTATCATCTTGTCATTCTTTCGGTCTTTTGGTGGTCACTAATTACGACACTCTATCTTTATATCTTACTTTTATCGGAAGTTAATTTGTGGCTCATCTTCCTCTTAGGTGTGCCCATTGAACTCGCACAACTTCTCTGGTACTTTGTGCGGCGTTAAACTTCATATAATCATCAAGTTTTCACTTTTCCTAATTATAAGAATTTATTATAGAAAAATAATAAAACGAAATATAAAATGCGCCTTTTTTAATGTATAATAAAACCAAAGGAGGAAACACTATGTGGAATATAATTACCCTTGCAACGACCCAGTGGTATTTTGGTATATGGCTCGGCGTCTTCATCGTCGCGCTTATCATTGAAGCAAGCGATCCGCAACTCATTAGTATTTGGTTTGCGGGCGGTGCCCTAATTGCGTTTATCCTTAGTTTATTTCCAAGCGTGGGGATATGGACGCAAGTTATTGTCTTTACGCTCTCATCGGGCATCTTACTTATCCTTAGCTTCATCTTCTTTCGCAAATCATTTCTTAATTCAAAAAAGATTAGTACAAATGTTGATGCCTTAATGGATGAAGAAGTTATTTTACTCACCGACGCAAACAAAGACAACTTAGGGGAAGTTGACTACCGTGATGTGCGGTGGAAAGTAACCCCAAAAGACCCAACCGACCAGTTTAAAAAAGGCGAAACCGTCGTCATTGATTCCATTCGCGGTAATCGCTTAGTTATTAAAAAGAAAGGAGCACAATAACTATGAATTTAAACTTCCTCTTAACCGACGGCCAAATCTTTGGCATTGTCGCCCTTGCCGTTCTACTTCTGATTATCATTTTGATCTTTATTCGGTCAATTCGCATTGTCCGGCAAGCAACGGTCCTTGTCGTAGAAAGACTTGGGAAATATAATCGCATTTGTCATGCGGGTATTCACTTTATCATTCCGTTTTTCGAACGGGCAACCCAACCAATCTTCTTAAAAGAGCGCGTCAGTGACTTCCCACCGCAACCCGTTATTACAAAAGATAACGTTACAATGCAAATTGATACGGTTGTATATTGGCAAGTAACCGATCCAAAACTATTTATGTACGGCGTCATCATGCCGCAAAGTGCGTTAGAAAACTTAACCGCAACCACACTCCGTAACTTAATTGGGGATCTTGAATTAGACGAAACACTCACAAGTCGTGATACCGTTAACCACCAAATGTGGAAAGTGCTTGACTTAGCTACCGACCCATGGGGTATTAAAGTAACACGTGTTGAACTTAAAAACATTCTGCCACCCCGCGATATCCAAGAAGCAATGGAAAAACAAATGCGTGCTGAACGGGCGAAACGCCAAGAAATTCTTGAAGCTGAAGGGCGTAAACAATCCGCGATTCTTATTGCGGAAGGGGAAAAAGAAGCAACAATCTTACGCGCCGAAGCCCAACGCCAACAAATGGTGAAAGAAGCGCAAGGGGAAGCTGAAGCCCTCCTTGAAGTGTATACCGCAAACGCTAAAGGGATTGAACTTATTAATAAAGCTGATCCAGGTGCATCTTACTTAACACTGAAAGGCTTTGAAGCATTAGAAAACGTCGCTAAAGGCCAAGCAACAAAAATTATTGTCCCTAGTGACATCCAAAACGTTACAGGTCTCTTAACCGCGCTTAAAGAATCAGTGGTTGATCCAATCACACCAAAGATTGAGAAAAAAGACAAGAAGTAACTAAACAAAATTTACATTTATAAGCAGACATATGCTTGTCTGCTTTTTCTTTTTCCTAAAAACCATATATTTTTTAGTTGTAAATAACTATGATTATATGATTATTATCCTAATATCAAACCGCTTACATCCTATTAAAACCTTCACAATCACCCCTTTTTATTAGTATAATAAACATACATATAAAAAAATAAGCTTATCTTTAAGGAGGTAAACTATGAAGAAAAGAATTAAAACCTTTGTATTATTTTCATTACTTGGGAGTTTGCTGCTTATACCAAAATTTCTGGACAAAGAAAATCACTTTGTTGAAGTTAACGCAGGTATAACATCATCCGAGGTGCGTATTCCTGTAGTTAGACCAACATTTTGGGAGAGTGATGGTGCCTATCAAGTTCTAAGAATTGCACCAACTGCAAATGATCTTACAAATAATGTGGTCGCAAACATTACTTATATAACCATTGCTGATTACAACGCGGACTCTTATTATAAAAAAGATGGAGGCTTCAACGAATATGATACAAATGGCATCATTTGGTATGATTTTGATATAAATTTTGTTGACTCTAATAAATATTTTGATTTAGCACGCCTATCTAGTACTGACGTTAATGATGCTTCCGTTTGGAACAAAACTGGAGCAACCATATTAAATTCAAGTGTTTTGCACAAAGTTTGGCGAATTTGGGGAAACGGCAACGGGATCTCTATGCCTAGTGGTGGTAATGCAGAATCCCGCAATGTCTCAAACGAGACAATTAATAAGCTCCTATACGGATATTTAACTTGTTCTTCAAGTACATATAACGGTTATGGTGCTTTTGGTACATTAAACACCAACTTTAATTTATCTGGTAGGGTATATGGAAATGATGATAAAGTCTATGATTTTGTGGATACTACACATTATGATGGCGGACGCTTTGATGGCGAAGGCGTTGGATTTCAATATGTTCCTACTGCGGATAAAGTGACGGCCTTAGATTATAGATATTCTTCTATCCCGGAAAATTTGAACTATACCAATAACGATAACAACTCTATCACTGCTACAATTATTATTGGCACTATTGGCATTACAACCTTAGCAGGTTACTACTTCATCACGAAGAAAAGTAAAGTTATAGCGTAATAATTAAACGCTTTATACATAAAAGAGCGGCATTTCACCGCTCTTTTTATTAGGTAAAATGTTTTTATAATTGTTTGTTTTTCGCTAGTTTATGGAGTTCTTCCGTCGCAAAGTGTGCTTTTGTTACTAGAAAATCTGGATCATGACTTGAGAAGTAATATGTATCACGTGGGTAAGATAAACTAATAACATCACCGCGGCCAAAGTAATTAAATTCAATGTGAATTGAATAATGTTCTTCTGGTGTTTTTGTAAGGGTGTATTCTTCACCTTCATGACTTTTACCATGAATCACAAAACCGTTTTTATCATGTTTTAAAATACCTTTGCCAAGGTTAAAGAAGCCGGTGCTATTCGGGAGTGAATCAATACTTACTTCATGTTCAAAATGATATGTACCGTTAAGTATTTCTTTAAGTACTTCTTCCCGTTGCCATTCATGCCACGCGGGAATATGACTGAATTCGGTGTCGCCGACAATTGCACTCATTGTGCCGTCTGTTTCCATGAAGTATTCTTTTTGGCAACTATGACATTTTAAGATCGGGCCATTGCCTTTCATTTTGCCTTCCACTAAGCATGCTGGGCATTTGTATAAGACTTTTTCTAACCCTTCCGCGCGGAACACTTCACTAATTTTGACGCCCTTTTCTTTTTGCCAGGCATAGTCGTCATATATAAAGGCATCATTAATTCGTTTATTAATTTCTTCAACTGATAAAGAGTCAATTTCTTCGGCGGTCACAATTTGCGTTAATTCCGCTTCGGTATGTACTTTACGGTAGCGTAAGTTCCACACCGGTTGTGATAAGTGATTGCCATGTGTAATAAGTGTCGCAACTGGTGCTTTCGTCAGTTTTACAAGTTTACCAAGACTTTCCGGTAATAAATGCGTCGTGCCCACTAAGCTAAAGCGGGCTTCAGGATAAATCATCGTCACA
>WPCH01309807.1_pt1 | contig 11678 bp, 11 predicted proteins | sample 5399881 | NCBI WGS metagenome assembly WPCH01 (sample SAMN12869468, study PRJNA574797) | sludge metagenome | isolation source: wastewater treatment of pH5 | place: China:Beijing | collected 2019-05-20 | reverse complement strand
CTTCGAACTCTCGGGCGAACCCTGTGGAGTGAAGCGTCTCGCTGTGCTGTCGACCGGAGCAGGCTCTCTTGAGCTCTCCGCCTGTCGTCAGCGCCCTGCGAGGAAGGCGTATTCTACCGATTCGCTTCAGCGTGTCAAGCGATGGTTGGCGATGCGCTGCATCCCGACCGGCTTCCGCTGACTGCCCGCCTCATCCTGCCGAGGCGTCTGCGAATAGAGCCCTCAGCGAGCCCCGTAGACTTAGTGGCGCACATTCTAGCGAATCTGCAGTGATTGTCAACTGAAAGTTTTTCGAAGCGTTTCAAAAAACTCAGACAGATCAATCACTTCTGCCACCTATCACCGCCTGCAACCTTGCTGGTCACCGGCAGCGGATGCGTACTTTACGGTTTTCCCCGGGGCCCTGCAAGCCCTTCCGGTAAAAAAGTTTCAGAACGGTGGCGGAAAGGCGAAGCTTTCGAGTCAGCGCGCCCCGAAACTGCCCACAGCGCCCCGGCGGCCCAGGGTTGTGAATAGATCTCGAGTCACCCCTGGAGCAGCGCCAAATAAAGAAGAGCGGAGCCTGGAAACGGCTGCGCCCGCATGAAGCGGGCGCAGCATCTATCAACTACAGCTGATGTCGGGTAGCCGATGGCCCACTACTTGAGAGTCACCCGGGCGTAGCGCTTCTTGCCCGCTTGGATCACGTAGCTCTTGCCGGTCGTCAACATATGGTCCCGCTCGACCACTTCGCCGTCTACCTTGACCCGGCCGTTGCCCAGCATGTCCTTGGCCTGAGCGCTGTTATTGGCCAGGCCGGAGCGGTTGAGCACCGCGGCAATAGGCGCCTGCTCGCTGCCTTCGAAGTCCACTTCCACCTCAGGCAGGTCCTCGGGGAGCTCACCCTCGGCCAGCTGATTGCCCGCAGAGCGATGCGCATTGGCCGCGGCCTCCTCGCCGTGATAGCGGCCGATCAGCTCACGGGCCAGGACCATCTTGATGTCGCGGGGGTTCGCACCGGCCTCAACGTCGCGCTTGAGCGACTCGATCTCCTCGTTGGACTTCAGCGAGAGCAGCTCGAAGTAGCGCCACATTAGGCTGTCAGGCATGGAGACCAGCTTGTTGAACATGGCGCCCGGGGCCTCATCCACTCCCACATAGTTGCCCAGCGACTTGGACATCTTCTGCACGCCGTCCAGCCCCTCGAGCAGCGGCATGGTAATGACTACCTGGGGCTCCATGCCGTAGTGCTTCTGGATTTCGCGCCCCATCAGCAGGTTGAACTTCTGGTCGGTGCCGCCCATCTCGATGTCGGCTTCAAGCGCTACGGAGTCGTACCCCTGCACCAGCGGATAGAGGAACTCGTGGATGGAGATCGGCTGCCCGGACTTGTAGCGCTTGTCGAAGTCGTCCCGCTCGAGCATGCGCGCCACCGTGCTCTGGGCGGCCAGCTCGATCATGCGGGCGGCGTTGAGCTCGCCGAACCACTCGGAGTTGAAGCGCACCTCGGTCTTCTCGGGGTCCAGGATCTTGAACACCTGCTCCTTGTAGGTCTGGGCGTTAGCACGGACCTCCTCCTCGGTGAGCGGCTTGCGGGTGACGTTCTTGCCGGTGGGGTCACCGATGCGCCCGGTGAAGTCGCCGATCAGGAAGATGATCTGGTGGCCAAGGTCCTGGAACTGACGCATCTTGGTCAGCAGCACGCTGTGGCCCAGGTGCAGGTCGGGGGCGGTGGGGTCGAAACCCGCCTTGATCCGCAGCTTGCGCCCGGACTCCAGCTTCTTGATCAGCTCCTCTTCCAGCAGGATCTCCTGGGTGCCTCGCTTGAGCAGCGCCAGTGCGCTAGCCACATCGCTCATCATCTCCTACTCCACGTGTACGGTTGCCGGGCCCCGGCCGGGACCATCGAATGGGGCAGAATGGTAGCATGAGTCGACGCCCTGCAGTGACGCACCAACGACCCGAGAGAGTGCCATGCCCCTTTATATCGGCCTGATGTCCGGCACCAGCCTGGACGGTATCGACGCAGCCCTGGTGGAAATGGACGACACCTCGGAGAGCGGCCGCCCGCGCCTCCTGGCGACCCACGCCGAGCCCATGCCCGCCGCCCTGCGCGACTCCCTTTGGGCACTGTGCCACACCGAGCGTCCGAGCTTTGCGGAGCTCGCCGCCGCCGAGGATCTCTTCTGCCGACTGCAGTCAGATGCCGTGGCCACCCTGCTGGAAGCCAGTGGCACGCCCCGGGAGACGGTGGAGGCCATCGGCAGCCACGGCCAGACCATCGAACACGCCCCGTTGGGACACGCCGGCGGCCCCGCCTACACCCTGCAGCTGGACAACCCCAGCCTGCTGGCCGAGCTCACCGGGCTCTGCGTGGTGGCCGACTTCCGGCGCAGGGATCTGGCCGCGGGGGGGCAGGCGGCACCCCTGGCGCCGGCCTTCCACCAGGCGCTCTTCCGTGCGGAGGGAGAGTGGCAGCTGGTGCTCAACCTGGGCGGCTTCGCCAACCTGACCCTGCTGCCACCGCGCGAGGACCCGCGGTCACCGCTGGGTTTCGACTCCGGTCCCGCCAACGCCCTGCTGGACGCCTGGCACGCACGCCACCGCGGCGGCCACTTCGACGCCGATGGCGCCTGGGCCGCTTCGGGGCGAGTCGACGCGGCCCTGCTCGGCCGGCTGCTGGCGGAGCCCTTCTTTCACCTGCCCCCGCCGCGCAGCACGGGCCGCGAGCTCTTTCACCTGGAATGGCTTGCGAAACGGCTGAGCGGACGGGAGCGTCCCGAGGACGTCCAGGCCACCCTGGCCGAGCTGACGGCAGCCAGCGTGGCCCTGGCCGTGGAGATGGCGCGGGAGCGGCTGCAGGCCCCCGAACCCGCACGACTGATTCCCTGCGGCGGCGGCGCCCACAACCGCGACCTGCTGGCCCGGCTGGCCCGCCGGCTGCCCACCACCACGCTTGTCTCAAGCGCCGACTCGGGCTGGCCCGCCGACTGGCTGGAGGCCGGCGCCTTCGCCTGGCTGGCCTGGCGAAGGCTGCGCGGCCTGCCGGGCAACCTCTCCTCGGTGACCGGCGCGGCGGGCCCCCGAGTGCTGGGCGGGGTCTACGCCCCCTGAGCCGGGGGCAGCCGCCACATCAGAAGTCCTCGTCGCGCTTGAGCGAGAGCTGGCTCGCCGCCTTGCGCGCCTGGGCCAGCCCCTCGCTACCCTCATCGCCGTACTTGATCATCATGCGCAGGTCGTTGGCCGAATCGGCGTGCACCAGCGCCACCTCCTCGGTGATCCTCCCCGCCCGAAAGAGGTCGTAGAGCGCCTGATCAAAGGTCTGCATGCCCTGATCCCGGGAGCGCCCCATCACCCGCTTGATCTCGCTGACATCTCCCTTGCCGATCAGGTCGCTGATCAGTGGCGACCTGAGCAGGATCTCGATGGCCGCACAGCGGCCACCGTCCACCGTGGGCAGCAGCTGCTGGGCCACGATGGCACGCAGGTTGAGGGAAAGGTCCAGCCAGATCTGCTCGTGGCGCTCGTGGGGGAAGAAGTGAATGATGCGGTCCAGTGCCTGGTTGGCGTTGTTGGCATGCAGGGTCGCCAGGCAGAGGTGGCCGGTCTCGGCAAAGGTCAGGGCATGCTCCATGGTTTCCCGGGTCCGGATCTCGCCGATCAGCACGACGTCAGGAGCCTGGCGTAGGGTGTTCTTCAGCGCCACCTCGAAGGAGTCGGTATCGATGCCTACCTCACGCTGGTTGATGATCGCCTTCTTGTGCGGATGCACATACTCGATGGGGTCCTCGACGCTGATGATATGGCCCCCCAGGGTCTCGTTACGCTGCTGGATCATCGAGGCCAGGGTGGTCGACTTGCCGGTACCGGTCCCCCCCACCACGAACACCAGACCGCGCTTGAGGTTGGCCAGCTCGCCCAGCACGCCCGGCAGCCCGAGCGTCTCCAGGTGAGGAATCTCGAAGGCGATTCGGCGAATCACCATGGCCTTCTGGTTGCGCTGCTGAAAGGCGCTGACACGAAAGCGCCCCCTGTCCTTGAGGCTAAGCGCGAAGTTGGCCTCGCGCTCCAGCTGAAAGCGCTCGGCCATGCCCACGGGAATGGCGATATTGACCAGCTCGTTGACCTGCTCCACGGAAAGCCGCTGATCTCCCATGGGAATCAGCTGACCGGCCCGCTTGAGCGTCGGCGGTGCATTGACCGAGATCAGCAGATCCGACGCCTCCTGCTGCACCATGATGTCCAGCAGCTGATAGAGCCACTCCTTCGCCATCATTCCCCTGCCCCCTCGTCACTGTCCTGTCAGAGCGCCTGCAGAACACCCTTGGCCTTGGATTGAGCTTCCTCACGGGTCACCAGATTATCGGCGACCAACTTGGCAAGTGAAGCGTCCAGAGTCTGCATCCCGAGACTCCCTCCGGTCTGGATGGCCGAATAGATCTGTGCCACCTTGTCCTCGCGAACCAGGTTGCGTACCGCCGCCGTGGCGATCAGTATCTCGTGGGCAGCCACTCGCCCGCCGCCGATGCGCTTGAGCAGGGACTGCGAGACCACTGCCTGCAGCGACTCGGAGAGCATGGAGCGCACCATGGACTTCTCCTCCCCCGGAAAGACATCGATGATCCGGTCGATGGTCTTGGCCGCCGAGGTGGTGTGCAGGGTACCGAACACCAGATGGCCGGTCTCCGCTGCGGTCAGCGCCAGGCGGATGGTTTCCAGGTCGCGCATCTCACCCACCAGGATCACGTCCGGGTCCTCGCGCAGGGCGCTGCGCAGGGCCTGAGCAAAACCGTGGGTGTCGCGGTGCACCTCGCGCTGGTTGATCAGGCAGCGCTTGCTGCGGTGGACGAATTCTACCGGATCCTCGATAGTCAGGATGTGCTCGTAGCGATTGCTGTTGATGTAGTCGATCATCGCCGCCAGGGTAGTACTCTTGCCCGAGCCGGTGGGGCCGGTCACCAGTACCAGGCCCCGGGGCAGCATGGAGAGCTGGCGGAACACCTGCCCGAGCCCCAGATCCTCCAGGGTCAGCACCTCGGAGGGAATGGTCCGGAACACCGCCCCCGCGCCACGGGCGTGGTTGAAGACGTTGACACGGAAGCGCGACACCCCCGGCACCTCGAAGGAGAAGTCGGTCTCGAAGAACTCCTCGTAGTCACGGCGCTGGCGGTCGGCCATGATGTCGTAGATCAGCTTGCGGACCTCACGGTCCTCCATGGCCGGCACGTTCAGGCGGCGTATGTCGCCGTCGACGCGTATCATCGGCGGCAGCCCCGCCGACAGGTGCAGGTCCGAGGCCTTCTGCTTTGCCGAAAATGCCAGCAGTTCGGTAATATCCATCTGTTTTCCCTTGCTCCCGAAGCCCCGGTGACATCGTGTAATGAACAGTATGACAGAGCTTGCCACATGACGGCCTCTTCTGCCTCCAGTCCGCTCGCCGAGTCCCTGGCCGCCGTGCGTACCCGTCTGGCCGAGGCCCTGAACGACGCCGGCCGCCCGGCCACCGATGCCCGCCTGATGGCGGTCAGCAAGACCAAGCCGGCATCGCTGATCCGCGAGGCCTGGCACCTCGGCCAGCGCGAATTCGGCGAGAACTACGTCCAGGAAGCCCTGGAGAAGCAGGCGGCACTGGCCGACCTCGACGGCATCGTCTGGCATTTCATCGGCCCGCTGCAGTCCAACAAGACCCGCGACGTGGCCGAACACTTCGCCTGGGTACATAGCGTAGACCGCGAGAAGATTGCACGGCGCCTCAACGATCAACGCCCCGCGGATATGCCGCCGCTGGAGATCTGCCTGCAGGTCAATATCAGCGACGAGGCCACCAAGTCCGGCGCCAGCCTGGCCGAGCTGCCGGCGCTGGCCGCAGCGGTGCTCTCGATGCCGCGCCTGCGCCTGCGCGGCCTGATGGCGATCCCGGCCCCCGCCGAGGACCGGGAAGCCCAGCGGAAGCCCTTCGCCCGCCTGCGCGAGGCCCTGGAAGCGCTGCGTGAGCGCTTCCCCGAGGCTCCGCTGGATACCCTCTCCATGGGCATGACCGGCGACCTCGAAGCCGCCGTGCGGGAAGGCGCTACCCTGGTACGCGTCGGCACCGCCATCTTCGGGGAGCGCGAGCCGCCCCGCTGAGCCACCAACGAACAACGCCGCCGCCGGATACCCCGCGGCGCTCCATCGTCGAGCGATACAGGACACCCCCATGGCCACCAGAGTCACCTTCATCGGCGCCGGCAACATGGCCAGCGCCATCATCGGCGGAATGATCGAGAGCGGCCACTCCCCCTCCTCGATCACCGCCACCTCGCCCAGCGACGCCTTCCTGGCGCCGGTCCATGAGCGCTATGGCATCCACACCAATACCGATAACGTCGCCGCCGTGGCCCAGGCCGACGTGGTGGTGCTGGCGGTAAAGCCCCAGATCATGAAAGAGGTATGCGAGGGGCTCGCCAGCGTGGTGCAGCAGCGCCGTCCGCTGCTCATCTCGGTGGCCGCCGGCCTGGACGCCGAGACCCTGGAAGCCTGGCTCGGCGGCGACCTGGCCATCGTGCGCTGCATGCCCAACACCCCGGCCCTGGTGGGCGCCGGCGCCTCCGGTCTCTACGCCAACGCCAAGGTCAGCGATGAGCAGCGGGCACTTGCAACCGAGCTTATGGAGGCCGTGGGCCTGGTGGCCTGGGTCGAGGAGGAGCCCCTGCTCGACGCCGTGACCGCCGTCTCCGGCAGCGGGCCTGCCTACTTCTTCCTGATGTTCGAGGCCATGGAGGAGGCCGGCGTCAGGCTCGGCCTGCCCGCCGAGACCGCCCGCCGGCTGGCCATGCAGACCGCCCTGGGCGCCGCTAAGATGGCGATGGCCAGCGACAAGCCGCCGGAAGAGCTGCGCCGCAACGTGATGTCGCCGGGCGGCACCACCGAGCGCGCCGTGTCACGCCTCGAACAGGGTGGCCTGCGCCAGCTGATGGCCGAGGCCATGGAAGAGTGCGCCGAACGCGCCCGCGAGATGGCCGCCGAACTCGGCAAGCGCTAGCACACACCGCTACCGGCTGGCCGCCCGATGCGGCCAGCCACGACATGGAGGAATCCTCATGGGCAATGCCGGCCTGCTGCTGGTCAACACCCTGGTCAACCTGTACATCTTCCTGCTGATGCTGCGTTTCCTGCTGCAGGCGTCACAGGCCGACTACTACAACCCCATCAGCCAGACGGTAGTGAAGATTACCCAGCCGGCGGTGCGCCCCTTCCAGGGCTTCCTGGGCCCGGTGATGGGTCGCTTCGACATGGCCACCCTGGCCGCCGGCTTCGTGATCAAGGCGGTCAGCATCGTCATCATCCTGCAGATCGCCGGCTTCGGCATGGCGCCGATTGCCGGCGTGGCCATCGGCGCCGTGGCGGCGCTGGCCAATGCCATCCTGAAGATCTACTTCTTCGCGCTGATCGTGATGATCATCCTCAGCTGGGTGGCGCCCAACGCCAGCCATCCGGGGGCGCTGCTGGTGATGCAGCTGGTGGAGCCGATCATGGCCCCGCTGCGCAAGGTGATCCCGCCCCTGGGCATGATCGACCTCTCGCCCATCGTGGCGTTCATCGCCATCAGCATGATCGATGGTATCGTGGTGGGCTCGCTGACCCGCGCCGCCGGCGTGGCCGGCGCCCTGGTCGGGCTGTGATGCCCGACGCGCCCATTCAGCCCCACCACAACGACTGGACACGGAACCACTGATGCCCGAGCTCCCTGGTGACTCGGTCGGCCTGGTGACGCCGCAAACGGCGCACTTCGACGACCCCCTGGCCCTGGCCTGCGGCAGGACGCTGCCGGCCTACGACCTCGTCTACGAGACCTACGGCACCCTTAACGCCGAGCGCTCCAATGCGGTGCTGATCTGCCACGCCCTCTCCGGGCATCATCACGCCGCCGGCTACCACAGCGCTGACGAGCGCAAGCCGGGCTGGTGGGATACCCATATCGGCCCCGGCAAGTCCATCGATACCGAGCGTTTCTTCGTGGTCTCGCTCAACAACCTGGGGGGCTGCCACGGCAGCACCGGCCCCAACCGCGAGAACCCGGAGAGCGGCCGGCTGTGGGGGCCGGAGTTCCCGATGATGACGGTCAGCGACTGGGTCAACAGCCAGGCCCGGCTGGCCGACCGCCTGGGAATCGAGCGCTTCGCCGCGGTGATCGGCGGCAGCCTCGGCGGCATGCAGGCGCTGCAGTGGGCCCTGGCCTACCCCGAGCGGGTCGCCAGCGCCGCTGTGATCGCCGCCACCCCCAAACTGTCGGCCCAGAACATCGCCTTCAACGAGGTGGCCCGCCAGGCCATTCGCTCGGACCCCGACTTCCACGACGGCTGGTACGCCGAGCACGGCACCGTGCCGCGGCGCGGCCTCAAGCTGGCACGCATGGTGGGGCATATCACCTACCTCTCCGAAGATGCCATGGGCAGCAAGTTCGGCCGCGACCTGCGCAGCGACGACCTCAACTTCGGCTTCGACGTGGAGTTCCAGGTGGAGTCCTACCTGCGCTATCAGGGAGACACCTTCTCCACCTCCTTCGACGCCAACACCTACCTGCTGATGACCAAGGCCCTGGACTACTTCGACCCGGCCGCGGCCCACGAGGGCGACCTGGCCCGGGCCCTGGCCCCGGCGCAGTGCCCCTTCCTGGTGGTCAGCTTCACCACCGACTGGCGCTTCCCGCCCTCGCGCTCCCGGGAGCTGGTCAACGCCATGGTGCGCGCCGGCAAGGCAGTCAGCTATGCCAATATCGACTCGACCCATGGCCACGATGCCTTCCTGATGCCGGAGCCTCGCTACCAGGCGGTGTTCGCCGCCTTCATGGATCGCGTCGCCCGCGACATCGGCCTGGAGACCCGCCCATGATGAACCGGCCCGACTTCAAGCTGATCCACGACTGGATCCCCGAGGGCGCCCATATCCTCGACCTGGCCTGCGGCGACGGCTCCCTGCTGGCGGCCCTGGCCCGGGACAAGAACGTCACCGGCTACGGTCTGGAGATCGACCCCGACGGCATCACCGCCTGCGTCGCCCGGGGCGTCAACGTCATCGAGCAGAACCTCGACGAGGGGCTTTCCAACTTCGAGGATGACGCCTGCGACCTGGTGGTCATGACCCAGGCCCTGCAGGCCCTGCGTCGCCCCGACCGCGCTCTGGACGAGATGCTGCGGGTGGCCAGCGAGGCGATCATCACCTTCCCCAACTTCGCCTACTGGCGCCATCGGGTGCACCTGGGCATTCGCGGCTACATGCCGGTCTCCAAGTCGCTGCCCCACGCCTGGTACGACACCCCCAACATCCACCTCTCGACCTTCAACGACTTTGAACAACTCTGCCGGGACAAGGGTCTCATTATCGTCGACCGAGCGGTGGGCATCGGCGACCACGAGGGCCACTGGACCTCGCGGCTGTGGCCCAACCTGTTCGGCGAAATCGCGATCTTCCGGGTCGCCCGCGGTTGACCCGGCAACGGCACAAGAGGGTTCACGATGAGGCAAGGCTTCCTGAGCGGGCTGCTCGCCGCCGGCATGATGCTGCTGGCGGGCACCGCCGTCGCCCAGCAGTATGAGCAGGTCGGCAACTATCAGATCCACTACAGCGCGGTGAACACCAGCTTCCTGCCAGAAGAGGTGGCACGGGAACACAATATCCAGCGCAGCCAGGTGATGGCGCTGCTCAACGTCAGCGTGCTCGAAGAGCGCGAGGATGGCACCACCCGCGCCCTGCCGGTCAGCGTCAACGGCACGGTAGGCGGACTCAACAGCAGCGATCCGAGCGCCCCACTGAGCTTCCGCACCCTGCGCAGTGGCGACGCCCCCTCCCAGGTGGCGGTCTTCCGCATCCACGACGACGAGCCCATGCGCTTCGACCTGGAAGTGCTCCACGACCGCAACGCCGAACCGGCCCGGGTCAGCTTTATCCAGCGCTTCTACATCGACCGCTGAGTCTCCGCCGGGCCTGCCCGGCGCCGGCGATCAGTCGTTGAAACGTCGCTCGAGGGCCACCGGCAGCACCGGCCCGAGGCGAATCGCCACCGGTGTCTCACCGCGGCGCCCCACCTCGCAGCGCCGCGCCAGCACCTCCACGCCGCTTGCCGCCGCCGCCCTCAGCGCCGCCGCATAGGCCGGGTCGAGGTGCTCGGCCGGCGCCACGTCGGGGATGGCCTCATGGGCCACGCAGAAGAGCAGCACCGCCCGCTCACCGCGCTCGGCCAGCGCCGACAGCACCTCCAGGTGCCTTCTGCCCCGCTCGCTCACCGCGTCCGGAAAGTAGCCGTGGCCGTCGGCCTCCTGGAGCGTCACCTGCTTGACCTCCACGAAAGCGCTGCCGCGCTCGAGGTCATCGAGGCGGAAATCGAGGCGCGATGCCTTCTCGTCGCCAATCGACACCCTTACCTCGGCCTTCAGCTCGGCATAGCCGGCCAGCTCCACCACCCGCCCTTCGCGAAGCGCCTCCTCGACGATGCGGTTGGCCCGCCCGGTCTGCACCGAGGCGAGCGCCACGCCGCCATCGGGCTGGGGCAGCTCGATCAGCTCCCAGGTCCAGGCCAGCTTGCGCTTCGGGTTGTCGCTGGGCGAGAGCCACACCCGGCAGCCCGGCACGCTCACCGCCCGCATGGAGCCGGTATTGGGGCAGTGGGCCACCACCTCGCGGCCGTCGTCGAGGCGCACGTCGGCAAGAAAGCGCTTGTAGCGCCGCAGCAGGGTGCCCGGCACCAGGTCGGGATACTCCATCCGCCTACCGCCTGGCCAGGAAGCGTGCGAGGCGGCTCACCGCCTCCTCCAGGCGCTCGACCCCGGTGGTAAAGGCGATGCGCACATGGTGCTCGCCCCCTTCGAGGGCAAAGTCGACCCCCGGCGTGATCGCCACGTTCTCCTCCTCCAGCAGGCGCCGGCAGAAGGCCTGGCTGTCGTGGCTGTAGCGGGAGATGTCGAGCCACAGGTAGAAGGCGCCCTGGGGCGGCAGCGAGGGCGCAAGCCCTAGGGGCGCCAGGGCCGCCAGCAGAGCGTCCCGACGGCGCGCCAGCTCACTGCGACGGGCCTCGAGAATCCCGCGACACTCGGGGGTGAAGGCCGCCAGCGCCGCATGCTGGGCGAGGGTGGGGGCGGCCAGGAAGACGTTCTGGGCCAGCCGGGTCAGCGGCTCCACCGCCGCCTCCGGCGCCAGCAGCCAGCCCAGTCGCCAGCCGGTCATGCCGAAGTACTTGGAGAAGCTGTTGACCACGAAGGCGTCCGGGGTGAGCGAGGCCACCGAGAGCGGCTCGAGATCGAAGCAGAGCCCCTGGTAGATCTCGTCCACCAGCAGGTGCCCGCCCCTGGCCGCCACGGTCTCCGCCACCGCCGCGAGCCGGTCGGCATCCAGCATATGGCCGGTGGGGTTGGAGGGGGTGGCCAGCATCGCCAGGCGGGTGGCATCGCGCCAGTGGGCCTCGATCAGGCCCGCATCCAGCTGCCAGCCGCTCTCGGGGCCCACCGGTACGGCATCCACCTCGGCCCCGGCCAGGGCCATGAAGTGGCGGTTACAGGGGTAGTTGGGATCGGCCATCAGCACCCGGTCGCCGGGGCCGGCGAGCAGCTGGCTGGCCAGCAGCAGCGCCCCGGAGGCCCCGGGCGTGACCAGGATGCGCCGCGGGTCGACCTCGGCACCGAAGTGCTCGGCATAGTGGCCGGCGATCGCCTCGCGCAGGGCCGGCA